>Ga0062379_10000095_pt1 | contig 15272 bp, 12 predicted proteins | sample DOMMetBare2Fresh_2_FD_59484 | JGI IMG/M metagenome (GOLD analysis project Ga0062379, IMG submission 59484) | Wetland sediment microbial communities from St. Louis River estuary, USA, under dissolved organic matter induced mercury methylation -... | ecosystem: Environmental > Aquatic >...
CCCATGCAGTTCGGACCGATCATCCGCACCCCGGCGGCGCGCACCCGCGCGCGCAGCTCGCCCTCGCGGGCCGCCCCGTCCGGGCCGGTCTCGGAGAAGCCGGCGGTGATGACGACGAGGCCGCGCACGCCGTGGGCCAGGCAGTCGTCCACCGCGGCGAGCACCTTGTCGCGCGGCACCAGGATGACCGCGAGATCGATCGGGTCCGGAATGGCGGCGACGCTCGGGTAGCACTTGAGCGAGTGGACCGCGTGGGCATGCGGGTTGACCGGATAGATCGCGCCGCTGAACTGCTGGGCGATCAGGTTGTGCAGCAGAGAGAAGCCGATCGAGTCGCGGCGGCGCGAAGCGCCGATCACCGCGATCGAACGGGGCGAGAAGATGGCGTCGAGCGGTCGTTCCATGAGGTCACGCTTTCAGGATCGGTTGAGGTAGAGGGCATGGAGAGAGCTTCATGAGCCAGCCTCCTTGCGGGGCCGCTATTCTCGCGGAAGACCTGCCTGCGCCTCAAGCTCGGCGGTGCCCGGCCGAGTCTCTGGATCTGTGCGAGCAGCTCGGGAACACGCCAAACCTGTTTCCGGCAGGGGTAATCCTGCCCGTAGTGGAGACCACTGTCTGAGAAACGCAGAATACCACAGAGAACGATTGCTTGCCTCCTTTGGACACGGGTTAGGTAAACTCGCCCGTATGAGCAGGCTGCGCAAAGTGAGCCTTGACGGGATCAAGCCTCCGTGGGTACGGTCGGGGGACTTGGGGGGCAGGGGCTCGGTTTGCAGCGGTGCCTTTCCGGAGAAGGGAGCCTGAGATGAAGGCGAATGTGGGACGCTCGTTCGCGAGTCCGCTGGCTTTGGACTTGGCGGTATCGCGCGTAAGCCTCGCCGCGATCAAGGCCAGAGCTCATGTGCCACTCAGCGAGGAGGAGGTGCTTTCAGCGGCCCGGCTTCGGGACACGCTGAAGGAGCAGCTCGCCGGGTTGGCGAGTCTTACTCCGATACCAGAAGAGCTGGTGCCTCGGGCCGACATGCGGCATCAGCTCGAAGATGCGTTGGGGACCATGACTTCCGTGGCTCGAGCGCTGCCCGCCAAGAACCCGAACCTGCTGAAGCGCTTGATCGTCCCTCTCGATCGTCTTGTGGGTGGAGGCGGCTTGCCCGAAAAGGAGGCAGCCGGCCTGCTGGCCGACCTCCTCGCTTTGGGTGCCGGCGCGAGCCAGATTCCGGAGATGGCGGAGGACGACCTGGTCTACGTGGATGCTCGCGCAAGATGACGCTCTTCGCGTGCTCCTCCGGATTGCCGGGGAGCTCCTGGCCCGCAGCCATAAGACCAAACGCTACCTCGATCGGACCGGGCCGGGTGAAGAGGGTGAATACAGGCAGCTCGTAGAAACAATACGTGCGGCGCTCGATGGAATCGAACAGGTTCTGCCGGAAACCGTTCGCGCCGTTCGACTCGCCCCGGAAGGGAACCGACCTCCTGGCTGCCAGAGCGCTTGGACCATCCTCCTTTCTGGCCCTGTTGAGCTTGGAGTACTGTGTCTTTCCCCTGCGGCCTGTATTCTTTCCTTCGGACACCCATCCTTCCACGAGCTGGCGCCTGGAAGTCGTATCCCGGTTTCTCAGAAGGCTCCATAGGGGAAAGGACTATCTGCGCTCCGAACGGGACTTCTACGGGTTGGCAAATCTTTACAGCTTGGAGAGGTCAGTTCCTGACGAGGAGTCCGCCTCAATTACAATGAACGGCGTCCACAAAGAGTTGCTCAAGAAGAAGGGTGTTGAGCATGCCGGCTAAAAGGAAGGGGCATACGGTTGGCTCGGAGGCTGCCGGCGAGGGCACCCTGCTCTCCGATCTCGAGTAGAAGTTCTTAGCGGTTGGGATAGGGGGTCTGCCTACAGCTTGAAGGCCGCGAGCTTCCTGATTTCCTTTTCCAGGGCTTGCTCGATGGCAAAGCAATAGGGGGCGAGCCGGGCGGCGCCTCCGCCATCCACGGTTTCCGCGGCCAGCCGCAGGTGGCTGAGCAGCCGCTGTGCCTGAGAGAGTCGAATCGGCCGAGACCTCGGGTGGAGGGCGCCACGGATGGCCTCCCGCCGCAGGGCGGTCAACGTCGTGTCACATAGGCCAAGCCGCCGGATCGTTTCCTCGGCCGCGGTATCGCCCGTGCGTGCCGGCCGGATCTCTCCGCGCCGGTTGAACGCGAAGCGCTTGGAGCAGTCGTCCCTCAAGGGAGACACGAACAAGCTCTGCTCCGCGGTTGAGGGCCAATCGCCCTTCTTGCGGGCACCATAGGAAGGTTCGAAGCCGCAGTTCGGACGTGGCCAGCAGGCGACGAGATTGGCATAGTCGGTGCCCTGGCCAGGGGCATCGTGGGCTTGGGGGGTCAGGTGCTCGAGATGGAAGTCGACCGCGCGGGGCCCCGCAGCTTCTGGTGTCTCGATGCCGATGCGCTGGCCGGTGTAGGCGCACAAGCCACCCTGTTCCGCGAGCAAGGAGTCTTCGACGGCCTCCAGAGCTTCCGGGTGGCGCCGCAGCTCCTCATAGGTGCATTCCATGCCGTCCGGGCGGCCGGCGGCGAGCCGCGGCGCGCGCCAGCGGGTCAACGCGCTCGGCGGGGATCGCTTCTTAATCGTCCTCACGGGTGTCGTCCCCCTCCGCGAGGGCCTCCAGGGCGTAGAGGCTGCTTTCCAGGCGAACCAGCTCACCGGTATCGCCATCCAGCAAGCGGCGGAGCTGCTTCAGACCCTCTTGCGCGGCTTGCAGGTCTCCCTCCTCCAGGGCGGCTTCCACTTCGTCCTTGAGCCTGCGGGCAGAAGGCGTCTCCGAGAGAGCGCCGTCCATCACATGATCGAGAATCCAATTCGAATCGGCCCCCTGCGCGACAGGTGGTGGAGTGATGCCATCGGGCCGGAGAAGCCGCACCTCGTCGCGGGTGACCTCGCCGATCACCTGGGGCGAATGCGAGGTGCAGACGAACTGAATTCCGGGGAAGGTCCGCTTGAGGTCTGCCGGCACCCGCCGTTGCCACCGGGGATGCAGGTGCACGTCGAGCTCGTCGATCAGCACCACGCCCGGCGTCTTTTGAAGAAGCCGGGCCAGCGGCTCGTCTTCGGGGGCCAGCTCGTCGGGAGGAAGCAGGTGGGCGTTCTGGGTGACGGCCTTGATGGCGATGTCGGCCACCAGCGCGAGCATCATGCGTTGCCCGGCGCTCAGGTTCTCGAAGGGCTGTGGTTCGCCTTCGATCGACAGCACGATCTGTTCGCGATCCGGATCGAACCACAGCCCGTCGGCCTCCGGCACGCACCCCAGGACGGCCTGCTTGACCGCCAGGAACCCGGGGCGCATCCGCCCGCCGCGGTTTCCCGCCGCCGTGGTCTCGCGATGGAACCACTTGCGCAGCTCATCGAAGCGGATCCGCTCGTTGAAACAATCGTAGAAAGCGGCCCAGCGCCGGGCGGGGCCATTCGGTTTTGCCTCGGCGGGCATGCGCTGGTTGGAGGAGAGCCAGGCACGCCCGGCGCCGTAATAGGCCAACACCGGACATAGCACCGCCTCGCCGGCCGCGTCCCGGCGATAGATCGTTCTGATGAGGTGGAGAGCCTCCTTGGCTTCGGCGTTGGTGGCTCTCTTGCCCTCTCGCTGCCGGGTCCAGGTGACGTCCTGCCGGTCACCGATCTGCCCGGTGGCCTGGACGACGACCGGCTTTGCCTCCCGGAACTGAATCCGGTCTCCCTCGTGGGAGGGAACCAGCCGGATCTCGTTCGGCAGGATGTTGCGGCCGCTGCTCTTCAGGCTCGAATCCGGCGGGTCGACCAGCCAGACCCCCAGGCTCACGGCCAGAGCGTCGAGGAGGGAGGTCTTGCCGGAGCCGTTGTCGCCTACGAGCACGGTGAAATGTGGGTGGAGATCCAACGTCAAGTCCGCAAACTTCTTGAAGTTTCGCAACGTGAGTCGGTCGAGCCTCATGGTCTCCCTTTCAAGTGCGGTGCGGATAAAGGACGCGGAGCGGCACAGGTGCGAGGTAGATACGCAGGGGCAGCCGCGCTTCGCAGAGGTCGCCGTCGACCTGGGCCGCGGCGCCGGCCGGGGCGGCGAGGACGGCTTCCTCGACCTGGCGGATCACCACGTCGCGGCGCCGCACGTGGGCGCCGCGCAGCAGGTCGGTCATGAAGCCGAGGGTCGCCCGCCGGCCGCTGCCGCGGAAGAGGACGAGCTCCAGGCGGCCGTCGTCGGGCCGGGCGTCCGGGGCCAGGCGGAACGGGCCGCCGTAAAAAGGGATGTTGGAGACCGCGGCGAAGGTGGCGGTGAGGCGCTCGCCGTCCGCCCGCACCTCGATCTCCGGATAGCCGTAGCGCCACCACTCGCGCAGCCCTTGCAGGAGGAAGGCGGCCTTGCCGAGGCGCCACTTGAGCCGCACGTCGAGCGCCGCGAGCACCGTGGCGTCGAGCCCGGCGGAGACCATCATGAGGAACGGGTGCGCGCCGGCGGAGTCCTCCGCCAGGCCGACGTCGAAGGGGCGGGCCCGGGCGCCGGCCAGGGCTTCCGCGGTGCGCAGCGGATCGCGCGGCAGGCCGAGGGCGAGGGCGAGGACGTTGGCGGTGCCGCCGGGCAGCACGCCGAGCGCCACCGGGGTGCCGAGGAGGCCGGCCGCCACCTCGCGGGCCGTGCCGTCGCCGCCATAGGAGAAGACCGCCTCGACACCGCCGGCCTCGGCGAAGCCGCGCGCCAGCTCGGTCGCCTGCCCCGGCCGCGTGGTCGGCGCCCGTTCGATGTCGAAGCCGCCGTCGCGCAGGCGGGCGGTCAAGCCGTCGAGGAGCTGCGCATGGCGCTGGCGGCCCGACTTCGGGTTGTAGATCAGGGCGGCGCGGCGCACGGCGGGGCTCCTCGACCGGAGGTCAGAACAGCGTGCCCGTGGTGCCGGGCCGCGGCGGCAGGCCGAGGTGCTGGTAGGCGCGGCGGGTGGCGACCCGGCCGCGCGGGGTGCGCTGGAGGAAGCCCTCCTGGATCAGGTAGGGCTCGTAGAGGTCCTCGATCGTGCCGCTGTCCTCGCCCACCGCCGCGGCCAGCGCCTTGAGCCCGGCGGGGCCGCCGTCGTAGTGGTGGATGAGAGTCCCCAGGATCTTGCGGTCGAGATCGTCGAAGCCGAAGTCGTCGACCTCGAGGAGGGTCAGCGCCTTCTTCGCGATGGCGAGGTCGATCGTCGCCAGGCGCTCCACCTGGGCGAAGTCGCGCACCCGGCGGAGCAGACGGTTGGCGACGCGCGGCGTGCCGCGGCTGCGGCGCGCGATCTCCTCGGCGCCGGGCTGGTCGATCGAGACGTTCAGGAGGCGGGCGGAGCGCTGGATGATCAGCGTCAGCTCCTCCGGGCGGTAGAAGTCGAGGCGGTGGACGATGCCGAAACGGGCGCGCAGTGGCGCGCTCACCAGGCCGGCGCGGGTGGTGGCCCCCACCAGGGTGAAGCGCGGCAGCTCGATCTTCACCGTCCGCGCCGCCGGACCCTGGCCGATCACCAGGTCGAGCCGGAAGTCCTCCAGCGCCGGGTAGAGGATCTCCTCGACCGTCGGACCGAGGCGGTGGATCTCGTCGATGAACAGCACCTCGCCCGGGTCGAGGTTGGTGAGGATCGCCGCGAGGTCGCCCGCGCGCTCCAGCACCGGGCCGGCGGTGACGCGCAGCGGCGCGCTCATCTCGCTTGCGATGATGTTGGCGAGCGTCGTCTTGCCGAGGCCGGGGGGGCCGAAGAGGAGGACGTGGTCGAGGCTCTCGCGCCGCTCCCGGGCGGCGCGGATGAAGACCCGCAGGTTGTCGATGATCTTGCGCTGGCCGATGTACTCCTCCAGCCGCTGGGGACGGAGCGACGGCTCGACTCCCAGGTCTTCCGGGTCCGGAATGCCGGAGAGGATCCGTTCATCGGTCTGCATCGCGGCCCATTGTATCGGACCCGGGAGGGGCTTGCTTTTCCATGCTGCGAACACATAGACTCTGAGCAATACAAGGAACTGCCATGTCGCGAGCCACCCACGCTGCCGCGCAGGGCTGTTCGGCCAGGATCGGTCTGGCCGGCGCGCTGCTCCTCTTCCTGGCCCCCGCCGCCTGGGGGGCCACGTCCAGCCAGCAGAATCCGGTGGCCACCTTCGCGACCCCCGGCGCCAAGCAGGTCACCCTGCGGTCGTGCAACTTCCTCGGCTGCACCGAGGTCACGCAGACGGTCACCCTGGCCGACCCGCGGCCCCGGGTGGGCACGGCGGGCTTCCTGCCGCTGCTGCCCGAGGCGGGGCAGATGGTCCGGTTGACCGGCACGGGAACGGGCAAGCCGCCGCTCACCTTGAGCTGGCAGCCGGCGCCGGTGGGCGGCTCGCCGCTGCCGGTGATCAGCGGGGCCTCCGCCTGGTGGAACACCGCCGGGCTGGCGGCGGGTGCCTATACGCTGACCTTCAAGATCCAGAACGCGGCGGGGAGCGACTCGACGGCCCCCCTCCCGATCGTCCTGGCGCCGGCGGCCGCGCTCGATTTCTACACCATCGAGCCGTGCCGGATCTTCGATTCGCGGCTGAGCGTGGTGCCGGTGCTCTCGGGGGTCGCCAAGGTGATCGAGGGGACCGGCGGCAACTGCGGCATACCGGCCGGCGCCCGCGCCCTGGCCGCCAATGTGACGGTGATCGCCCCCACCGGCGCCGGCTATGGCTCGGTCTACCCCGGCAACTATCCGCAGCCGGCGACCGCCGCGATCACCTTCGCCGCCGGCCAGACGCGGTCCAACAACGCCATCCTGTCGCTCGCCACCGACGGCGGCGGTACCCTGACGGCCCTGCTCCTGATCAACGGGGGGAATGCCTTCGCGGACCTGTCGATCGACGTGAGCGGCTACTTCATGCCCTAGACAACCGGTTCAGGCTCGCCCGCAGGAGGTCGTTGAACGCCGCCTCGGGCTTCTCGCGGCGGACCTCGGCGACGGCGCGCTCGGCGAGGGCGCTCTTGTAGCCGAGGTTGACCAGGGCGGAGACCACGTCGTGGTCGGCCGGCACGGCGGCGGCGGTGGTGGCCGTGGCCGGGAGCTCGGCGGCGAGCTCCCGCATCTTGTCCTTGAGCTCCAGGACCATCCGCTCGGCGGTCTTCTTGCCGATTCCGGGGATCGTCGAGAGGCGGCCCACGTCGCCCCCCGCGAGGGCGGAGAGGAGGTCGTCCGGCGGCATGCCGGAGAGGACCACCCGGGCGAGGCGGGCGCCGATCCCGCTGACCGCGATCAACCGCTCGAACATCAGCTTCTCCCGTTCGGTCCAGAAACCGAAGAGGGAGATGTCGTCCTCGCGTACCTGGGTGTGGATGAACAGCGCCACCTTGTCGCCGGTGGCGCGGCGCTCGATCTCGTAGTACGTCGAGAGGGGGATGTGGACCTCGTAGCCCACCCCCTGGACGTCGAGGAGGAGGCGCTCGGGGGTGGCGCGGAGGAGGTTGCCCTGGAGGTAGCCGATCATGGTGTGCGGAGCGTAAGGGGGAGGCCCCCGCCGTGCGGCGCGGGCCTCCGGGTTGACCTCCGAAGAGGGCTCAGCTCTTGCCGCCGCCGAGCTGCTCGGCGGTGATGCCGAGGGAGTCGAGCAGTTGCTGGTCGTACTTGACGCCCATCTCGCGGCGGCGGTCGGCGATCAGCGCGGCGAGGAGCTGGTTGAGCTTCTCGTTCTGCACCGAGGCCCGCGTCTGCTCGCGGACGCCGGCGAACTGGATCGGATCCCACGCCTTGCGCTCCTTCACCTCGAAGAGCAGCGCTCCCTGGGCGTCGGCGACCGGTCCGCCCATCTGGCCGGGCTGGAGCTTCATCGCCTCGGCCACCAGCTCCGGATTGGCGCCGATGCCGGGGACTCCGCCCTGGGCGCCGAACTCGGGGCTCTCGACCACCGGCACGCCGAGCTCGGCGGCGATCTGGTCGAGAGGGGCACCGGTGGCGCGGGCTTCCTTCAGGCGGGCGAGCGCCTTCTCCTGCATCCGCTGCGAGGCGAGGGCGGCGCGCACCCGCGGCTCGACGTCGGCGAGCCCCGGGATGCGCGGCGGATGGATCGCCGAGAGCCAGAGCACGGCCCAGCCGCGCTGCACCTGCACCGGCGGCGTCACCTTGCCCGGCTTGTCGCCGAGGGCGAACGCCGCCGCGTTGAGGGCGGGCGCGGGACCGAGGCCGGTGATCAGGTCCTGCGGACCGAACTTGCCGGTGGCCGACGCCGAGTAGCCGGGCTTGCCGGCGACCAGCTTGGAGAGGTCGTCGGCCGTCTTCGGGAGATTCTTCTCGATCTCCGCGGCGATCTCCTTGGCTTTCGTCTGGGCGAGATCCGAGGCGCGGGTGAAGGAGAGGCGGGTGCGCAGCTGGTCCTTGATCTCCTCGAGCGGCGTGACCCCTTCCGGGCGCCGGCCGGTGATCTGGATCAGGTGGAGGCCGAACTGGGTCTGCACCGGGCCGACGATCTGGCCGGGCTGGGCGGCGAAGGCGGCCTCCTCGAACGGCTTGACCATCTGGCCGCGGCCGAACCAGCCGAGATCCCCGCCGCGCTCCTTGGCGCCGGGCTCGTCCGACAGCTCGCCGGCCAGGACGCCGAAGTCGGTGCCGGCCTGGGCGCGCTGGCGGGCCGATTCCAGCTTGGCGCGCGCCGCCGCCTCGGTGGTCTTGTCGTCGATCTTCACCAGGATGTGCCGGGCCTGGATCTGCTCGGGATGGGTGAGGCTCTGCTTCTGGGTGTCGTATTCCTTCTGGAGATCCTCGTCGGAGACCTGGACCTGGCCGCGCAGAGCGTCGGTCTCGACGAGGACGTAGGCGCCTTCCCGTTGCTCGGGGAGCTTGTACTCCTCCTGGTGGGCGTTGAAGTAGGACTGGAGGTCGGCCGGGGCGATCGCCGCCGCTTCGGGGAAACGGTTGCGGGAGAGCTGGAGATAGCGGATCTTCGCCTTCTCCACCTGCTCGCGGTAGGAACGCTCGACCTCGGCGTCGCTCACCCAGATGCCGGCCCGCAGCAGGTCCTGCAGCTTCTGGCGCAGCAGGTCCTTCCGCATCGACTCTTCGAAGGTCGCGGGGGTGTAGTTGTTCTGGAGCAGGATGCGCTCGTACTCCGCCTGGCCGACGAACTGGCCGTCCGGCGTCTTGAACACCTGCTCCTCGAGGATACGGTCGCGCACCTCGGCATCGGAGACCTCGATGCCGAGCCGCTCGGCCTCGGCGAGGAGGATCTGCTCGGTGACCGCCCGCTCCAGCGCCTGGCGGGGGAGCTGCATCTGCTCCGCCAGCTCCGGCGTGAACTGCTCGCCGTAGAGCTGCCGGTACAGGTTGTCGAGCTGCTTGTACTCGCGCTGGAAGTCCTCCCGCGTCACCTCGCGGCTGCCGACCTTGGCCGCCACCGCCGTGGTGGTGCCCGACTGCCTCCCGAGGCCGCTGCCGAAGTCGACGAAGACGAACAGGACGAACAGGCCGATGACGGCCCAGAGAATCCAGCTCAGATATTTAATATTGTCGCGAAAGACCTTGAGCATGACACGGGCTCCTTGATCACCTTCTTGCGCTCAGCCTGCGGAGAAGGGCAGGGAAATCTACCACACCCCCGTGCAACGCGCACGCCATGTGCTATATTCGCGTCCCCAAGCGAGAGGGGTTCGAAGTGGCCTCCCAGACGGCAAAAAGCCCGAGAAAGGATTGGTACAGTGTCTCGGTCGACACGCTCCGGGGGATGGGATTTCTCGTCCTCGTGGTGGCGGCGCTCGGCCTGGGATATCTGGCGTACCGCGCCTGGGAGAGCCGTTCTCTCGGGCGCGAGGCGGCGCAGGTCATGGACGAGGTGCAGGCGTTGATGCAGCGCCTGCAAGGCGAGGACCGGACCTCCGGCGGCTTCACGACCGAGCTCGCCGCCGCCTCCCGCAGCTTCCAGGACGCCCAGGCCGCCTTCTCCCGGAACGACTACCGGAAGGCGCTGGAGAGCGCGAAGCGCAGCAGGAACGTCCTCCTCTCGATCCTCGATGCGTTGCAGCTCCCCGAAGGGGCCGGGCAGGCGCAGTTCATCTCGGTGCAGGGAGAGGTCCTCTTCCGGAGCGGCGAAGGCGGCGACTGGAAGGAGGCGCGCAGCCGGTCCTCACTGCGCGCCGGCGACTACGTGCGCACCGCGGAGAACGGCTCGGCCGAGATCATGTTCCGCGACGGCACCCTCTACACCATCCGCCCGAACACCCAGTTCATCGTCTCTGCCCGCCAGGCGGGTGGCGAGAGCCAGGCGATCGAGATGGAGTACGGCTGGGTGGACATGGACACCGCCCAGAACACCAGCAACGTCAAGACACCGAACGCCGTGGCCCGGGTGGAGCAGGACTCGGAGGCCTTCGTCACGGTGAACAAGGGCACCTCCGACGGCCGCTTCGGCGCCGTGCGCGGCACCGTCGAGGTGGCGGCCGAGGGAGGGCTGACGCGGGCGGTGCAGCCGATGCAGCAGGTGGTGCAGACCGGCGACCTGCTCTCCGAGCCGTCGCCGCTCCCCGCCCGCCCGGAGCTTCTGGAGCCGGCCGACAACGCGAGCCTCGACCTGGAGCAGGTCCACGAGCTGGTCCTCGTCTGGGATGCGGTGCCGGGCGCCGGGCGCTACGCCCTCCAGATCTCGCGCAACCACCTCTTCGTCGACAACGTCATCGCCGTGGAGAACCGGACCAAGACCCGCGCCACCGTCGGCCTGCGCGGCGAGGGGTCCTTCCAGTGGCGGGTGGCGGCGTTCAAGGATGGCCTGCAGGGCCCGTGGAGCACGCCGCGCAAGTTCCGCGTGGCCTCGTTCCGGAGCGGGACGGGAGAAAAAGATACGACTCCTCCCGAGCTTGACCTCGCGGATGTCAAATCCTACGGTAGTATCTTCATCGTCGGCGGGCGTAGCGAGCCCGGCGCACGGATCGAGATCAACGGCGAGCAGGTCAAGTCCGAGGCGGATGGTTCCTTCACCAAGACCGTCCAGCTCTCGAAAGACGGCTGGAGCTTCATCGAAATCCGCGCCCGGGATGCCAGTGGCAACGAGACGTTACGCCGTCACCGCGTCTTCGTCGAAAGCCCGTAGACGCCCTAACCGAGTAAAGGATCTGGAAGGCCGATGCCCCTCGCCTCGTTGCTTCGTTATTTCTCGAAAGACCTCGCCATCGACCTCGGAACCGCCAATACCCTGGTGTTCGCCATCAACCAGGGCATCGTCGTTCGCGAGCCGTCGGTCGTCGTCATCAACAAGCTCACCAACCGGATCGAGGCCGTCGGCAGCGAGGCCAAGGAGATGCTCGGCCGTACGCCGGGCAACATCGAATCGATCCGGCCGATGAAGGACGGCGTCATCGCCGACTTCGAGGTCACCGAGCGCATGCTCGAGTACTTCATCCGCAAGGCGCACGGCCGCAAGATGTACGTGCACCCGCGGATCGTCATCGGCGTCCCCTCGGAGATCACGCAGGTCGAAAAGCGGGCGGTCCGCGACTCGGCGATGCGCGCCGGGGCTTCGGAGGTCTTCCTGGTCGAGCAGGCCATGATGGCCGCGATCGGTGCCGGCCTGCCGATCACCGAGCCGTCCGGCAACATGATCGTCGACATCGGCGGCGGCACCACCGACGTCGCCGTCATCTCGCTCGCCGGCACGGTCTACAGCCGCTCGGTGCGCAAGGCCGGCAACGAGATGGACGTGGCGATCATCCAGTACCTGAAGCGCAAGTACAACCTGCTGATCGGCGAGCGGACGGCCGAGCAGATCAAGATCGAGCTGGGCTCCGCCTATCCGCTCAAGGAGGAGCTCAAGATGGAGATCAAGGGGCGCGACCTCGTCGAGGGCGTCCCCAAGACGCTGACCATCACCGACGAGGAGATCCGCGAGGCGCTCGCCGAGCCGGTCGCCGCGATCGTCGAGGCCGTGCGCATGGCCCTCGAGCGGACTCCGCCGGAGCTGTCGGCCGACATCATGGACAAGGGCATCGTCCTCTCGGGCGGCGGCGCCCTGCTGCGCAACCTCGACCAGCGCCTGCGCGACGAGACCGGATTGCCGGTGGTGCTGGCCGAGGACCCCCTGGCCTCCGTGGTGCTCGGCACCGGCCGGGTGCTCTCCGACATCGACCTGCTGCGCAAGGTCTCGATCCGCTAGCCCGGAATCCGGGGCACGACGCGTGGACGAGCGCCGCACCGGCTGGGTGCTGATCATCGTGCTGGCGGGGCAGCTCGTCTTCCTCGCCCTGCAGGGCGCGCGCGCCGGCGACACGCTCCTGGAACGGCTCGGCCTGCGCCTGCTCGGCCCGGCGGCGCGGGCCGTGTCGAGCGTGCCGGAGAGCGTCGGCCGGCTCGGCGAGGGGCTGCGCACCCGCGGCACCCTGCTCGACGAGAACCGGCGCCTGCGCCGCGAGGTGGAGGACCTGAAGCTGCGCCTGCTCCAGCTCAACGACGTCGAAGGCGAGGCCCGCCGCCTGGGCGCCGCGGTGCGCCATGCCGCGCCTCCCGCCGGCCGCATCCGCGCGGTCGACGTCATCTATGCCGACCACGCCTCGTGGCTGCGCACCCTGATCGTCTACACCGGCGACACGGAGGCGCAGGTCAGCCAGCCGGTGCTCTCCGCCAACGGCCTGGTCGGCCGGGTGGTGACGGCGTCGGGCCGGTACGCGAAGGTGCAGCTCCTCACCGACCGCGCCGCGAGCGTCGGCGCGATGATCGTGCGCACCCGCCGGCAGGGGATCGTGCGCGGCAGCGGCCGCGGCTCCGAGACGCTGGAGCTCGATTTCGTGCCGCTCCAGGCCGACGTCCGCCCCGGCGACGCCGTGCAGACCGCCGGCATCGACGGGGTCTACCCGCGCGGCATCCCGATCGGCACCGTCACCGCGGTCCGCCAGGGCGGGCAGCTCTTCCACAGCATCCAGATCACCCCCGCCGTCGATTTCAGCGCGCTCGACCAGGTCTACCTGCTGGAGTACGAGCCGGCACCCCAGCCCCTCCGCGAGGCCACCCCGCTTGAACGCCCTTAAGTTTTTCGCCGCCGTGGCCGCCGCCGTGCTCTTCCACCTCCTGGGAGTGCGGATGATCCCCAACTTCGCCCTGCTCTTCGACGTCTTCCTGGTGGTCGTCGTGCTCTACGGGCTGGAGTCGAGCTCGCTCGCCGCCCTCTTCGCCGGCCTGTTCCTCGGCCTCGTCTACGACTCGTTCAACGGCCCTTCCTCCTTCGGGCTCTTCGGCTTCGCTGATACCATCATCGGCTACGGCGCGGCCCGGCTGGCGCAGCGGCTGGTGATCCAGCGGGCGACCGGCGTGCTGGCCCTGGTGAGCTTCGCCGTGGTGGCGCAGCAGGCGCTGGTGGTCGGCCTGGAATTCCTTCTGTTGCCGCTGCCGGTGGTACCGAACCCGCTCTGGGTGGCGCTCCGCGCCGGGGTCTGCGGGCTGCTGGGCATGTTGATCCACGTCGCGTCCGCCCACTGGCGGCGTTCCTCGGAGGCCCGCCGGCGCGGCCGCATGAGCCGGCTGCGGCTCGGCTGAGCGAGGAGAACCTGGCATGCAAGTCGTTCGGGAGCATCGGGACGATCTGGTCTTGCGCATCCGTGTGCTGGCCGCCGTGGTCGTCGGCCTGATCGCGCTGATCGGCGCCGGCTACTGGTACGTCCAGCTCGTCCGCGGCGACGAATACCGCCGGCTCGCCGACGAGAACCGGCTCCGCAAGCTGCCGATCCAGGCGCCGCGCGGCCTGATCTACGACCGCGAAGGGCGCCTCCTGGTCGAGAACATCCCGAGCTACGACCTGATGCTCGACCGCAGCCGCAGCAAGGACCTGGCGACCGCCCTGGGCTTCGCCGCCAGTGTCCTCGGCCGGCCGCCCGGGCAGCTCCAGGCCCTCCTCGACCGCTACCGCAGCGTCCCCGCGTTCACCCCGGTCCTGGTGGCCGAGAACCTGACCCTCGCCCAGGTGTCGCGCCTCGGCGTGCTGAGCCTCGAATACCCCGAGTTCGAGGTCGAGGTGCAGCACCTGCGCCTCTACCGCCACGGCGCGCAGACCGCCGCCGTCCTCGGCTACATCGGCGAGGCGACGCAGGACGAGATCGAGCGGGGCGGGGGGCGCCACAAGGTCGGCGACCTGGTCGGCAAGAAGGGGATCGAGCAGGCCTATGACTCCGTGCTGCGCGGCCAGGACGGCGAGCGCGCCGTGGTGGTCGACAGCCGCGGCGAGCTGCTCGACGAGTTCGGCAAGCGGCCCGCGGTGCCGGGCAGGACGCTCAGGCTCACCATCGACCTCGAGCTGCAACAGGAGGCGGCGCGCTGGCTGGAAGGACCGGAGAAGGTGGGGGCGATCGTCGCCATGGACCCGAACAACGGCGAGATCCTGGCTCTCGTCTCCTCGCCGGGGTACGACCCGAACCTGTTCACCCGGCGCCTGCAGGCGGACGAGTGGAACGCCCTCCTCCAGGACCCCTACCACCCGCTCCAGAACCGGGCGATCCAGAACACCTACTCGCCGGGCTCCACCTTCAAGTTCGTCATGGCCACCGCCGGGCTGACCGAGGGGGTGTTCAACGAGGATACGCGAGTCTTCTGCGGTGGCTCGGGCGTCTTCTACGGCCGCCGGTTCCGCTGCTGGAGGAGCGGCGGGCACGGCCTGATGGACGCCCGGAGCGCGATCAAGAACTCCTGCGACGTCTACTTCTACACCCTCGGCCAGAAGCTGGGGATCGAGCGGATCGCCCGCTACGCCCGGATCTTCGGCCTCGGGGAGCTCACCGGGATCGACATCGGCGGCGAGAAGAAGGGGCTGGTGCCCGATTCGGCGTGGAGCCTCGAGGCGCGCGGCACCAAATGGTACGGCGGCGAGACGATCTCGGTGGCGATCGGCCAGGGACCGCTCCTCACCACGCCTCTCCAGATGGCCACGATGACCGCCATGATCGCCAACGGCGGCTACCGGGTGACCCCCCATCTCGTCCAGGATGCGGACGTGCCGCCGCCGGTCCACGTGCCGCTCGACGAGCGGGCGCTCAAGGTGGTCCGCGACGGGATGTGGGCCGTGGTCAACGAGCCCGGGGGGACCGCCTACGCCTCGGCCCGGGTGCCGGGGGCGGAGATGGCCGGCAAGACCGGCACCGTGCAGGTCATCGGCCAGGCGCAGCGCACCGACGCCCGCTCCCTCCCCTTCAAATACCGCGACCACGCCTGGTTCACCTCGTTCGCGCCGGTCCAGAACCCGCAGATCGTCGTCGCGGTGTTCGCCGAGCACGGGGGCTCCGGCTCCAGATCCGCCGCTCCGATCGCGCAGGCCATCCATGCAAAATATTTCAAA
>Ga0062379_10000097_pt1 | contig 15207 bp, 10 predicted proteins | sample DOMMetBare2Fresh_2_FD_59484 | JGI IMG/M metagenome (GOLD analysis project Ga0062379, IMG submission 59484) | Wetland sediment microbial communities from St. Louis River estuary, USA, under dissolved organic matter induced mercury methylation -... | ecosystem: Environmental > Aquatic >...
GGCGTCAAGTAGCTCTCATCTACCCCCTACCACCGCCCCCGCTCGAACCACTTCTTCCGCTTGATTTTCTGCGGCTGCGGGGCGCTCCCCAGGGCTCCCCGGTGGCCGGATTGGTCGGTGGCTTCGACGTAGAAGTCGATGTTCTTGTTCTGGTGGAGGTCCGGCAGGATCTCGATCTCGTAGTCGGGGCCTCCCAGGGCTCGGACTGGGATGCGCTTGAAGCGGCCTCCTTCGGGACGGGCCCAGGCGACGGCGGTTTTGGCTCCCTGGTCGTCGACGATCCGGAGGGGGATGGTGACGGCGGCGTCTTTCTCGTAGTCGAGGTCGGGGCTTCCCACCATGGAGATGCGGGGCGGGTTGCGGTCCAGCCGGGCGAACAGGGCCTGGAGACGCTCGCGGGCCTGGCGGAAGCTCTCGACGTGGCCCTCGTTCGGGCGGACGCGGTCCAGGGCCTTCAGACCTTCGAGGGGACGCTCCTCCTGCTCGGCGCGGGAGGCGGCGGCCAGGGCTTCGTCCATCTGCTCGTCGATTCTCCGCACGGAGGCGATGCGGTCCAGGCGCACGGGGATTCCGGGATGGTCCCGCCAGATGGCCCGCAGGGGCTCCAGGATGGTGAGGGCTCCGTCGAGGTCGCCGACGCCGATGTGGGTGTCCGCTTCCGTCAGCAGGGAGTCGGCGGCACTCTTTCGCGCCTTGACGGCACGGTCGTTCCCGGGAAACTGGCGGAGCAGGTCCGCGGCCAGCTTCAGGACGGCTGGATGCTCCGACTTCCGGAGAGCCTCGAGGAGCTGGTGGTACACAGCCAGGCCCTGGCGCGCCCGGGCGAGATCCCTCTTCTGGGCGGGCGCGAGGTCCGCCGGGGCCGGAGAGGCGGCCGTGATCTCTTCCAGGAGGCGGAGGTCGCCGGAGCGGAGCCCGCGTGCCAGGTTTTCTCCCCAGCGGCGGATCTGGAGCGGCTTCAGCCCGGCGACGACCTGCCGGTGGAGGTCCTGTTCCTCGGCGGTGAAGAGCGCGATCTGCTCCGGGGCGAGCGCTCCGAGGGCGCCCTGGAGCGCGGGGAGATCGCTCCGGTCGAGGGCCTCTTGCGCCAGGAGGAGCTGCGGGTTGATCGGCGCGGGGGCCGGCGGTTGCACCGCCAGAGCTTGCGGCGCCGGCCGGGGACGCGGGGCCGGCGTCTGTGCCCGCGGCGGCGGAGCCGGAGCCGGTTTGGCGGTTCCGGGGTCTTTCCACAGGAAGAGACCAGCCGCCGCGGCCAGGACCAGGAGGAGCGCGGCGCCCGCATAGAGAGGGGTGCGCGACTTCGTCTCGCGCGGACGCGGTTGCGGTGGATTGGAAGCGAGCCGCTCGGGCTCCATGGGCCGCGCCGCGGCGACGGGTTCGGGCTCCTCGACCGGTTCCGGCTCGGGAAGCGCCTCTTCCGGAGAGGCGGGCTCTTCCGGCTCGGCTTGGGGCCTGGAGGCCGGGACCGGAAACCGCAAGGTCCCGGCGGGAGAGGCTTCCGCCTCCTCCAGCGGATACCGCGCAGCCAGGGAGAGGTAGGTGTCATCCAGGCTCGCGGATCCCTCCCGGACCCGCACGGTCGCTCCCGGGGCGCCCCCCCGGAGCATGAATTGCAGGTCGAGACGGTCCTGGGTGCTTCCTGGCACCGGGAGCGAAATGGGCTCGGGGTGCGCCTGCTGCGGAGGCAGATCCAGGAGGGCCTGGAGGTCGATCGCTTCGAGGTCGTCCGGCGCCCGGAAGGCCGCGAGGGCTTCCGCCATCTCGCGGGCGGAGGCGAAGCGGTCCTCCGGCTTCTTGGCGAGGGCCTTGAGGACGAGCGCGCGGAGGGGCTCCGGGACGCGGCCGTCCGGGTCGCTCTCGGCGAAGTCGAGCGGCGGATGGAACAGATGGCCGGCGATGAGCGACGAGGCGTCGCTGCCGCTGATCGGGTACCGCCCGGTGAGCAGCTCATAGAGGACTACGCCCGCAGAGTAGAGATCGCCGGAAGGCCCCACGGCCGCCGCGCCGGCGTGGCCGAACTGCTCAGGTGAGGCGTAGCGGAGCTTGCCCAGGAAGGTGCCTTCCTGGGTGAGGAATTCCACGCCGCCCCCGGGAGTCTTGGCGATGCCGAGGTCGATGAGCTTGACGAGAGGCTCCCCCTCCTGCCCGAGGCTGAGCATCAGGTTGTCGGGCGAGATGTCGCGGTGGATGAAGCCTCGGCCGTGGAGGTAGTGGAGCGCGCGGAGGGTCTGCTGGCCAAGCTCCAGGGCCAGGGCCAGGGGAGGCGGGCCGGAGCGGAGCAGGCTCTCCAGGGTGACGCCCTGGATGTGCTCCATGACGATGTAGGCGATGTCATCGTCGTCCAGGGAGAAGTCGTAGAGGTGCGCGATGCTGGGGTGGCGGAGCCGGATGGCGGAGCGGGCTTCGCGGAAGAAGCGGGCCTTCAGCTCCTCGTCCTGCAAGAGCTGCGGCCGCATCATCTTGATGACGCGGACCTCGTCGAGCAGCCGGTGGCGGACCTTGTAGATCGCGCCCATCCCCCCCTCCCCGAGCTTTTCGAGGATCTCGTACTTCCCTTCGATCCGCCGTAGGGGGATAGCTGTCACCTGCGCCTCCAGACTTCGAGCTGCCAGAACCACCGGGAAAAAGTGAGACCAGAGTACTCTCGGCTCTGTTCTGTGTCAATCGTTAAAGAGGCGTAACGCTCCGCTCCCGGAGCTCTGGCGGCGGATGGGGGTCCCCCCCTCCCCGACCCTCCCCCGCGCAACGGGAGAGGGCGCCCCCGCCCGGCCAGGGTTTGCCCGACCTTGAGCTTCCTGCCGACCTCAGCGGCCGCGTAGCCGGGCCAACTCTTGCTCCAGTGCCCGCAGCCGCCGGGTCTTTTCCTCAGCCCGGAGGTACACCGCTCCAGTCGCGGCGTCGGTCAGGCGGAGGCGGATGCCGTCGGCCTGGAAGAGGATTCCCGTGGTGGCGCTCAGGAGGGAGCCGTCCGGCTCGGGTGCGATCGGGCGGTACCTCCCTCCGGTGAGGCGATAGCCCTGGAGGCGTGGGGCCAGGTAGTCCCCCTCGGGATCGAAGAGGAAGTACTCGTCGATGCCCAGGCGCTCATAGAGTGCCCACTTGCCCCCGTCCCGCTCGTCATTCTTCCGCGTGGTCTCGGAGGTCACCTCGGCCACGAAACAAGGGAGCCGGCGCTCCTCCCAGAGGAGATACTTGCGCCGTAGCGCCTTGCCATCCGGCAGGCCCTTGACGACGAAGGCGTCCGGGGCCGCCACGGCATCCCGGACGCCCCGCTCGTAAAAGAACAGCAGGTTGCCGCCGACAAAGACGCCGGGCTCGTCGAGGAAGCGTTCCTCCAGAGCTTCGAGGAGATAGGTCATCTCCTGGAGATGGAGCTTGGTCTCCGCCATGGGCTCTCCGTCGGACTCGGGATAGAAGATCTCGTCCTCGAGAGGGATCGCGGTCATGCGTGCCATCGCGTGCCATCCTTTCCCGGAGGTTCTTGCATCAAACCACGAGAGACCGCCGAGGCGCAACCGGCGCCAGGATGATGGTAGCACGGCGCCCTCAACCCGCCCGCCGGTCTCTTCGATCGGAAGTCAGCGGACAGGCTCAACCCGGACGCGGACGTTTTAGCAAGTCGAGCGTCCGGGTTCAAGACGGACGCGGTCGGGTTGAAGACGGATGGCGTCCGGTTCGCAAGTACGCCGGGAAACGGCGCCGAGTCACTCCCCACGTCTGGCGTAGGACTCGACCGCCTGCCGCATCCGCTCGACGCCGCGGTCGAGCTCGGCCAGGGGGATGCGCTCGTCCACGTTGTGGATGCCGCGCATGTCCTCCCCGGCGAGGGCGAACGGGGTGATGCCGTAGGCCGGGATGCCACGCTCACGGAAGTAACGCGAGTCGGTGAAGCCGGGCACGAAGGTGGGCACCACCGGTCCGCTCGCGCCGAGGGCCTGGGAGAGGGCGTTCCAGACCGGTCCGGAGGCCGGCGACGGCGCCGTCGGGGGCGAGGTCACCAGGACCTCGACCGTGCAGTCGTTGCCGAGCGTCTTCCGGACCTCCTCCAGGAACGCCGTGCTGTCCGTGTCGGGGAGCAGGCGGACGTCGAGGAGCGCCCGGGACTTGTCCGGGATCACGTTGATCTTCTCGCCGCCGTCGAGGACCGTCACCTGGACGGAATCCACGAACAGGTTGGCCATGCCGGGGAGCAGGAACTCCTTCGGGCCGGTGGGCGTCACCACGTTGTCGATGTTGGCGAGGGTGCGCCGCAGGTCGCCGGAATGGAGCGGTGCGATGGCGTGGAGGTAGTCACGGGCCGGTGCCGTGACCCGCCAGCGGATCGGCTTCTGGAGGAGGCGGGCGAGGGCCACCACGAGCTGGTGGTTGGCGCTCTCCGGGTTGAGCCCGGAGCCGTGGCCGCCGCGGCCGGCGGTGGTGACCTCGAGCCAGAGCGGGCGCTTCTGGGAGACCTCGATCCCCCACCAGAGGATGCGGCCGTCGCCCGAGAGCTGAGAACGCCCGCCTTCACCCACCACCCCTTCGACCCCCTTGAACAGCTCGGGGTGGCGGTCGATGATCCAGCCGACCCCCTGCCCGCCACCGTTCTCCTCGTCGGCGACCGCGAGGAAGATGACGTCGCGCTCCAGCGGGACCTTGCGCCGCTGCAAGTCGACGAAGGCGGCGAGCTGGGCGATGCCCAGGCTCTTGTCGTCCACCGCGCCGCGTCCCCAGAGGCGGTCGTCGCGGACGAGCCCGGCGAACGGCTCGACCGTCCATCCCGGACCGGCGGGGACCACGTCCACATGGTGCAGGAGGACGATGGCGCGTCCGCCGCTCCGCGGAGAGGAGAGGCGCGCCCAGAGGCTCGTCCGTCCCTGCGGCGAGACGAGGAGCTGCGTGGCGATCCCCTCGCGGTGCAGGATGCCGGCGAGGAACGCCGCCGCCAGGTGCTCACGGCCGGGAGGGTTGGTGGTGTCGATCCGCAGGTACTCCTGCAACCAGCGGGCGGGCTCGGACAGCCGTACGGGGCGGGGTGCATCCGCGGGAGCCGAGGAAGGACCGAGGAGCGCGAGGGCGAGCAGGGGTGCGACGAAGCGCCGGGGGATCATGCGGGGAGGAAGTCTAGCAGCCGGAAATAAAAAGGGGGCGCCGCCCAACCGCGACGCCCCGCGAAGAGGAGTGGTTTTGCTGCTAGCTGTTCGTTCAGGGCTTCTGCGGCCAGCGGACGAAGAAGCCGTCGGCCCAGACGATGTCCTGATCGTAATCGGTCGGCTCGAAGGAGGTGACGGAGTAGCTCGCGGTCTCCTCGGTCTTGTCGCGGCCCAGGGAGCGGATGGCCATGACCTGCTGGGCAAGCGGGTTCTCGGTGTTCAGGTAGTACTCGTAGGCGTTCTTCCAGCCGTCGAGGGCCGGGACGTCCTGCATGTACTGCGGAACGAGACCCTTGGTCGAGTCGAGGTAGGTCTCGTCGATCGAGACGTAGGAGCTCATGTCGACCGTGCCGGCAGCACCCGCGGCGGCGGCGCCGACCTGGTCGGTCAGCCACGAGAACATCGCGGTGCCGGTGTTGCGCATGTCGGCAACGGTCCGCTTCTGCTTCGCCTTCTGCAGAGCGTCGAGGAAGTTCGGAATCAGCAACGCCGCGATGATGCCGATGATTGCCACCACGATCAACAGCTCGATCAGCGTGAAGCCCTTCTGCCGGTTACGGATTCTGCTCAACATTGGATCGTCTCCTCCCTGGTTCCGAAAATCCCGCCCCTTGGGGAATCCAGGGGGCTCAGATTGTGTCGTCGGTTCTGTCTAAAGCAGGCTCGATGCCAACTCTGCCAGATCCGTAAACCCTTTGTTTTCAGCATCTTGTTTTGACGGCATGACAATTAATGACACGGCCCGTTGCCACTCCGTGTCAGGGCGGGTCTATTGCACCAGGCGGCGGACCACGTCCTTGTAGACGCCGACCCCTTCGACGAAGGCCGGGAGGGCGAAACGCTCGTTGGCCTTGTCCACCTGCAGGGTGTCGGTGTTCATGATGAGGAAGGGGGAAAAGCCGTACGACGGCACGTCCATCGCCCGGAAGAACCGGGAGTCGGTGGCGGTCCAGGGGAGGAACCAGGGACCCTGGGGCGCCCCGGGGTAGTGCTCGTCGAGGGTCTTTTCGATGGCCGTGAGGACCGGGTGATCCAGCGGGCTGCCATGGTGGGCGCTGGGCGCCTCGTCGAGGGTCATCGCCACCCCCCAGGTGAGCCAGGAGGGAAGGAGCTGATCCATCACGTCGCGCACCTCCTGGCCAGGGAGGAGGTGGAGCTTGACGATCAGCTCGTAGCCGCCGCCCGGGGCCTCGGTCAGGGAGAAGGGGACCGCCTCCGCCCGGAACAGCGACCTCACATAGGAGGGGAGCTTGCGGAAGGAGGCGGGGTCGAGAATCGTCTCGTCGGGCGCCGCGAGCATGTCGCGGAAGTCCTGGCGGTCGCGGCTCGGCCCGTAGCTCTTCAGATAGGCGCGGACCTCGGGGGTGACCTTGACGGGGACCTCCGGAAAGCCGCGGTCGATGCGCTCGGCGATCAGCTTGCGCAGGTCTTCGAGCTGCTGCCGGTCGCTGCTGCAGAGGATCACGTCGACGAAGCGCTTCTGGCCGAACTCGGTCCCCCAGTATTTGATCTCGTCGCGCGCCCGCGCCTCGACGGCGCCCCCTTCGGTGAGCACGGCCCAGAAACCGTGGACCATCCCGGGGTGGAGCCGGATGATCCGGCGGACCCCGAGGCGGCTGCCGTGCTCTTCGCTGCTGGTGGCGAGGAAGAGGACGGAGCGCTGGAGCGGCTTGCCGCTCTTCTTCAGGTCGATCATCGACAGGAGCTGGGCGATCGCCACGCTCTTCATGTCGAACACGCCGCGCCCGTACATCCAGGGGAGGTCGATGAACGCCTCGAACGGCGGATGGAACCACTCCTTGGGATCGACCTCGGTCACGTCGATGTGGTTGTGCAGGACGAGGGGATGCGGGTCTTTCCCTTCGAGCCGCGCGAAGACGTTGGCGTGCCTCCCGTCGAGGATCTCCACCTGGGCCGGGATGCCGGCCGCCGCGAGCTGGCGCGCCAGGAAACGGGCGCCCTCGATCTCGCTGCCGGTCGAGTCGGAGGTGTCGATCCGCACGTACTCCTGGAGGAGCTTCACCTCGGGGAGGGCCGGGTAGTCGACCTCGTTCCAGCGGTCGGTGGCGAGCCTCTTCATCGGCCGGTCGAGGGCACGGACGAAGCCCCAGGCGGCGACGCCGGCCAGGACGAGGCTGGTGTAGAGGGCGACCCGGGCGGCGAGCCGTTGCCGGCGAATGAGTGGGCTGGTGGTTCTGCGCATGATCTTTCGCGCATGATAATAGGGCAATGCCGCCTCTCCAAGAGAACGCCCCCGGCCATCGTCCTCCGGTCTGGCTGCTGCCGGCCGCTCTGCTCGCCTCTCTCGGCTACCTCGCCACCGAGGCCTTCCTCCTCTCCGGCGACCTCGGGTTCCCGCTGGACGACAGCTGGATCCATCTCCAGTTCGCCCGCAACCTCGTGGCAGGGCGGGGCCTTGCCTACAACCCCGGCGAGCTGGTGACCGGCTCGACGGCGCCGCTCTGGACGGCTCTCCTGGCGCTCCTCTTCTATCTCCCGGGGAGCGTGATCGTCTGGACGAAGGTGCTCGGGGTGTCCCTCCATCTGGCGGGCGTCGCCGCCACCTTCCGCCTGGGGCGCGCGCTCGGGCTCGGCCGCGGCCTGGCGAGCCTCGCCGCGGCGCTCACCCTCACCACCTCGTGGCTCGTCTGGTCGTCGCTCTCCGGGATGGAGGTCCCGCTCTTCGTCGTCCTCTCCCTCTGGGGCATCGTCCTCCACCTGCGGGAGCGGGCCGAGCCCGGCCGGCCTCCCCTGGCGGCGGGCCTCTTCGCCGTCGCGGCGCTCGCCCGGCCCGAGGGGCTTCTCCTTCTGGTCCTCGCCCTGGTGGATCACTGCCTGGTCTTTGCTCGCGAGGAGGACGGCGGGCTCGCTCTGCGCAAGCCGGCGCTGCGGCGGGTGCTCCTGGGGGCGGTGCTGGCGGCGTGCGCGCTGGTGGGTCCCCTCCTCTTCTACCGCTGGGCCGGCGGCTCCTTCCTGCCGACCACTTTCGCGGCCAAGGGGGGCGAGCTGCGCCGCTGGCTGCCCGACCTCCAATACATCCATACGGTCCTCGGCATCCTGTTCCGGGAGCAGCCGTACATGGTCCTCCTCTCCGGCGCCGGGATCGCCACCCTGGTGGAGCGCCTCGGCACGCCGCGCGACCGCGGGCTCCTCCCCGCCCTCTGGCTCATCGCCCTGCCGGTCGCCTACTCGACGATCAGCCCGGAGGGCAAGGGGCTGCTGGTGGGCAACTTCGGCCGCTACTACTTCCCCTTCTTCCCCATCCTCATCCTGCTCGGGATGCTGGGGCTGGAGCGGGCCGCCGAGGCGCTGGGGCCGCGGCTGCGGGCCGGCGCGCTCCGCCTGCCGGTGCGGGCGGTGCTGATCGCCCTGCTGCTCTGGCCGACCTTCGCGGCGCTCACCCGGGGGGCCGCCCGCTATGCCCAGAACGTGGCCAACGTCCAGGACAGCGACGTGGCCATGGCCCGCTGGCTGGCGCCGCGCCTGCACCCGGACGCGGTCCTGGCGGTCAACGACATCGGCGCACTGAAATTCCTCCTCCCCAACCGGGTGATCGACCTGGCCGGGATCGCCAATCCGGAGATCCGGAGAGAGGTGAACCGGGCGGTGCAGGAGAGGCGTCCCTGGGAGCCGGTGGTCGCGTCGGAAATGGCCCGGCGGCAGCCCGACTACATGGTGATCTTCCCGAGCTGGTTCCCGGCCCTCTCGCAGGACCCGCGCTTCCGCCCGCTCTACCGCATTCCTCTCCAGAACAACATCACCATGGGAGGGGACGAGATCGTGGTCTACGCCACGCCGTGGACGCGGTATCCGCTCAAGGAAGCTGCCGCCCCAGCCGGATCAGCCGGTCCACCGGGGCGTACTCGTCGGTGAGGAGCGGCGTTCCACGCGACACGAATTCTCCCTGGAAACGGGTGGCGACGAGCTCGCTCAGGGGGGGCTCGAAGCGGTGGCGGGCGTCGAGCTCGCGGGCGGCGGCCCGGAGCCGGTCCGGCGAGAGCGCCGCGGAATCGGTCGCCAGCACCTCCACGTTGGAGGCGCCGCGCACGCGGAACAGGTAGACCGACTGGAAGCGCTCGCGCACGGTGTTGAACATGGCCTGCGAGAACGGATCGTCCAGCCCGGCCGCCAGGTTGAGCATGAAGACGCCGCCCGGCGCCAGGCGCCCCTTCACCTCGTCGAGGAACTGGATCGTGGTCAGGTGGAACGGCACCGACAGGCCGATGTAGGTGTCGCAGAAGATGAGGTCCCAGTGCTCCTGCGAGCCGTGCAGGAAGGTGCGGGCGTCGGCGATGAAGACCCGGTCGCCCGGCCGCGGCGCGAAGCCGAGGAACCGCCGCGCCACCTCGGGGATCGCGGGATCGATGTCCACCGAATCGACCCGCAGATGCGGCAGGCGCCGCTGGAGGTATCCGGGGGCGCTGCCGCCGCCGAGGCCGAGCACCAGCATCCGCTCGATCCGCGGATTGAGCGCGAGAGCCAGCGGGCTCCACCGGGGATAGAGAAGAGCCGGCTCGCCGTCCTTCAGGTTGATGGCGGCCTGCCGGATCCGGTCGCTCTCCAGAGTCCGAACCCCTTGCCGCTCGTGGACCACCAGCGTCTGGTACGCGGTGACCCGCTCGTAGATGGCGTCCCCGTGCAACCGGCCCTGCGAGAAGACCGCCGGACCGCAGGCGAAGACCAGCAGAGCGGCGAGGGTGCTCGCCGCGATCTCGGCCCGGAACGCGCCGGCCAGCGCGAACAGGGCGGTGGCCGCGGTCAGCAGGGCGAGCAGGCCGATGATCTGCCGGAGCTGCAGGAAGGGGATCAGCCCGAACGTGCAGCCGAGGGTGCCGGCGAGGCTCCCCAGGGTGGACAGGGCATAGAGGCGCCCCGCCGTGTTCCCCACCGTCCCCAGGTCATGGATCGCCAGCCGCACCGCGTAGGGCGAGACGGTGGCGAGGAGGATGCTGGCCGGCCCGAAAAGGACCGAGGTGGCGAGGAGCGTGCCGGCGGGGGTGGCGCCGGTGATCCCGCCGAGCCAGGCCGCGAGAGGCGGCCCCCACCAGAGCAGGAGAGCCTGGAAGGAGGCCGCCAGCGCGATGAGCCGGCCGAGCGCCGCGATCGAGGGATGCCGGTCGGCGAGCCGTCCGCCCCAGAGGTAGCCGGCGGACAGGGCCGCCAGGAAGACGCTGATGATCGAGCCCCAGACGTAGACGCTGTTGCCGAAGTGCGGCGCGAGCACCCGGCTGGAGAGGATCTCCAGAGCCATCAGCACGGCGCCGCAGACCCCCACCACCCAGTAGAAACGGAAACGGGAAAGCACGGGGCGGAGTATACAATTCACCCCATCATGAACATCCCCATCCTTGATCTGAAGCGCGCGCGCCAGCGGATCGCCTCCGTTCTGGAGACGCGCTGGGCACGCATCCTCGACGAGAATTCCTACATCCTGGGCCCGGAGGTCCGGGAATTCGAGAAGGGCTTCGCGGAATTCCTGGAGCTCTCCGCCTGCGTCGGCTTGGCCAACGGCACCGACGCGCTGATCCTCGCCCTTCGCGCCCTCGGCATGAAACCGGGCGACGAGGTCATCGTCCCCGCCTTCAGCTTCTTCGCCACGGCCGAAGCGGTCTCCTGGCTCGGCGGCGTCCCCGTCTTCGCCGACGTCGACCCCGAGACGCTCAACCTCGACCCGGCCGACGCCGCGGCGCGGGTCACCGGGCGCACCGTCGGGATCATCGGCGTCCATCTCTATGGCCGGCCGTTCGACGTGGACGCCATCCTCGCCCTCTGCGACAAGCGGGGCCTCTGGCTCGTCGAAGACGCCGCCCAGGCGCATGGCGCGCGCTGGAAAGGAAAGCGGGTGGGCGGTTTCGGCCGGCTCGCGGCGTGGAGCTTCTACCCCACCAAGAACCTCGGCTGCTTCGGCGACGGCGGCGCGGTGACCAGCCAGGACGCCGATCTGGTCCGCCAGGTCTACCTCTTGGCCAACCACGGGCAGACGAGCCGCTACCACCACACCCTGGTGGGCGTGAACAGCCGCCTCGACAGCCTGCAAGCCGCGGTGCTCAACTGCCGTCTCCCCCTTCTGGAGGAAGACAACGCCCGCCGGCGCGAGCTGGCCTGCCGCTACTACGGCGGCCTCCAGGGAATCGGCGACGTGCGCCTCCTCCCCGACCGGGAAGGGATGACCTGCGTCTACCATCAGCTCACCCTCCGCACCGCCCGGCGCGATGCTCTGATGGAGCACTTGAAGGCCCAGGGGATCGCCTCCTCGGTGCACTACCCCTCGACCCTCGACCGCCAGCCGGCCCTGGAAGGCCTGGCCACCGTGCGCGACGGCGACTTCCCCGTCGCCACGGCCGCAGCGCAGGAGGTGCTCTGCCTGCCGATGTATCCGGAGCTGACCAACGAGGAGGTCGAGCGGGTGTGCGAAGGGGTGCGGGGGTTCTACGGGTGAGGCGGCCGGGGTAACCCCTCCACCGCCTCCAGCACCTTCCGCACCTGTTCGTTGTCGCGGATCGCCACCGCCGCCCGGAGGTCGTTGCGGGCGGCTTCCAGGTTCCCCTGGTAGAGCGAGAGGACGCCCCGGAAGTAGAGGGCGCGCTGGTTGCCGGGCCAGGCGGCGAGCATCCGGTCGAGCTCGGCGCGGGCCGGTGGGGCGAGGCGCGGGTCGCGGGCGAGCTGCTCCAGGCCCGGACGACCCCCGAAGCCGGGGAAGAGGCGCAGCTCCAGGCGGTCGAGGAGCGCCGCGTGCGCCGGAGTCCGCCGCAGGTAGACGGCGCTGAAGTCGTCCCAGTAGACCAGCCCCCAGCGCTCCGGGATCTCCGGCGCGATCCCCTGGTAATCGTATTCGGCGAGCAGCAGGACCTCGACGCCGTACTTCTCCACGACGGCGGGGAACGGCGTGGTCGTCACCTCTTTCACCAAGGAGACGAAGACGTCGTTGCGGCCATCCCAGAAGATCGGCTCGCGCCGCCGCCAGAGCAGGAAGCCGCCATAGTTCTGGTGATTGAACACCCTCTCCTCGATGCCCTGGGCCTCCAGAAAGCGGACCGCTCCCTCCGGGAGCTGTGGAGCGATCAGCCGCCGCGGATGGTCCAGCCAGAGGGTCGCGGAGACCAGCGCCGGCACGGCCACCGCTCCGGCGGCGAAGGCGCGGCGGAGCAACGGGGTCAGCTCCCGTCCGGCCCACAGCCGGTAGAGCGCCGGGAGCGCCAGGATCGCGAAGTGGAAGAGGAAGCGCGGCGAACGGAAGGAGAGGGCGAGGAAGGTGACGATCCCCAGGATCTCCGCCAGCGACAAGGAGAGGAGGCGCCGCAGCGGCAGAACGCCGGCCAGCAGCAGGACCACCAGGAGGAGCAGGGCGGAGTTGCTCCGCGGGTCCGCCGCCGCGAAGTGGCCCAGGTTCCAGGCGATGCCGCTCCCGAAGAGGATGCGGCTCAGCTTGAAGGGATAGAGCCAGACCTCCCAGCCGTTCGGATTGAGCAGGGTCAAGGGGATGGAGATCCCCAGAAGGAGCAGGTACGGCTTCGGCGGCCCGGTCCGGAAAAGAGCCGCCAGCCCGGGCCACCCCGGCAGGAACCGGACCGCCGGACCCGCCAGCAGGGACTCCAGCGTCCAGAGCCCGAGGACGAACAGCCCGAAGATCACCCCGGAGTGCAGGTTCGCCCAGAGCAGGAAGAGGATGGCGGTGGCCACGAGCCAGCTCCGCCCGCCGGTCTGCCGGAAGCGGGTGAGGAAGAGGAGCAGCAGGGCGAGGAACAGCTCGCTGACCAGGGCGGCACGCAGGATGAGCTCGGCGGCGAGCATCCAGAGGGCGAGCCCCAGGAGGACGGTCAGCCACGGGACCGAGCGCGGAAGGTCCCGGTCCGTCTCCGCGACCGCCCGCCGCGCGACGATCCAGCCGATGGCCAGGACCAGGAGGACCCGGGTGAGGATCAGCGCCGGCTCGCCGCCCAGGCGCCAGATGCCCCAGGCCGCGAGGGAGAAGCCCCACTCGTGGGTGATCCAGCGCTCGCCGGCCCGGGTGAACGAGAACGGATCGGTGAGCGGCACCCGGCCGTTCTCGACGATCCACTCTCCCGTCCGGAGGTGGCCGAACAGGTCGTCATGGGTCAACGGCAGGCTCGCCCGGGCCGCGGCCAGGGAGAGAAGGGCGGCGAGGGCCAGCCAGTCCAGGAATCTTGATCTCCGCACCGAGGTTTCTCCGGGGGGAATGGTAGCAGGCACCCGCTATAATCCGCGGCAAGGGTCGCGGATGGCGTTCCCTGCCGTCCGTCCCTCCCGCAGCAAGGAAAGAGGTTTGTCATGGCCAAAGCCCGTGTATCCGTCCTCAAGACCACGCCCGAGACCGTCCTTCCGGACGTCGGCCGGACGATGGAGCTCGCCGAGGTTCGCCGCTATCTGGACCCCGGAGCGACCACCATCCTCAAGGACAACATCTCCTGGCACTTCCCCTTCCCGGGCGCCAATACGACGCCGTGGCAGCTCGAGGGGACGATCCAGAAGCTGCGCGCCGACGGCTACAAGGACCAGGTCTGCGTGCAGAACAACACGGTCGTGACCGACCCGAAGAAGGGCGAGCGGCTGAACCGGTACCTGCCGGTGCTCGACAAGTACGGCGTGCCGGTGCGCTACAACTGCTTCGCCGACGACCTGAAGTGGATCCGCTACGAGCCGAAGGGCAAGATGCTGGCCCTCGACAAGATCTACCCCGAGGGGATCACCATCCCCGAGCTCTTCCTGGGCAAGAACATCGTCCATCTGCCGACCGTCAAGTGCCACATCTACACCACCACGACCGGCGCGATGAAGAACGCCTTCGGCGGCCTCCTGAACACCCGCCGGCACTACACGCACTCGTGGATCCACGAGACGCTGGTCGATCTCCTGACCATCCAGAAGGAGATCCACAGCGGCATCTTCGCGGTGAAGGACGGCACGACCTGCGGCAACGGCCCGGGGCCGCGGACCATGATCCCCGTCGAGAAGGACTTCCTGATGGCCTCGGGCGACCAGGTGGCGATCGACGCCGTGGCGGCGAAGATCATGGGGTTCGATCCGATGAGCATCAAGTACATCCGTCTGGCCCATGACGCCGGGCTCGGCTGCGGCGATCCGCGGGACATCGAGGTGGTGGGCGAGGACGTCTCCAACTGGAACTTCCGCTTCACCGTGGGCGACAACGCGGTCTCCCGCTTCGGTGACCTGGTCTGGTTCGGGCCGCTCAACTGGATGCAGAAGCTTCTCTTCCGCACGCCGCTGGTCTACTTCTTCGTGTTCGGCTCGTACTTCTACCACGACTTCGCGTGGTACCCGACGATCGGCAAGCACCGTATCGAGCAGTACAAGAAGACCAGCAAGTGGATGCGCCTGTTCGAGCAGTACCCCGAGGCGTCTCCCCTCGAGAAGGCGGCCTGAGGCGCCCGCCGGCCGTGGCGGACGCGATGCCGGCCGAGTCCCCCGAGAGCGGGACCGGCCTCGAACGGCTGGGCCGGCGGCTGCTCGTGCCGCTGGTCCTCGGGCTCCTGGTGGGCGCCGGCCTGGTCTGGTCGGCGAGCCCCCGGGCGCTCTTCGCCAGCCTGCGCAAGCTCGATCCGGCCCTCCTCCCCTGGGTGCTCGGCCTCTCCCTGGTCAACTACGCGCTCCGCTTCGTCCGTTGGGAGATCTATCTCGGCCGCCTCGGGGTACAGCTCGCCCGGGTGAAGAGCCTGGGGGTGTTCCTGGCCGGCTTCCTCCTCTCGGTGACGCCGGGGAAGGCGGGGGAGCTGGGCAAGGGGTGGCTGGTGCGGGAGCTCGGGGGCGGTCCGGCGCTGCGGGTGGTGCCGGCGGTGCTGGCGGAGCGGGTGACGGACCTCCTCGGCGTCCTGGTGCTGATCGCGGTGGGCGCCCTCTCCTTCACCGGCGGACCGTGGATCACCGGCCTGCTGCTCGCGGCGGTGCTCTTGGCCGTCGTGGCGCTCACCTGGCGGCCGCTGGCCGACTTCGCGTTCCGCATCGCCGCGCGCCTGCCGCTGGTGGGGCCGCGTACGCCGGCCCTCATCGAGCTGTATGACCGGCTGCGCGGCCTCCTCTCTCCCGGCCTGCTGCTGGG
>Ga0062379_10000102_pt1 | contig 14897 bp, 15 predicted proteins | sample DOMMetBare2Fresh_2_FD_59484 | JGI IMG/M metagenome (GOLD analysis project Ga0062379, IMG submission 59484) | Wetland sediment microbial communities from St. Louis River estuary, USA, under dissolved organic matter induced mercury methylation -... | ecosystem: Environmental > Aquatic >...
GAGCGTCTCGAAGGGTTCTTCCCCTGACAGGAGGGCTCACCTGCCGGGCCGGCCGCTGTCCCGGATGGCCACGTCCGGGCACCAATCAGGATAGAGGCGGGATCTCTCCCCCCTCGTCAAACAGGAGGAGACAGCATGGTCAGGAAGCTCTTCATCATCGCCGCCCTCGTCCTCGCCACCGCGGCGGCCACCAGCGCTCCCGCCCCCGCCATCGACTTCATCTGCACCTGTCAGGTCTGCGCGGGAGGCACGGGCCCCGGGTGCAGAGACCTGAAAACCGGGCACTTCACCTCCTGCTCCGCCTGGTGGGCCAGCCACTCCAGCCAGTGCCCCTAGAGCCCTCCGGGCCGGCTCACGCGAAGCCGAACCACCCCTTCTCGCGCTCCTCGTCGAGCCGGGCCTCCAGATAGGTCCACAGGGCCGGGCAACCGGCCCGGATCTGCGGAGCGACGCGGCGGACGACGCGCTCGTGGCTGATGCCGTTCTCCCGCCAGCTCTGGCCCTCGTTGGCCAGGTTGAGCAGGACCGGCATGGCCCGGTCCACGGCGTTGGCGAAGCGGGCTTCGGGGGTCTCCCCGCTCTCGAACTCCTGCCAGAGCTCCAGGAACCTCGCCCCCTGCCCGTCCGGCAGGATGCCGAAGATCCGCCGCGCCGCCGCGAGCTCGGCCGCCTTGCGCTCTTCCCAGCCGCCTTCGGCGAAGGCGATGGTGTCGCCGGTGTCGATCTCGCCGATGTCGTGGACCAGCAGCATGCCGATCACCCGGTCGAGATTGACGGGAGACGCCGCATGGTGCACCAGGGACGCCGCCAGGAGAGCGATCTGCCAGCTGTGCTCGGCGGGATTCTCGTACCGGTCGAGGCCCAGCGGACGGACCTTGCGGGTCACGCCCTTGAGCTTGTCCAGCTCCAGGATGAAGTCGATGATCTGTTGCATGGCGCCCGAGTGTAACGCGAAGAGAGATGACGTCGCCTATCATCTATATGGTCAAGCAGTCATCCACCACAACAAGGAGACCTTCATGATCCGCAGGAGCCTTCTCGTCCTCGCCGCCGCCCTGATCGCCATGCCCGCCCTGGCGGCGAGCCCGCCGTGGACGGCCGCCGGGACGACCGCCGTCATCGACGAGTCGTCGGTCCCCCTGTATGCCCTGACCCCGCCTTACCTCGGCTTCAACGCGTCCAGCGTCGGCGTCATCAATGCCTATTTCAACGTGACCGACACCTCCGGTGCCGGGACCGGCTTCACGACCTGGAACACGTTGCAGATCAGCTACTTCGACAACGCCGGGCCCAGCCAGGTCTCGGCCACCCTCTTCCAGCTCGACAAGTGCAACGGCACGGTGACGGCTCTCTGCACGGTGACCAGCGTCGACAATGCCGCGAACGTCTGCAAAGAGTGCACCTTCGCCACCGGCAGCATCGACTTCAATCGCTACGACTACTGGGTCACGGCGGTCCTCTACCGCTCCATGAGCTCCTTGAATCCGAAGCTCTTCGGCGTGCGGATCTTCTGACCGCGGGCACCTATTGGGCCGGAGCCACGAGCACCGTCTCCGCGGTGGCGATCCTGCCGCTCAGCGGGTCATGGGACCGGAATGCCGACCTGGAGCGGCATGGACACGGCTCCCGGCAGGCTGCCGAAGAGGAGCGCGCTCTCCAGCATCATCGAGACTTCCGCCTTCTTCGACAGGTCGAGGATTGGCGGTGCTGGTCAGCGGCCGCAGCAGATCCTCACCCTCCCGGACCTGCCGCGAGGAGGAGGCGAAGCCGCCCGGCCGCAGATACGACTGGATCGAGAACGGCCACCCGCCGGACAGCAGGAGCATCACCTTGCGGCCGGGAGGCGAGGCGAACGCGCGGAGCGTGCTGACCGACGCGGAGACCGCCCCCTCGATCCGCCGGGAGAGCGTCGATCCATAGGCGCGTTCCTGCTCGGTGAGCCCCACGTCGGTGACATTGAGATCCACCGGCCGGCCATCGGCGAGGTCCTGGCTCCCGAAGCTCCGGTCGCTCTCGAAGTGGCCCTGCTCAATCGCCAGCTCGAGGCCGCGGGTGGGCCGCCCGATCGCCGTGTCGAGCGCCCGGGCAAGCTGGTTGGGCGAGCCGGACCAGGAGGAGAGCAGGGAGAGCCGCCCGCCGTCCCAGGCGACGATGGCCATCCGGTCCTCCGGGCCGAGCCGGGAGAGCTCTCCCTTCAACGATTGCAGCACCTCGTTGCGCCGGATGTCGGTCGAGAAGTAGTCGTCGACGAACACCAGATAACTGGTGCCCACCGGGCTCCCCGGCTCCACCGGCCCCGCCGGCTCTGCCGCGCCGGCCGCCGCCGCGGCGGACACCCCTTCGCGCACTTCGGTGAAGAAGGTGACCGGCACCTCCCGGCCATCCACCTCCAGCCGGAAATCGCCGCGCGAGAGGCCGGTGACCCGGTCGCCGCTCCGGTCCGTCACCACCACCTCGACGTTGACCACCCGGACGTCGATCACCTCGCCGAAGACCGGCGCCTCCTCGGCCGCGGGTGCCGGCCGGGCCGGCGGCTCGGCCGCCCCGGGTGAAGCCAGAACCGGCAAGCCGGCGAGCAGGAAAGCCCAACAGGGCAGACGTTTCATCCGGTGTTCCTCCTGGAGGGGAGTGAGCGTCCCTCCGGAATCGTTTCGTGCACGCTTCTCGAAGCGGCAGGCACTCTATCGCCTGTCACCGCCGGTCGTCGATTGTGTCGCCTTGTGTCGAGACAAAGCCGAGGCAACGTCGATCTGTGTCGCCGACATATCCGGCCGAGGTGGTTGCGCGCCTGGAGCCCACTGGCACAGCCTTTGCGCCAGGAGGTTGACGAGCGCCTTGGGGCCTGCAGGGGCAAATCACCTCAGACCCCGGCGCTGCGTCCCCGTCCCGAGCGGACGGGGCCTCCATAGGGGGGGCTCCTGGCGAGCTCCCCTCTTTTTGTATCCTTGCATATGGTAGCGAGGCGGGGGCTCGCGGGGCCTCCCGAGGCTTGACACGACTACGGGTAATCAGTAGTCTTACCAAGGATGGAGTACGAGTGGGATGCCGCCAAAGCGGCCGAGAATCGCCGCAAGCATGGCATCGATTTCGTGGACATGAGCAAGACCGGTATTACGCGGATGACCGTGAAGCCTGGTGAGGCGCCGCCGCGCGGCGAGACCGACTGGGCGCGAGTGAACGCGATGACGGAGGAAGAGGTGCTGGCGGCGGCCCTCTCCGATCCCGATGTCCAGCCGCTCGACTCGGAAGCGTTGGCCCAAATGCGCCGGATCTCTCCTGTGAAGGCGTTACGGCAGCGACTCGGCATGACCCAGGCCGAGTTCGCGGAAGCCTTCCGGCTGCCCATCAGCACCCTCCGGGATTGGGAACAGCGCCGTTGCACTCCCGATGCTCCGGCCCGCGCGTTGCTGCGAGCGATCGAGCGCGAGCCCGAGACGATGCGACGCCTGTTGTCTCGGGCGGCCTGACTGCTTCAACCGCGCAGCGCGGCGCGCAATCGCCGGTCGACCGTCGCATCCGCCTCGAGGAGAGAGAGGATGCGGTCACGGGCTACGCAAGGATCCGAGAGGATCTCATCTGGCCCCTCGAACAGCCCCGCGCGCGGTTCGCCGGAAGTCTCCAGGAGCGAGATACCGAACCCACGGCGAGGACGCCACTCCACGGAGACGACGCGGCCTCGCCTCTCCACGTCGAGCCATCCAGAGATCCCCGGCTTTGGGGGCAGGTCCAAGCTCAACCCAAGGTCCGGAAGAGCGGCCCGCAGAAGGTCCGCCAGTACCTCGATCTCGTTCATTCCCAGACTCCTCGCCCATCCTGCCCAGGGGCTTCGAACACGATCACTCCATCCGGGGCTCGAACGATCGCGAGCGCGCCATTGTCCCGGATGTACGTATTGTGCGCCTTCGAGCGCCAACGCGCCAGATCCGGACGCCCGGGGACCGGGCGCCGGCTGTCCGGCAACGGAGGATACAGGCGGCCATCCATTGCCCAACTCTCTGGATTGTAGGGGATTCCGGACAACTCGTCCTCCACCTCGTTCAGAGTCGACACCAGAACCGCGAGCGCGTCCTCTGCAGAAGAAACAGGCAGACGTTGGGCGAGCCGCCTGAAAAATTCGTCCAGCCGCTGTTCCCTCGATCGCTTCGTCGGAATTCTCCACCCCCCTGGGAGGCGACGCACCCGGACAGGCATCTCGCGACGCCTCCAGGTCTGCTTCGCCGGAACTTTGTTCCCGGCAATCTATCCCAATCCGGCACCGGAAGTCGATGTGCTGCCGGCGTTCTCGGCGCGAGGTCGAGGCTCCTGGGGAACAGTGTCATCGGACCCTCTCAACCACGGTATGATCTCCTCCATGGCCGCGGCTATTGGGACCTCGAGCCGTCTCTGCGGCTCTACCGACAGGGGACGGCCCGGCGGTGACAGAATTCGAGCTTGTCCGCAAGAAGCTGTCGCTGATCGAAACCTGTGTCCGCGAGCTCCGGGAGATGGCCCGGCCGGACGAAATCCAGACGGACCTCTTCCAGCAGAGATTCTCCGAGCGAACGCTCCTGATCGCCAACTGCCGCTCCCACCGTGAAATCGCCGACCCAGTCAGCCGCATTGAAATCTCATCGCGGGAACGCCGATTCAGTCAGCCGCATTGAAATCTGATCTTGAAATCAAAAAGCCCCGGTCTGAACCTTGAAATCCCATCTCCAGATTGCAGAGTCAGTCATTGGACTTGAAGTTCGATCGCGGGACCGCGAGGTCCCGGGTGGGACCTGGCAATTCCGCCGTTCGATTGGCGTTTTCGCCGACCTTCCCGCTCAGGCGGCCTCGTTGTCCCGGATCTGCCGCTCGATCTCATCGGGATGAGCGCGATGGTAGGCCCAAGGCGCTGGCCAGATCCTCGGCGTGCAAGGTGGGATAGGCTCGCAGCAGGTCGGACTCGCTGGTGTTCAAGCGCCGGGCCTGGACCAGCAACCAGACAGGAATGCGGGTCCTGACGATGCACGCCTCGCCGCCACAGACGTCCGGCCGGCTCTCGATCCCGGGAAAGGCCTCGCTGGTCATCAGCAAAAACTATAGACCAAACGAGAGCAGAGCAGGGCCGGCCGCGCTACCGGAAGAACAGCGGAAACCGCCGCGGATCCGCTTCGTGCATCATCTCGTAGACGGCCTCGAAGACCGTTTCCCGGTTCGGCTTCGACCAGTAGTCGCCGTCGGAGCCGTAGGCGGGGCGGTGCTCTTTGCCGGTCAAGGTGCGGGGTGCGGCGTCGAGCCAGGCGAAGCCGCCCTGGACTTCCAGCAGCTCGCGGAGCATGAAGGCCGAGGCGCCTCCGGGGACGTCCTCGTCCAGGAAGAGGACGCGGTTGGTCTTCTTCAAGGATTCGAGGATGCGGCCGGGACGGTCGAAGGGGAGGAGGGTCTGCACGTCGAGGATCTCGGTGTCGATCCCCACCTGGGCGAGCCTCTCGGCGGCTTCGAGGGCGATGCGGCAGCAGGCCCCGTAGGTGACGACGGTCACGTGCGAGCCCTCGCGGAGCACGTCCGGCACTCCCAGCGGCACGGTCATCTCGCCGATGTTCGCCGGGAGCTTCTCCTTCAGGCGGTAGCCGTTCAGCACCTCGACGACGATCGCCGGATCGTCCGACTGGAGGAGGGTGTTGTACATCCCGGAGGCCTGGGTCAGGTTGCGCGGCACGCAGACGTACATCCCGCGGACGAGATGGATGATGCCGGCCATGAGCGAGCCGGAGTGCCAGATGCCTTCCAGGCGGTGGCCGCGGGTGCGCACGATGACCGGCGCCGCCTGCTGGCTCTTGGTCCGCCAGCGCACCGTCGCCAGGTCGTCCGAGAGGATCTGGAGGGCGTAGAGGATGTAGTCCAGATACTGGATCTCGGCGACCGGGCGCAGGCCGCGCATGGCCATGCCGATGGCCTGGCCCATGATGGTCGTCTCGCGGATGCCGGTGTCGGTCACGCGCAGCGGGCCGTACTTGGCCTGGAGGCCCGCGAAGCCCTGGTTGACGTCGCCGATCTTGCCGACGTCCTCGCCGAGGGCGATCAGGTCCGGGTGGTGGCGGAGGGCCGCGTCGAAGCAGGCGTTGATGACCTCGAAGCCGTTCTTCTCCGGTGCGTCCGGCGCGTAAACGGCGGGCACCACCGGCACCTTCAGGGCCGACCGCGGCGTGTCGCTGTAGACGTCGGTGCTGTAGCGCTCCTGGTTGATCCGGTCCTGCTCCCCTCGCCAGGCGATCAGCCGGCGGGCGGCCGGGATCTCCTCGCCGGCCGTGGCGATCAGGGTGGAGCTGATGGAGGCCATCAGGTCGCGGCGCAGCGGCGCCTGGATCTTCTGGAGCTCCTGGCCGATCTTCTCCACCTCGGCACCGCGGCGCGAGGCCGCCGCCACCTCGGCGGTCAGGGCGAGGACGGTCCGCCGCTCCGCCTCGATCGGCGCGCTGTACGCCTCCCAGGCGCTCTGCTGCGCCTCGCGCGCGTAGGCGGCGGCGCTCTTCTCCAGCTTGTCGAGCTCCTCGGCGGAGCAGATCCCCTGGGTGACGATCCAGTCGCGCATCTTGCGCAGGCCGTCGTGCTCCTCCTCCCAGGCCAGCCGCTCGGCCGACTTGTAGCGCCGGTGGCTCCCCGAGGTGGAGTGCCCCTGCGGCTGGGTCATCTCGGTGACGTGGACGATCGCCGGCACGTGCTCCTTGCGCACGATCTCCGCGGCATTCAGATAGGTCTCGCAGAGGCCCGGATAGTCCCAGCCCTGGACGGTGTAGAGGTCATACCCCTGCCGGCTGTCCGGCGTGCGGCGGAAGCCGGAGAGGACGGCCGAGAGATCCCCCTTGGTGATCTGGACCTCGTTGGGGACCGAGATGCCGTAGTGGTCGTCCCAGATGGAGAGGAGCATCGGGATGCCGAGGACGCCGGCCGCGTTGACCGCCTCCCAGAACATCCCCTCGGCGCAGCTCGCGTTGCCGATGGTGCCGAAGGCCACCTCGTCGCCGTTGCGCGAGAGCCCGGTCAGGCCGTGGAGGTCGGGGATCTCGCGGAAGAGCTTGGAGGCATAGGCGAGCCCCACCAGGCGCGGCATCTGCGAGCCGGTGGGCGAGACGTCCGAGGAGGTGCTGATCCGCTGTGTGAGGTCGAGGAGCCGGCCGTCCGGCCCGAGCAGGGTGGAGCTGAAGTGCCCGGTCATCGAGCGGCCGGCCGAGCTGGGCTCCAGGGTGATGTCCGGAGTCGCGTAGAGCTGCGCGAAGAACTCTTCGAGCGTCAGCAGCCCGAGGGCGAAGAGGAGGGTCTGGTCGCGGTAATAGCCGGAGCGGATGTCGCCGCGGCGGAAGGCGCGCGCCAGAGCGACCTGCGCCACCTCTTTGCCGGCGCCGAAGATGCCGAACTTGGCCTTGCCGGTGAACACCTGCTTCTCGCCGATCAGGCTCGCTTCCCGGCTCTCGAAGGCGATCCGGTAGTCGCGAAGGATGCTGTCCTTCGTAAATTGCTCCGGATTGGATTGATCCAGGGAAGACGTGTCCCGTCCGGTGAGAGGAATGGCCATGGCAGAATGCTAACACGCCGAGGGGAGCAATCCGGCCGCCCACCCAGGCTAAGATGCACGGGTGGACGTCGCTGCCGTCACCTCATCGGTCGCTCTGACCGCGCACCTGGTTTGCGTCCTCCTCCTCGCCCTGACATTTTCGTATCTGTCTCGACTCTTTCCGTGGACCTACCTGCGCCACTGGTCGGTGGCGTGCTGGGCCTTGCTGCTGAGCGTCTCCGCGGTCCGTGTCTCGCTCTCCCGGGGAGGGGTGGGCATCGGCTTCTGGGTCCTCTACCTGGCCGCCGGCTGGATGTTCCTCTTCTTCCTGCTCGCCGGCTGCCGCGAGCTGGCCACCGGGCATCCGGCAGCCCTGGGACGCTTCCTGCCGGCGCTGCCGGTCTCGATCCTGGCGGCGACGATGATCGTGCCGTTCTTCGGGTCGTTCGACCGGCTTTTCGCCGTCGAGTCGCTGGTGACGTCCGCCGGCTTCGTGGCGAGCCTCGCCCTGCTGCGCAAGGCGACGCCGGCCCATCGCACGGTCGGCCTGCGCATGATGCAGGGGGGCCTCGTGCTCCTCTCGCTCCTCGTCCTTTCCTATGGTCCTCTCTTCTGGTTCCAGCCCCCCTGGAGCCTGCGCTGGCTCCCCTACGCACCGCTGGCCGATCTCTTCGCCCAGCTCCTGCTCGGGTTCGGCATGGTCTTCGTGATCTCGGAAGAGGCGCGGCGCGAGCTGACCGAGGCGCTGGTCGAGGTACGGCGGGCGCGCGACCAGATCGAGCGGCAGGCGCGGATCGATCCGTTGACCGAGACGCTCAACCGCCATGCGTTCCACTCGATCCTCAAGGGCGAGGGGATCGATCCCGAGGTGCGGCGCGGCCATGGCACGGTGGTGATGGTGGATCTGGACCATCTGAAGTCGATCAACGACCGGGACGGGCATCCGGTGGGCGACGCGGCGATCCAGGCGGCCGCCAAGGCGATCCGCGGCCTCATCCGCGCCGAGGACTTCCTCTTCCGCTGGGGGGGCGACGAGTTCCTGGTGCTCGCTCCCGGCCTCGACGCAGAGCTCGCCACCGAGCGCTTCAACAGCCTGGAGACCGGCGTCTCCTTCCGCGCCCATCCGGACCTGCCGGAGATCCCCCTGGTCCTCTCTTCCGGGATCGCCGAGTTCGGCGGCCGGACCTCGATCCAGGAGGCGATCGCCCTCGCCGACGCCGCGATGTACGAGCGCCGCGCCAGCCGCCGCACCGCCGAGCCGGTCCCCTGGCGGTGATACGATCGGCGCCGCCCTGATGAGGACGGCCCTCTGCTCACGACAGCTCCCCCGCTGAGGAGATTCATGACCGCGAGATCTTCCCGAACGGCCCTCGTCGTCCCCCTCTGCCTCGCCCTCCTGGCTCCCGGCCTGGCCGGGGCCGCCGCGAAGGGCGGCACACCGCACCCCTTCGAGCCCCCCGATCTCTACGTCTCGACCTACAAGCCGCTCCCGTCGCGCCCGACGCTTCTCGAGAACGCCACGGTGCTCACCGCGGCCGGCGACCGCATCGAAGGCGGATCGGTGCTGATGCGCGACGGCAAGATCGCGGCGGTGGGACGCGACGTCCCGGCGCCGGCGGACGCGGTGGTGATCGACGCCCGTGGCAAGTGGGTGACTCCGGGGGTCATCGACGCCCACTCCCACCTGGGCGTCTACGCCTCGCCCGAGGTGGACGCCCACAGCGATGGCAACGAGGCGACCGATCCGGTGACCGCCGACGTCTGGGCCGAGCATTCGATCTGGCCGCAGGACCCGCAGATCCCCCTGGCCCTCGCCGGCGGCGTGACCACCCAGCACATCCTCCCCGGCTCGTCGAACCTGATCGGCGGCCGTTCGGTGACGGTCAAGAACGTCCCCGGCCGCTCCGCCGAGGACATGAAGTTCCCCGGTGCCCCCTTCGGCCTCAAGATGGCCTGCGGCGAAAACCCGAAGCGGACCTACGGTGAGGAGAAGGGGCGCGCCCCCTCGACCCGCATGGGCAACGTCGCCGGCACCCGCAAGGCGTGGACCGAGGCGCTCGCCTACCGCCAGGAATGGGAGGAATACCGGGCCAAGAAGAACGCCGGGAAGGACGCGTCGATGCCGGATCGCGACATCGAAAAGGAGACTCTCCTCGGCGTCCTCGACGGCAAGATCCTGGTGCAGAACCATTGCTACCGCGCCGACGAGATGCTCACCATGATCCAGGTCGCGCGCGAGCTCGGCTACAAGGTCACCGCCTTCCATCACGCCGTGGAGGCTTACAAGATCGCCGACGTGCTCGCCGCGAACGGCATCTGCGCCGCCCTCTGGGCCGACTCCTGGGGCTTCAAGATGGAAGCGTTCGACGGCATCCGCGAGAACGTGGCGTTGGTCGACCATGCGAAGGGCGGCTGCGCCATCGTCCATTCCGACTCGGCGCTGGGCATCCAGCGGCTCAACCAGGAAGCCGCCAAGGCGATGGCCGCCGGCCGGCGGATGGGGTTCCCGCTCAGAGAAGAGGACGCCATCCGCTGGATCACCCTGAATCCGGCGAAGGCCCTGGGCATCGCCGGCCAGACCGGCTCGCTGGAGGTGGGCAAGATGGCGGACGTGGTGCTCTGGAGCGGCAATCCGTTCAGCGTCTACACCAAGGCCGAGCAGGTGTACGTCGACGGCGCCCTGGTCTACGACCGGAACGATCCGGCACATCAGCCGGTGATGGATTTCAGCCTGGGCATCCCGGGCATGGCCGGAGGTGCCCGATGAAGCCGACCGCAGCACTCCTCCTCTTCACCTCGCTCGCAGCCACCTCGGCGCAGGCCGAGACGGTGGCGATCACCGGCGGCACGGTCCATACGATGGGGCCGGCCGGGACGATCGAAGGCGGCACCGTCCTCCTCGACGGCGGGAAGGTGGCCGCGGCCGGCCGTGACGTCGCCATCCCGGCGGGTGCGCGGCGGATCGATGCCACCGGGAAGGTCGTGACCCCGGGCCTGATGGACTCGATGACCCGCCTCGGCCTCGTCGAGGTCAGCGCGGTCGACGGATCGAACGACGCCCGCTCGACCGAGGACCGCTTCACCGCGGCCCTGGACGTGGTCGACGGGATCAATCCGCGCTCGATCCTCTTCCCCATCACCCGCATCGAAGGAGTGACCCGGGCCGTGGTGGCGCCTCAGCCCGGGTCCAGCCTGATCCTCGGCCGCGGCGCCGTCATCCACCTGCGCACCGAGGCGGACGACTGGCTCGTGCGGACGCCCGTCGCCATGTATGCGGTGCTCGGCGAAGGCGGCGCCCAGCGCGCCGGAGGCGTCCGCGCCGCGGCGATCCTGGAGCTCCGCGAGGCGTTTCAGGATGCCCTCGACTACGGCACCAACCGCGCCGCCTTCGACAGCGGCAGCCGGCGGCCGTACGCCCTGTCGCGCCTCGACCTGGAGGCGCTGCAACCGGTGGTCAAGGGAGAGCTGCCGCTGGTGGCCCTCGTGAACCGGGCGAGCGACGTCGAAGCGGCGCTCCGCCTGGCGCGGGACTTCCATCTGAAGCTGATCGTGGCGGGAGGCCGCGAAGCCTGGATGGTCGCCGGCCAGCTCGTGGCGGCAGAGGTGCCGGTGCTGCTCGATCCGCTGGCCAACCTGCCGGACAGCTTCGAGACCCTCGGCTCCACCCTGGAAGCCGCCGCCCGCCTGCAGAAGGCCGGCGTGACCGTCGCCTTCATGACGAACGACGCGCACGACGTCCGCAACCTCCGGCAGGCGGCCGGCAACGCCGTCTCCTATGGAATGCCCTGGGACGCCGCGCTCGCCGCGATGACCACCGTCCCCGCCAGGATCTGGGGCATCGCCGACCGCTACGGCACGCTCGAGCCCGGCAAGGACGCCGACGTCGTGGTGTGGGATGGCGATCCTCTGGAGCTGACCACCTGGCCCGAGCACGTCTTCATCCGCGGCACCGAGGTGCCGCAGGAGAGCCGGCAGCTCGAGCTGCGCGACCGCTACAAGGACCTGTCGCCGGGAGGGCTGCCGCCGGCGTACCGGCATTGAGGGAGCGCCCTCTACCCCTCCCCCACCTCCATGTCCGGCCGCCAGGGCGCCACCTGGACGCTCTTGAAGCGGTCGATCTGGACCTTGCCGGGCGGCAGGCCGCGAGGCTTCGTCACGTCCTCCGCCCGGCACATGTGGACCGAAACGCGCCCCCCCTTCCGCGCCTTCGAATAGCCGGCCGCGAGCGAGGCGGCGAAGCGCTCGGTCTCCTTCGGCAGCCGGTCGAGCCCGTCCGGATTGCGCACGACGACATGGGAGCCCGACTCCCCCGCGGTGTGGAACCAGAAATCGCGGGGGTCGGCGAGCTTCAAGGAGAGGACGTCGTTGTCCTCCGCCGTCCGCCCGACGAGCACGGTCAGCCCGTCGGGCGAGACGAAGCGGCGGGCGATCGAGCGCCCCTGCCAGATCCCGTTCTCGGGATCGGGGGGCGGCGGAGGTCCCTTCCTGGCCATGCGGAGGAATCTATCAGCACGGAGCGCTCTCGAGCTTCCCCCTCCTCTACGAGGGCCGGACGCGCCGCGTCCCGCCCGGCGCAGCTTTTGGCACAATAGAGCCATGAAGATTCCGACCTATGAAGATCCGGTGGAGGTCCAGGCGGGGCTCGAGGCGGCGCGGGCGCGGGCGTCCCGGGAAGGGAAGCGGGTGGCGGTCGTGTTCGGCGCGGACTGGTGCCCCGACTGTTATGCCTTCGAGTCGTCCCTCAAGCACCGTCTGGTGGCGCCCATCGTCGAGCCGTCCTATGTCGTTCTCAAGGTCTCGGTGGGCAACCGGAACCGCAACATCGATCTCATGGAGGGCTATGGCATGGCGGTCGAGAACGGCATTCCGGCCGTGGCGGTCCTCGAGCCGGACGGCTCCTTGGTGAGCGCCCAGCGCCACGGCGAGTTCCGCAACGCCAGCTCTCTCCTGTCGGTGGCCGAGATCGTGGCCTTCTTCCACCGCTGGGCGCCCGTGCAGCAGGGGGTTTGATTTGATTTGAAGCCGCCGCTCGCGCTCCCTCCTCTCCTGCGATAGACTCTTCCCGTCCATCCTAAAGGAGCCTCTGTGAACCCAACCTCCCCCCGTCTCCGCCGCCGGCTCGGCCGCGTAGCGATCGTCGTGTCGTCTCTTCTCATTGGAACCGCGGCCCTCTGGGCGTGCGGTCCGTTCTTCCCGCGGTGGCTCCTGGGACCGGAGGGGTTGCTCATCCCCGCCCCCGAGGGATTGCTGCGCCAGGAGATCGGCCGGCTGACGCTCGCCGAGGCGCCCAAGGCGGTGCCGGCCGACGATCCCTGGCAGCAGACCTCCGAGACCGATGTGGCCGAGGTCGCCCAGGCTCTCGATGCCGCGAAAGTGCCGGCGGCAGAGCGCAGCGCGCTCCTCGAGCGCTATACGGCGGTCCGCCACGGCCTGGCGACGTACGCCGCCGCGGTCATCGTGTTCGAGAACCTCGCCGAGCCGCTCTACCCCGAGGAAGAGACGGAGGGCGGCGAGACCGCGGAGGCGCCGGAGCTCCCCAAGGACCTCGCCGTGCCCGCGGGGCTTCCCGGCGAGATCGCGGACTACCTGGCCGGCGCCATCGCCTACCACCGGGGGGATCTGGAGCAAGCCGCCGCCACCTGGGAGAAGCTGCTGAAACGGCCGGAGCGCGAACGGCGGCTCCGCTCCACCTGGGCGGCGTTCATGCTCGGCAAAACGCATCTGCGGGCGGCGCGGCCGGCGCAGGCGGTCTCCTGGTTCCAGCGCACCCGCGAGATCGCCGGCACGAAGGACTTCGCGGACAGCCTCGGCCTCGCCGCCGCCAGCCTCGGCTGGGAGGCCCGGGCCGAGCGCGATCTCGGCCATTGGGACAAGGCGCTGGTGCTCTATGCCCGCCAGGCCCGGGGCGGCGATCCGGGCGGGGCCAGCTCGCTCCAGTTCGTCGCCCGGCAGGCGCTCGAGGCCGGGCCGGACGCGCTCGCTCCCGTCGCCCGTTCGGCGGAAGCGCGGAGCGTGCTGACCGCCTTCCTGGTGTCGGACACCCGCGCGCCCTGGGACGAGTGGGAGCTCGACGAGGCCGCGGAGGCGGCCGGGCCGGATGCGCCCAAGGTCGATCCCCCCGTGGCCGCCTGGCTCGCGGCCCTCCAGAAGGCCGGGATCAAGGACGTCGAAGGCGCCGACCGGATCGCCTGGGCGGCCTACCAGGGGGGCGACTTCACCGCGGCCCGGCAATGGCTCGACCGCGCGCCGGCCGATGCGCCGATGGGCCGCTGGATCCGCGCCAAGCTGCTGCTCCGCGACGGCAAGCTCGCCGAGGCGCAGAAGCTCCTCGACCAGACGGCGGCGACCCTGCCGGATCCGAAGCTGACCGAGGATGAAGCCTATGATCACGGCCCGGAATCCGGACGCGGCAAGCTCGCCACGCCCGTCCTCGCGACCGGCGAGTCCGCGGCCCTTCTCACCACCGAGGGAAAGTACACGGAAGCGCTCGACCTTTTCTTGAAGAGCGGCTTCTGGATGGACGGCGCGCACCTCGCCGAGCGCGTCCTTTCTGTCGACGAGCTGAAGGCCTACGTGGACGCCCACTGGCCGGCGAGCCTCGTCAAGGACCTGCCCGAGGCTACCGGCTACTTTGAAGGGCTCCTGCCGGCGCCGTCGAACCTGATCGCCCGTGACCTCCGCTACCTCCTCGGCCGCCGGCTCGTGCGCGCCGGCCGGTACGCCGACGCCGGGCCCTATCTCGCCGCCGGCTCCATGGACGAGTCGCTCAAGGCCCTGACCGACTCCCTGCAGCAGGGGAAGGACCCGGCCCGGACGGCGGACCAGCGGGCGGAAAGCCTCTTTCGTGCCGCCTGCGTGGAGCGCAAGCTGGGGATGGAGCTGATGGGGACCGAGCTCGGTCCCGATTGGTACATCTACTCCGGGGAATACGAGATGGAGACCTCGCCGGGCGACCTGGCGAAGCGGGCCGAAAACCCGCATTTGAAGCCGGGTCCGGGGGAGGCGCAAGCCATGGAGCGCAACGCGCCGGAGCCCGACAAGCGGTTCCACTACCGCTACCGCGCCGCCGAGCTGGCCCGCGAAGCCGCCGGCCTCCTCCCCGACGGCTCCGACCAGAAAGCGCGCTACCTGGCGACCGCCGGCACCTGGCTCAAGACCCGCGACCCCGATACCGCCCGCCCGTTCTTCAAAGCGCTTCTGGAGTGCTGCTCCGAGACCAAGCTCGGCAAACAGGCGCAGCGGGTGCAGTGGTTCCCGGAGGTGCCGGAGTGCGACCAGGAGTAGGCGCAAGCTGAGCCGAGGGGGATCAACCGGGATAGTCACCCGGGCATGAATGCCCGGGCTGGCAGCGGCGCCGGGTGAACCCGGCTTCAAGCCCCAT
>Ga0062379_10000103_pt1 | contig 14847 bp, 13 predicted proteins | sample DOMMetBare2Fresh_2_FD_59484 | JGI IMG/M metagenome (GOLD analysis project Ga0062379, IMG submission 59484) | Wetland sediment microbial communities from St. Louis River estuary, USA, under dissolved organic matter induced mercury methylation -... | ecosystem: Environmental > Aquatic >...
AGCGGTGGGCGCATTTCTTCCGGGTGGCGGAGAACCTGGAGGTGGTCCCGCCGGAGCTGGCCGAGGAGCCGTTCCGCACCGCGCTGGAGCAGGCTCGGACGGCGGGTTTCACCCCGGCGGAGTGGGATGCCTACGACCGGGCGAAGATCAGCGAGCAGGATGCGCGCGGCGCTATCTCGCTCGCCGAACGGCAAGGAGAGGCCCGTGGAGAAGCCCGCGGAGAGGCTCGTGGAGAGGCCCGAGGCTTTGCGCGTGGCCAGGAGCAAGGGCGCGTCGAAGGTCTGGCGGAAGGATGGCGCGAGGCGATCCGCGGCGTGTGCCAGGCCTTGGAGATCGAGCTGAACGCGGAACGGGAAGCCGTCCTGGCCGGTCTGGACGGCGACGAGCTGCAGGATCTGAAGGCTCGCCTGCTGCGCGAGCGACGCTGGAGCTGAGGAGCAGGTGCGGCTTTCTCGCCGCACCCCGCGCACCTCGCGCGCACCGGTTCTCCCCCTCGGTGCTCCGGCCGCTGCGGCGGAAACGCCGCACCCCCGCTGGATAGAAAATCCGTAAGCCTCTGACCTTACAGCAGTTTACCGCGATGGCAAGCCCCTGGCACCGGGCTTGAACAGAGGAGATGCGTGCGGTGAGGGCCGGGAGGGTTGAACGCGGCGACTCGGAAGGACGACATGGCTGATTTTCAGGCGATTCATTCGGTGGGGAGCTCGGTGGTGAAATACCTGCGCAACGCATATCCGGCCACTCTGCCCACCTGCGACTTCGCGCTGCTGTCGAGCGGCGAGATGGCGGAGGACAAGGATCTTCCCACCACCCTGTCGCTCTACCTCTACCGGCTCGCGATCAACGAGCATCTCCGCAACCGCGGCTTGGCGAATGGCTCTCCGGAAGCGCGCGGCCCCCTTTCGCTCGATCTTCACTTTTTGTTGACCGCCTGGGCGAAGACCGCCTCCGAGGAACAGGTGATCCTCGCCTGGGCCCTGCGCCAGCTCCATGCGGTGCCGGTGCTCGACGTGTCGTCGTTGTCGCCGGAGGGTGGCTGGGACCCCGGGGACGTGGTCCATCTCATCCCGGCCGAGATCTCCAACGAGGACATGATGCGGATCTGGGACGCGGTGACGCCGTCCTACCGGCTGAGCTTCCCGTATGTCGCCCGGGTGGTGCGCATCGATCCCGAGGCGGGGGAGGAGGCGCGGCCGGTGGTGGCGACCCGGCTGGCGTTCACCGAGCGGGAGGCCCGGCCGTGAGGCTCGAACGGGTGGAGCGGCGGGTGCTCGGCGCGGTGCGCTTTCTCGACGCGACGACGCGCCTGCCGGTGCGGTCTTCGCTGAGGGTCGCGGGCGAGGGAGTGCGCCTGGTGCGCAATCTCCAGGGGCTCTTCGTGGTCCAGGAGGCCCCGGGCCTCGCGGCGCATGTCGAGGCGTTCCTCGCTCCGCCCCCGCATCCGGCTCTCGGCGGGCTGCGGGTGGAGCTCGCGGTGAGCGATCCCGGGAGCCGCTATCTCCCTCGCGCCCTCTCCTTGCGCCTGCCGCGCGATCCGGATCCCGCCCAGGCGGAAGAGGACGATTCCTTGTTCCGCCCGGTCGACGCGCTGCTCTATCCCGCCCCGGCGGCTTCGGTGGCTCCGGGCTGGGCGGTCGTCCGTGCCACGGTGGTCCGTGCGGGAACCGGGGAGCCGCTCGCCGGAGCGCTGCTGCGGGTGGTCCGCAAGTCCGACGGCGAGGTCCTGGCGCGGGCGCAGAGCGAGTGGCGCGACGACGTGCGGGGCGAGGCGTTGGTGGCGGTGGCGGGGGTGCCGGTGACCACCTGGGGGGATGGAGCCCCCGACGAGCCGGTGCTGGTCAACGAGCTGCCGGTGGCGCTCGAAGCGTTTTTCGATCCCGCGTTCGATCCCGCCGCGGGGCGGGCGCCGGACCCCGACCGGATGGAGCTTCTGCGGCTCGGCCTCCCGTCCACGCAGGAGGATTTGAAGCTCGCGTCCGGCCGCACTGAAAAAAAGATTCTGACCCTGGCGGTGCCATGAACGCACAGCGCCAATGTGAAAGGAGCAGCGACCGTGCCTGAATATCTGGCTCCAGGCGTCTACGTAGAAGAAACCAGCTTCCGGGCGAAGTCCATCGAAGGGGTGAGCACCAGCACCACCGGCTTCGTGGGCCTCACCCGCAAGGGTCCGGTCGACGGGACTCCCGAGCTGATCACCAGCTTCGGCGACTTCGAGCGGATCTACGGCGGCTTCGCCGACCTGGAGCTCGGGGGGACCCGCGTCCCGAACTATCTGGCTCACGGCGTTCGCGCCTACTTTGACAACGGCGGCTCGCGGCTCTACGTGGCCCGCGTCTATACGCCCGCCGCGCCCGGCCAGGGCAAGGCCGCCTCGGACTGGACCGGCGACGGCGCCGACGACGCGAACAAGGTCCGCTTCGTGGCCCGCCATCCGGGCGGAGTCGGCAACGGGCGCGCCATCGCGCGGCTCGTCGAGTCCCCGGCCACCGGCCGCGGGATGCAAGGGGCTCCCGAGGGGACCGTGCTGCGCATCGACGTGCTCGCCGCCGGCCCGGCGCGAGCGACGGGCGGCAAGGCGCCGTTCTCGTTGCAGAACGACACCAAGCTCAAATTCACCGGACGTCCCGAAGAAGCTCTGTTCCGCGGCCAGCCCGCCGAGCTGACCGGGACGGTGGATCTGAGCGCCAATGTGGTCCTCGGCACGGACAACCAGCTGAAGGTCGATCTCGGGCGGGGTCCCCAGGTGATCTCCCTGCCGGCGGCCTCGACGCCGCGGGCCACGCTCGTGGCCTTGATCGATCAGGCCCTGGTGGGTGGCTATGCCCGCCTGCAAGGCAGCAAGCTGGTCCTGGGCAGCGAGGTGCGCGGCTTTTCCGCGTCGGTCAAGGTGCTGGCGGACAATCCGGCGTTCGGGATCGCCGAGAACCAGTGGGCGGTGAACCTCCAGGATGCGCAGAACACGGTGGGTGATCTGTTCCGGGTGACCGTGGCGGACGTCCATTCTCTGTTGCAGAAGACGTTCGCCGGTGACTTCGCCGCCGCCACGTCGGTGGACGGCGACCTGCTCCTCGCCACCACGGCGACCGGCGCGGCGGCGAGCCTGGCGGTCGAGGCGGTGGCCGGCTCGGCGCACGTGGAGCTGGGGCTCGACACGGCGGTGCACAAGGGGAGCGACGAGGTGACCGGCGTCACCTACGTGAAGACCGGTGGCGTCTGGAAGGGGAGCGGCGTGCCGGATCTCGACGTCTCGGCGCTGCCGCCCACGGCCTCGCCCGGCCAGCCCGGCCAGCCGGCCCGCTTCGTCAGCGTCAACGTGCTGACCGTGGATGCCGACGGCGACCAGAAGTTCTACGAAGACCTCGGCCTCGCCCCCGGCCATCCGCGGTATGTGGCCGGCGTCCTGGGCGCCACCCCCGGCCGGCGCATCGATGCGCTGCAGAATCCGTTCGCCCTGGAGCTCGGGGCGAGCGTCACGCCGCTGCGGTTGTTGCAGATCCTGACCCCGGCCGCGGGGGCCGGTGAGGTGGTCTTCACCCTGAAGAACGGCGACGACGGCGGAGCCCCCCTGGGGTCGAGCTACGAGGCGCCGCTCGACGCTCTGAGCCGCATCGAGGACGTGTCGATCGTCGCCGCCCCCGGGCACTCGGCCTACGCCGAATACCTGGCGATCCAGGGCGAGCTGATCCAGCACGTGGAACGCCGCCGGACCTACCGCGTCGCGGTGCTCGACACGCCGCGCGACCAGACGACCGGCCAGGCGATCGACGTGCGCAGCACGATCGACTCGACGCGCGCCGCCCTCTACTACCCCTGGGTGGTGACCGACAACCCGTTGGCCCGGCCGGGGGACGAGACGATCCCGCGCGAGATCACCTTGCCGCCCTCGGGCTTCGTCTGCGGCATCTATGCCCGCAACGACATCGAGCGCACGGTGGCCAAGGCGCCGGCCAACGAGATCGTCCGCGGCGCGCTGCGCTTCGAGACGGACGTCAATTTCGCCGAGCAGGAGGTGCTCAACCCGGCGGGGATCAACTGCCTGCGCTTCTTCCCGGGGCGCGGCTACCGCGTCTGGGGCGCGCGCACGGCGAGCTCGGATCCCGAGTGGAAGTACGTCAACGTCCGCCGCTACTTCCTCTTCCTGGAGCACTCGATCGACCGCGGCACCCAGTGGTCGGTGTTCGAGAACAACGGCGAGCGGCTGTGGGCCAACGTGCGGGAGACCATCGAGAGCTTCCTCTACAACGAGTGGCGCTCGGGCAACCTGCTCGGCGGCAGCCCGGCGGAGGCGTACTTCGTCCGCTGCGACCGCAGCACCATGACCCAGAACGACCTGGACAACGGCCGCCTGATCTGCCTGATCGGCGTCGCGGTCTTGAAACCGGCCGAATTCGTGATCTTCCGCATCGGACAGAAGACCGCGGACGCGCGGAGCTGAAGGAAAGGAAACAGGGACCATGCCTGAGCGCACGACCCCATACGGAGCATTCAACTTTCTCGTCAACCTGAACGGGCCGGTCGGGGCACAGGAGCCCCTGGGCGGCTTCTCGGACGCCTCCGGTCTCGGCACCGAGATCACGGTGGCGGAGTACAGGAACGGCAACGAGCCGGAGAACCACGTCCGCAAGGTTCCCGGCGTCCACAAGGTGTCCGACGTCACCCTGAAGCGAGGGATCGTCAACTCGGCGGACCTGTGGACCTGGATCAGCGAAGTCCGCCGCTTCGGGCGCAGCAAGCAGCGGGACGTGGTGATCACGCTCCGCGACGAAGCGGGCAAGGACGTGCAGTCGTGGACGCTGCGCGGTGTCATCCCGATGAAGTACACGGGTCCGACGCTGGCGGCCAAGGGCGGCGGCGACGTGGCGATGGAGGAGCTGGTCCTCTCCGCCGAAGCGCTGGAGCTCAAGTTCCTCGGCTGAGGGGAGACTTGCGATGGCACGCATCCACTTCGAGCGCCGGGCGCCGGCGCAGGCGAGTGACCCGCAGCGGGCCGACGTGGCCTGTTTCGTGGGCCTCGCCGGCCGGCGGGCCGGCCCGATCCCGGCCCCCATCCGGGGCTGGCTGATCGAGCGCGGCTGGCTCGCCTCTCCCACCGAGCGCCCGCCGGTGGAGGCCCTGCTCGACGTGCCGGTCCCGATCGACACCTGGGAGGCCTTCACGGAGACGTTCACGGGCTCCACCTACCTCGGTGCGGCGGTGCGCTCGTTCTTCGCCCAGGGGGGCCGCAAGTGCTACGTGATCCGGGCGGGCGACCCGTTGCCGTACGGCGCGGCGGCGGGGGAACGGCAGGAGCGGCTGGAACGGATCGTGCCGCGGCTCGGCGGGCGGGTGCGGGTGAGCCCCGGCGACCGCTCCACCTGGCGCGGGGTGGGGCATCTCTTCGGCCTGCCGGACGTCTCGTTTCTCTGCCTTCCCGACCTGCCGGACCTGCTGCGGGAACCGGCGCCCCCGCCGCCGGTCGCGATCGACCGGAGCGAGCCGCCGGAGCAGTTCGTCGAGGCGTCGGACCCGGAGCCGGCGCCGGTTGCGGACGGCTGGGCGCGGCGCCGCGAGGCTCCGCGCTGCGGGGAGGGCGGGTATGCGGCCTGGGCGGCGGTGGTGCGGGCCGTCGGACGGCTGCTGGCCGAACGGCTGCGCGAGGTCCATCTCGTCGCGGCGGTGCCGATGCCGCGCGAGGGAGACCGGGAGGCCGCCGACCTGCTCGGCTTCCTGACGGGGACGGCGGGCTTCGCGAGCGCCTTTGTGCAGCTCGCTTGGCCCTGGGTGCGCACCACGGCCGCGCAGGACCTGCCGGAGGAGCTGGAGAGCCCGGACGGCGTGCTGGCCGGCCTGCTGGCCAGGAACGCGCTGCTGCGCGGCACCTTCCGCAGCGCCGCCGGCCTCGACCTGATCGGAGTCCGCGCGCTCGCGCCGGAGCTGCGGCGCGACCAGACCGGGCGGCCGGGCGCGGACGGGCTCGCCCTGATCGACCGGGTCTCCCTCCTCGGCCCCACGCCTTCGGGGCTGCGGCTGTTGTCCGACGTGACCACCGCCACGGACGCGAGCTACCGGCCGGCGGGAGTCAGCCGGCTGGTCTCCTGCCTGGTGCGCGCGGCGCGCCGGCTGGGCGAGGACTCGACCTTCGAGCCGGCGGGTGAGGCGCTGTGGCGCCGCATCCAGGACCGCACCTCCACTCTGCTCCGCGCCCTCTGGGACGTCGGCGCGCTGCGCGGCGCCACCCCGGCGGAGGCGTTCGACGTCCGCTGCGACGCGAGCACGATGAGCCAGCAGGACATCGACCAGGGGCGGGTGGTCGCCCACATCCGCTTCGAGGCGGCGGCGCCGGTCGAATCGATCACCGTGGTTCTGGCGCTCGGTGAAGGCGGACAGGTCTCGCTCGGCACGGCAGAGAGCCCGGAGGTGGCGGCGTGAGCGGCGACAACGATCTGACCCCGCTCCACGTCTTCCGCTTCCACGTGGACTTCCTGGACGACTCGCTGGCCACCGGGGCGGAGGGCAAGCCGGTGACGCTTTGCAGCGGCGCCTTCGCCGAGTGCACCGGCCTGGAGGCCACCATGGAGCCCAAGGTGATCAAGGAAGGCGGGCGCAACCACGGCGTCATCCAGCGGGTGGGGCCGGTGACCCATGCCACGCTGGTGCTGAAGCGCGGGATGACCTCGACGCGGCATCTCTGGAAATGGTTTTCATTGGTCTCCGGCGGCGCCTACAGCCACCGGCTGTCGGTCACGCTCACGGTCTCCGACAACGCGGGCAAGCCGGTGCTGGTGTGGAAGCTGCGGCGGGCGCTGCCGATCAAATTCAAGGCGGCGGATCTGAACGCCCGCGGCACCGAGGTGGGGGTCGAAGAGCTTCACCTGGCGCACGAAGGGCTCTCCCAGGTGGGGGCGAAATCATGACGGTCACGGCCGACGGCATCGAGCGGGCGCAGCTCGTCCGCAAGACCGGCAAGGCGACGACGATCGTCGTCCACTTCAATCCGGTCTCCCTCCAGTACACGGTCGCCAACACCGTGGAGAACAAGGGGAGCGGCAGCAGCAAGAAGCAGTACGTCACCCAGAGCACGGGCAAGCTGACGTTCGACCTGGTGTTCGACACCACGCCCACCGGCGAGGACGTGCGCGTGCACACCGAGAAGGTGGCGAAGCTGATGGAGCCGGAGAACAAGATCCCGCCGGTGGTCTCCTTCGAATGGGGGGTCTACAAGTTCCAGGGAATCGTCGAGTCGTACAAGGAGACGATCGACTTCTTCGCGGCCAACGGCGTGCCGCTGCGCGCCGCGGTCAATCTCACCCTCTCCAGCCAGGACAAGGTCTTCGAGCCGACGGATCACGGCCGCTCGGCGAAGACGTCGGGCTCCCTCTCGCCCGACGCGGTGGAGGTGCCGGCGGCCGGCGGTCCGGCCGGAGTGGGCGCCCAAGGCGGCGACCCGTGGGCGGCGCGCGGCATCGCGCTGGCGAACGGCGAGGAGAGCCTGCGCTTCTCGGTGGGCGCCTCGTTCGTCGTCGACGTCTCGGTGGAGCTCAGTCCGCCGGTCGCCTTCGCCGCGGGCGGCCTCGAGGTCGCTGTCTCCGTCGGCTTCGAGGGCGGCGGCTTCGGCGCCCGCTCCTCGGCGCGGGCGACCGTGTCGGAAGGCGCGTTTCGCGGGCTGCGGCGGCCCGCCCCGGCGCGCCGCTTCGACCGTCTGCGCCTCGATCGCCTGCAGGCCTCGGCGGCGTCGAACGGGCTGGGGACCGACCGCGAGGCCGGTTTCCTGCCGGGCGGCCAGGCGAGCCTCGCGGGCGCCGCGAGCCTGCGCGCGGACGTGAACGGATCGGCTCGCCTCAACGCCCGCATCCATCTCGACGAGGAATGAGGAGAAGGGCATGAGCGTCGTCATCGATCAGGTCGTCGGCCGGGTGGAGCCCGCGCCGGGAACCGCCGCCGGGCAGACCGCGGGTCCGGACCGTGGGGAGGCCCCGCAGCCTCCGCCGGGCAAGCCCCTGCGGGTGCAGCTCGAACGGCTGGAACGGCGGCGTCACCGGCTGGAGGCGGACTGATGGCTGAAGCCGCGCTGAGCGCGCTTGCCGTCTATTCCGCCCGCCCGGCCGTGCGCGTCGCCGGCCGCGAGGACAGCCGTCTCACCGAGCTCGTCCTCGCCCTGGAGATGCGCGAGAGCGAAGGCGGCCTGTCCGCTCTGGAGCTGCGGCTGAGCAACGTCGCGAGCTTGCCGGACGCGAGCTCCGAGCTGGCGTTCGAGGACGAGTCGATCGTCCGTCTCGGCTCCCCGCTGGCGGTCTACGGCGGCGACGAGAAGGCGCCGCAGGAGATCTTCTCGGGCGTGGTCACCGGCCTGGAGGCCGAATTTCCGGAAAAGGCACCGCCGGAGCTGGTCCTCCTCGCCGAGGACGGCCTGCAGCAGGCCCGCCGGGCGCGGCGCACCGCGGTGCACCGCGACCTGTCGCTCGCCGCCCTGGCGCGCCAGACCGCCTCCGCGCTCGGCTTGACGCCGAAGGTCACCGGCTTCGCCGACTCCCTCGGCACCTGGGTGCAGCTCAACGAGAGCGACCTCGCGTTCCTGCGCCGCCTGCTGCTGCGCCACGACGGCGACGTGCAGGTGGTGGGGCGTGAGCTGCACGTGGCGCCGCGGAGCGACGTGCGCCGCGGCGAGGTGGAGCTCGCGCTGCACAGCCAGCTCCGCGAGGTGCGGATCGTCGCCGACCTGGCGCACCAGGTGACCAAGGCGACGGTCACCGGCTGGGACGCGGCGCAGGGGCGGCGGGTGCGCGCCGAGAGCCGCGGCTCGCGGCCCGGCCCGGGGGCGGGGCGGCGCGGCGATCAGCTCCTCAAGGACACCCTGGGCGAGCGCGAGGAGCATGTGGGCGAGCTGGCCGCCGCTACGCAGGAGGAGGCGCAGGCGCTCGCCGATGCCGCCTTCGACCGCCGCCTGCGCCGCTTCGTGCGGGTGGAGGGGACGGCGGAGGGCAACCCGGCCTTGCGCGTCGGCACCTGGGTGAAGCTCCAGGGGATCAGCCGCCGCTTCGACAACACGTGCTACGTCACCTCCACCTGCCACCGCTGGGACGTGACGGGTGGCTATGCGACCGACTTCGAGGCCGAGTGCGCCTGGCTGGGGGAGGCGCGATGAGCGGGCACGCCCCAAGGACACCCACCGGCCTGCTCGACCGCACCGCGGCGGGACCCTGGACCGCCTGCCACCTCGCCGAGGTGGTGGCGGTGAAGGACCCCGATGGCCTGGGCCGGGTGCAGATCCGCCTGCTCGCCTTCGACGGCGTCGCCGGGCAGGACGCGGCGGTCTGGGCGCGCGTGGCCGCTCCGTTCGCCGGTGGCGGCCGCGGAGCGTTCCTGATCCCCGACGTCGGCGACGAGGTGCTGGTCACCTTCGTCAACGCCGATCCGCGCTTCCCGGTGGTCGTCGGCGGGCTGTGGAACGGCGCCGCGCCGGCTCCCGAGACCCTGGGCGGTGACGGTGGCCGGGTGGACCGCTGGACCCTGGTGGGGAAGGCGGGCACGCGCATCGCCATCGTCGAGGAGCGGCCCGGGGAGGCGGTGATCTCCTTGACCACGCCCGGCGGCGTCAAGGCCGTGCTCACCGACGCGGGCGGCGGCAAGATCGAGCTGGAAGCGGCCGGCACCACGATCACCGTCGATCCCCAAGGCGTCGCGGTGCAGAGCGGCGGCAAGGTCCAGGTGCAGGCGAGCCAGGTGGAGGTCACCGCCGGCCAGGTGACCGTCAACGCGGCCATGTCGAGCTTCTCGGGGATGGTCCGCTGCGACGTCCTCCAGGCCACCACGGTCCTCGCGACCACCTACACACCGGGAGCGGGCAACGTATGGTAGAGGAGCACACCACCCTGCTGCGCGGGGCCGCGTTCCTGGGCGGCGCCCGGGGACCCGCGATCCTCCAGCGCACCGACGACGATCCGGTCGGCGTGCTGCTGGAGAAGCTCGCCGGCGAGGCCGGCCGCGGCGAGCTCGCCGAGAGCCTGGCGGCCCGGCACAGCCCGCAGGACGGCCTGCTCGAGCTGTTCCAGCCGGTGCACCGCACCTGGCACCTGGCGCTCCTGGAGATCGCCTGCGAGGCGCCGGGGCTGCCGCGGCTCGATCCGCGCCGCATCGCGAGCGCCGGCCTGGTGGTCCGCCGCCTGGGCGCCGGCGGCGCGCTGGAGGGGTGGCGCCGCGCCGGCCGCAAGCTGCGCGGCTGGCTCCCCTTCGGCCCCGGGGAGGAGCGGCTGGACCCCGATCCGAAACAGCGCCGGCCGGCGCTCTCCTCCGGCCATCCGGAGATCGACCGCCGGCTCGCCCTGCGCCGCGGCGGCGAGCCGCTGGAAGAGAGCGTCGCGCCGCTCTTCGTGGCGCCGCCGGAGGTCTGCAAGGCGGCGGGCAAGACCCTGCTCTACGGCCTGATCCCGCTCGCCAGCGCCGAGCGCAGCGAGGCTCCGGCGGACCCGGCGGCGGATCTCGACGAGGCGGCGTTCGCCGCCGAAGCGGCGCGCCAGATCCCGCTCCTGCTGCAGAACGCGAGCGAGCGGACGTACTCCTGGAACGGCAAGGAGCTGACGCCGGACGCCAAGGCCGGCGCGGGCGGGCTCGGCGCCGATTTCGCGCACCTCTCCGCGGCGCTGCTGCACCTGCACGTCCAGCTCGACGCCTTCGACGGCGGCGCCGCCGGGCGCCGCGTGATCGCTCTCCTGAACGAGATCCCCCTGCCCTTCGGCGACGCCACCCGCCCGGCCGGCGAGGTGCTGGCCGAGGCCGCCGAGGTGCTCCTGTTCCGCTCGGCCGGCGCGGACCGCGTGCTCCTGCCCGACGTCTGGCCGGAGATCCCGGAGGCCTTGCGCACCCGGCTCGCCGCGGCGTCGGTCGAGGCGATGAAGGAGCGCCTCGGCGGGCTCACCGCGGGGGAGGGGCGGTTCGACGGGCCGCGGCGCCGCTACGTGCTGGAAGCGTTCGTGCGGGTGCGGGCCCACCATCCGGGGTGCCCGCCGAAGCTGGTGTGGGCCGCGGAGAGCAGCCGGCCGTTCCGCATCCTGCCCTGGTACGAAGCCGGTGCCCTGCCGCCGACGCGGGTGGCGCTGCCCGATTTCACCGACCGCGGTGCCCTGCGCAAGCTCAAGCCCAACGTGGCCTTCGTGATGCCCAAGGGGCTCAAGGAGATGATCGACGGCTCGGACCTCGACGGGTTGATGAAGGGCAACAAGGGGGGCGCCGGCTTCGCGCTGGACTGGATCTGCGGCTTCAACATCCCGCTCATCACCCTCTGCGCCTTCTTCGTCCTCAACATCTTCCTGGGCCTCCTGAACATCGTCTTCTTCTGGCTGCCCTTCATCAAGATCTGCATCCCTTTCCCGAGGAAGACCAATGCCTGAGCGCAATCCGCCGCCGATCGGCTGGCCGCTCCTGCCGCGGCCGGACGCCCATGGCCGGCTCGTCTGGCCGGGCGTCGAAGAGAGCGTCCGGCAATCGATCGAGGTGCTCCTGCGCACCCGGCCGGGCGAGCGGCTGATGCGGCCGGAGCTCGGCGCCGGCCTGGCCGGGCTGCTGCACGAGCCGAACACCTTGACCACCCGGCGGCGCATCCGCGACCGCATCGCCGAGTCGCTCACACAGTGGGAGCGGCGGATCACCGTCGACCGCATCGAGGTGTGGGAGGTGCCCGAGCGCCCCACCGAGGTGCGCGTCGAGATCGCGTGGCGGCTGCGGCGCACCGGTGCCGCCCGCCAGACCGCGCTGACCCTGGAGCTGGGGAGCTAGACCATGCCGATCCTGCCACCGAGCCTGGACGACCGCGGCTTCGACGACCTCGTCGCCGAAGCCCTCGCGCGCATCCCCGCGCACACTCCGGAATGGACCGACGTACAGCCGGGCGATCCCGGGCGCACGCTGGTCGAGCTGTTCGCCTGGCTGGTGGACACGCTGCTCTACCGGGCCAACCTGATCCCGGAGCGCCAGCGCCTGGCGTTCCTGCGCCTGCTCGGCGAGCCGATGCGGCCGGCGGTGGCGGCGCGCGGCCTGGTGACCCTGCGCCTCGACGAGGAGAGCGCCGCCGGCGTGACCCTGGCCCCGCGCGCCCGTGTCACCGGCCCGGTGGAGCTCGAAACGCTCTCCGAGCTGACCGTGCTGCCGGTGACCGGCGAGGCCTGGATCAAACGGCCGCTCACCACGCGGGAGGCGCGGGAGATGAGCGGCCTCCTCGCCGGCCTGCGCGAGGTGTACGACGTACCGCGCAGCGGGGTGGGGTACGTGGCGACGCCGGTCTTCCCGGCGGGCGCCGCCCACCCCGCCGGGCTCGACCTGGTCGAAGCGACGGTCGACCGCCACCTGTGGATCGCCCTCTTCGCCGCGAAACCCGAGCTGGTCGCCGCGGCGCGCGAGACCCTGGGCGGAGCGGACGGTGTGCCCCGCCTGCTCTCGGTGGGTGTCGCCCCGGCGCTCACCGTGCCGGACCTCTCCGAGCAGATCGGCGAGCGGGCGCGGGTGCGCCACGTCTGGGAGGTGACCACCGGCCGCACGGTGCGCGGGGAGCCGGAGTACCTGCCGCTCGACGTGATCACCGACGGCGCGGCCGGCCTCTCCCGCCGCGGCGTGGTGCGCCTCGCGCTGCCGGGCGCCGACGACCTGGGCGCGCCGGAGAACGACGTGCGGCGGGACTTTCAGGCCGGCGTCGGCAGAAACCGGCCGCCGCGCCTCGACGACGCGGACAAGGCCGCGCGGCTGGTGGCCTGGCTGCGGCTGCGCCCCACCGAGCGGGTGGAGCGCCTGGCTCTCACCTGGGCCGGGATCAACGCCGTGGAGGTCGATCACCGGCAGACCCTGACCGGCCGCGTCGCCGGCACCGGCGACGGCGGCTCGGGCCAGGTCTTCGCCCTGCCGGCGCGCTCGGTGGAGACGGCGACCTTCGCCCTCCAGGTGGAGGAGCCGGACCTCGGCTACGTCCTGTGGCGCCGCGTCGACGACCTGGGGCTCGCCGGCGCCGGCGACGCGGTCTACGAGCTGGACGCCGAGGCGGGCACGGTGCGCTTCGGCGACGGCCTGCGCGGCCGGGTGCCGGCGCCCGGCATGCGGGTGCGGGTGGCGACGCTGCGCGGCGGCGGCGGCCGGGCGGGCAATCTGCCGCCGGGCGCGCTCACCGGGATCTCCGGTGCCCGCACCCTCGCCGGGGAAGCGGTGACGCAGAAGCTCGCCGTGGCCCAGCCGCTGGCGACCGACGGCGGCGCCGACGCCGAGACCCTGGCGGAGGCCGAGCGGCGCATCCCGGCGCTCCTGCGCCACCGCGACCGGGCGGTCACCGGCGAGGACTTCCGCCGGCTGGCCGCGGAGACCCCGGGCGCCGCGCTGGGGCGTGTCGAGCTGCTGCCGCGCTTCAAGCCACAGCAACGGCGCGAGGACGTGCCGGGGGTGGTCTCGGTGATGGTGCTGCCCGCGCAGGCGCTGCGCCGGCCGCCCCATCCGCGCGCCGGCCGGCCGCTGATCGAAGCGGTCCACGCCTGGCTCGACGCGCGGCGGCCGTTGACCTGCGAGCTGTACGTGATCGGCTGCGAGTACGTCCCCCTGGCGCTCACCGTGGGGATCGAGATCCGCGACGGCGCCGGCCACGACCAGGTGCTGCAGGACGTCCGCGACGCGCTGCGCGACAGTCTCTGGCCGCTCGCCCCGGGCGGCCCGGAGGGCGGCGGCTGGCCGCTCGGCCGGCCGGTGGAGGAGCGCGAGCTGGAGGTGGTGGTGGCGCGGGTGCCGGGGGTCCAGGAGGTGCTCGGCGTCCGCCTGTTCGCCCGTGAAACGGCCGGCACCGAGCTGCGTTGGAGACGCTTGCAACGGCTGCGCGAGGGCGGCCAGGCGGCACTGCGCCTGGAGATCTGGCAGCTCCCCGAGCTGCTCGGCGTGATCGTCGCCGCGGGCGAGGTGCCGGAGGCCCCTGGCGACGCGGGCGAGGCGGGCGACACGATCCCCATCCCGGTGGTCCCGGAGGTCTGCTGATGGACGCCAACGGCCAGCGCGTCTGGATGCTCGCCGCCGAGGACTGGAACCCGGCGGTGGACGCTCCGCCCACGGTGCGCCGCGACGACGCCCGCCGCACCCTGCGGCTGGCCGGCCGCCGCGTGCTGCCCGACCCGGAGGGCGTCGCCGATCCCGCGGCCGACGCGGCGGCCCGGCGGGAGGTGCCGCGGGCGACCCTCGACGCGTTCGGCGGCCGGGCGTTCTGGCATCCCGCCTCGGGCACGGTGCGTGCCACCCACCCCGATCTGCCGGGTGAGGTCCCCCTGTTCACGCCCACCGCGCCGCCGGACGACCTGTGCACCGGCCACGACGGCGTGCTCTACGCGGCGGTGGCCGGCGGGGTGGTGCTGCGCGACCTGCGCGAGCGCTGGGAGGTCCCGCCGCTCGCCGCGCCGGATCTCGACGCCTGGCGGCTCGCGCCGCGCGCCGGGGGCGGCGTCTGGGTGCTCGACCGCGTCCACCGCCGCCTCGGCCGGGTGCGCGGCCTGCCGTGGCCGGAGCGCCCGGAGGCGGAGATCGCCCCGGACACCTGGCGCCCCGATCCGGAGAACCCCGATCCGCCGCGGCTCAGCCGCCTGCTCGACCTGGATCTCGCGGCGGGGGAGGAGCCGGTGGCCCTCGCCGCGAGCCCGGGCGGGCGGCTCGCCCTGCTCACCTGGGGGACGGACGGCGCGGCGTTCCTGCGCCTGCTCGACGAAGTGCGCGGGCCGCTCCGCTTCGGCGCGCCCATGGCCTTGCGGCGCGGCGACGACAGCCCCCTGGCCTGGCCCTGGTCGCTCGCCTGGCTCTCCGAGGAGCGGCTCGCCGTCCTGGTCTCCGGTCTTCCCGAGGCCCCGGCGTACGACGTGACGGAGG
>Ga0062379_10000104_pt1 | contig 14823 bp, 9 predicted proteins | sample DOMMetBare2Fresh_2_FD_59484 | JGI IMG/M metagenome (GOLD analysis project Ga0062379, IMG submission 59484) | Wetland sediment microbial communities from St. Louis River estuary, USA, under dissolved organic matter induced mercury methylation -... | ecosystem: Environmental > Aquatic > Freshwater...
CCGGAGGGGCGACAGCAACTCCTTGCCCTGCCGAGCCTGCTGCCGCCCCGCTGGGGCTTGAAATCTTTCTGTCGCCCTGACCCGGGGCCGACGCTACGCTCTGGCCCCGGGCTACATGCTTCTGGCCCCTCTGGGGCCTTTCCGCCCCTTCCGCTCGCGTTCTTTTGCAACGGGCAGGATGATCACGGATCCGGCGGAGGCTCAGGCCTGGCTGGGCTGCAAGACGTAGTCGCCGACGTGCTCGAGAAGCGCGCGGGTCGCCAGTTGCAGGGCCTCGGCGATGGCCTCTCGCGAGATGCTTCCGTGCCACTCCTGGATCACGGTCTCCCAGGCCATGCCGTCGGAGATCTGCTCCAGGACGTCGGAGACGAGGATGCGGGTGCAGCGGAAGGTGGGCTTGCCGTGGCAGATCCCGGGATCGGTGACAATGTGCCGGCCAATGAGTTGCTCTGCCATGATTCCTCCGTCGCCTTGAGTCTAGCACCTGCCGGCGCTGTTCGCCGCGGTGGCGAAACGGCAGGAACGGCGGGCGACCTCACGGTGGGCAATCACCGAACGGCGACCGAATAAGTGGGCGCACCGTTTTTCGGCAATCCCTCCCGTCTCGTCTCCCGCGGCCCGTCCCCAGGAAGGCCGGGCCTTCGGCCCGTTCACTTGAATGCCGGCGAGACGCCAGCGTTCCCAGGGGGGCGCGCGCCGGCAGGTTGGTGCGGGTGGGCCGTCGCGGCGGAGCCGGCATCCTCGACCGCCGCGGAGCGCCCCTCGCCGGGGGGGCCATGCCCCTCGTGGGGGCTGCGACATCTCTCGCCAGGGGCACGGCACCCCTCGCCGGGGGTCTTGGCGGTCAGCCTGGGGGAGCTTTGCGCGTCAGTCTGCGTCGCGCCTCAGGCGCTCCGGCTCTCGGAAAGGCCCTCACCTCATCCGCCGCAGGTGGCGAAGGCGGTGGTGTCCTGGAGCGGCTTGAAGGGAGTGCTCTGGGGGTTGATGTAGACCTTCGTGTTGCTCTCCTGCTTGTCGGTGACGGTGATCACCGTGCGGACGTTGGTCAGGCCTCCCGCGAACACCCAGTAGCGGTCGTTGAAGCTGCAGCCGTCGATGACCTTGATCACGGCTTCCACGTTGGCCTCGTCGAAGAACCAGAGGTAGCCGGTCTGGTCGGTGAGCTTCGCCACGTGGGCGGGGGTGGTCGCTCCGCCTTCGGTCTGGAAGGTGGCCTGCACGGAGAAACGGCCGTTGAGCAGGCAGAGGGTGAAGTCGTCGGGGATGCAGCCGTTGGCGAAGAACTCGGCGCGGACGCCCACCGCCCGGGAGCTCGCGTCCACGTCCTCGAACGCGGTCCAGTTCGTGCCGCCGTTGGCCGATCCATAGACCTTCGCCCGAGGAGTGGTCAGGCTCTCGTCGGCGCAGAGAAAGAAATTGGGATTCGCGATCGGATTCCAGTTGGCTCCGATGTAGACGGAGCCGGAGCTGACCCCCACGTCGAGGAGCGAGCAGTCGTAGCCGAAGAAGGTGTATGCGGTGCTCGAAACGCTGTTCGCCGTCACCGCCCGTGTGCCCAGGAGCGTGCCGGGCTGGCCGCCGGGCCCGTTGTCGTCGTAGACCATCAGGTTGTAGGGGAGGAGGGTGGCGGCGGGATCGCCCGAGACCCAGCAGAGGCAGGCGCGGGTCAGGAGCGACGGGTAGGTCGCCGGGGTCAGGCGCTGGACGATCTGCGCGCTGCTGGTGAAGTTCAAGACATAGCCGGTCTCGAAGGTGCCATCATCCATCTTCACGCCGCCGGTGCAGGTCGGGCCGGCGGGCGCGAAGATCGAGCCGGGACCCTGCAAGCGGTCGATCTCGAGGGGCGTCTGGGCGGTGGCGGCCGTCAGGGAGGCGCAGGCGGCGAGGAGCGCCAGGGGGAGAGTCTTTTGGATATGCATCTTTTCTTCCTTTCCTGAACCAGGTGCAGGTCGAGGCGATTCTACGGGTTCGCCTCCGGCCGGAGGGCGGACAGGTCTGGCTGCTTGTTCCTTCTGTTCTACGGACGGCGCGGGCAAAACGCTGGGGGTCTCGCGGAGGCAGCCGTCCCGGAGTAGACTTTCCCCGATCCGCCGTTCTTCCTGGAGAGAGGTTTGCCATGGTTCAACGCCGTTCCCTGGGGCGGGGGCTCGCGGCCCTCGTCGCCCTGTCCGCGCTCCTGCTCAACGTCTCCTGTTCGGTCAACCCGGCGACGGGCAAGCAGCAGCTCGCCTTCTACAACGAAGAGGAAGAGATCCAGCTCGGCCGGGAGACGGACGAGGAGATCATGGGCTCCGTCGGCCTGTACGACGACCCGGAGCTGCAGGCGTACGTCGCGGGGCTCGGCCAGAAGCTCGCCGCCCGTTCCGAGCGCCCGAACCTGCCGTGGAGCTTCAAGGTGGTGGACGATCCGGCGGTCAATGCCTTCGCCCTGCCGGGCGGCTACGTCTATGTGACCCGCGGCCTCCTCACCCACATGGGGTCCGAGGCGGAGCTGAGCGGAGTGATCGGGCACGAGATCGGGCACGTCACGGCGCGCCATGGGGTCAACCAGGCCAGCAAGCAGATGCTCGCCCTCCTCGGCGTCGGCCTCATCGCGGTGGTCGATGAGGACCTGGGGGACCTGGCCGGGGCGGCGAGCCTCGGCTTGGGCCTTCTCTTCCTCAAATACAGCCGCGACGACGAGCGGCAGGCGGACGACCTCGGGCTGCGCTACATGAGCCGCTCCGGGTACGACCCGCGGCAGATGCCCGAGGTCTTCACCGTGCTCCAGGGGGTGGCCACGGTCGAGGGGGCGGGGCGGCTGCCCAACTGGTTGTCGACCCATCCCGACCCGGGCGCGCGCCACGACCGGATCGAGAAGGAGGTGGCGGCGCTCCCGGGCGACTTTTCGAGCGCCACGGTGAACCGGGAGGGTTACCTGCGCCAACTCGACGGCATGGTCTTCGGAGAGAACCCGCGCGAGGGGTTCTTCGAGGGGAACGCCTTCCTGCATCCCGACCTGCGCTTCCGTATCGAGCTCCCCGGCGGCTGGGAGACGAGCAACGAGAAGGCCTCGGTGTCGGCCGCTTCCCCCTCCGAGGACGCCATGGTGCAGGTCTCGCTGGCCGCGGCGGACACGCCGGAGGAGGCCGCCGAGGCCTTCTTCGACGAGGACGGCTTGAGCCAAGGGGACCGCTGGGAGAAGGGGATCCACGGCCTGCCGGCTTCCTGGAACCGTTTCGACTACGCGGACGAAGACTCCGCGCTGCGCGGCACGGTGGCCTTCGTCCGCCACAACGGGCAGGTCTTCCAGCTCCTCGCCGTCGCGAGCCGGGACGCCTGGGACGGCGAGCGGCAGGGTCTGGAGAGGTCGCTGGCCAGCTTCTCCCGGCTGGACGACCCGAAGGCGCTGAACGTCAAGCCGCGGCATCTCCGCCTCGTCAAGCTGGCGAAAGAGACCACGTTGGAGGATTTCAACAAGAAGTATCCCTCGGTCATCTCGTTGGATCTGCTGGCCTTGATCAACCACGTCCACCCCGGGGACCGTCTCCCGGCGGGCTCTCTGGTGAAGCGGGTGGTCGAAGGGTGACCTGGGTGGCCGCCGGGGTGGCCTTGATGTACGGTTGACATGTGCACCCGTTCGGATAGGATCAGTCCCAAATCAGAGTCCCGCTTCAGGCGCCCCCGGTGGATCGTCACGGGCGCCTCCAGCTTGGTCCGAATGCTCACGCGTGTCTGTGTCCGAGACTTCCTCAAGGAGGGACCGTATGTTTTCGCTGCTTCGGGGTGAACGCAGGAGCCGGCGTGTCGTGCCGGCGGTGTTGCTGTGCATGCTGGCGGCCGTGGGGCTCAGCCCGCTGGTTGCCGCGGCGGCGGGCGGGGCGAGCCGGTGGACGTTGGCGGATGCCGGCGCGATCAACGTCCCGGCCTCTACGAATCTGGGGCTTTCCGGGTTCGACGGTGCCGCGCGGACCGACGACGGCCGCATCCAGGTGATGGTCGAGCTCAACGATCCGCCGGCCGCCGTCGTCTACGCCGAGGCCATGGGAGATTCCCGGGCCTCCGACCTGCAGGCCCGGGCGCGGGCGGGCGCCGCGTCCAAGGCGCAGGTGCTCAAGATCCAGGCCGCCCAGGCGGGTGTCGCCGGGGCGCTCGCGGCGTCGCCGGTCGGCGCGCGGGAGATCTACCGTGTCACCAAGGCGCTCAACGGCATCGCGGTCGCGGTCGAGCCGTCCAAGCTCCGGGAGATCCTGAAGATCGCCGGGGTCAAGCGGATCCTGCCGATCCTGATGGAATACACGACCAACTCGACGAGCGTTTCCTTCATCGGGACACCCAACGTCTGGGCGAACACGATCGGCCTGCCGGCGGGCGCCGACGGGACCGGCATCCGGATCGGCATCATCGACACCGGGATCGACTACGTACACCCGGACTTCGGCGGCCCCGGAGCCACGGCGACGGACTATTCCACCGAGCGGACCGACACCGCGGCGTTCACGACGGTGGGGACCGCGACCGGCGGTTCCTATCCGACGGCGAAGGTCGTCGGCGGGACGGACTTCGCGGGTGACGCCTACAACGGCTCCACCGTGCCGGTCCCCGACCCGAACCCGATGGACTGCAATGGCCACGGCAGCCACGTCTCCGGCACCGCGGCCGGTTTCGGCATGACCGCGGGCGGCGCCACCTTCACCGGCCCGTACGACGCCAATCCTTCGACCTACAGCGGTCTCCTCATCGGCCCCGGCACGGCGCCCAAGGCGCTGCTCTACGGCCTGCGGGTGTTCGGCTGCTTCGGCGGCACCGGCCTGACCACGCTCGCCATCGACTGGTCGATGGACCCCAACGGCGACTCCGACCTTTCGGACCACCTCGACGTGATCAACATGTCGCTGGGCTCGGCCTTCGGCAGCGCGGTGAGCTCCTCCTCGGTCGCCTCCGACAACGCGGCTCTGGCCGGCGTGATCGTGGTCACCTCGGCGGGCAACAACGGCGACACCTTCTTCATCGGGGGCTCCCCGGGCTCCGGCTCGCGCGTCATCGCCACGGCGGCTTCGGTCGACGACGGCGTGCCGGCTCCGTTCGTCCGCATCAACTCGCCGGGAACCCTCGGCAGCGGCTATACCGGGGGAACTGCCGCCTTCGGCCCTCCGCTCACGCCCACCGGAACGACCGGCGACGTCGTCCTGGCGCTCGACCTGGCCAACGGCGCAGGGCCCTCGACCACCGACGGCTGCGACACCGTCTTCACCAATGCCGCCGCCGTCGCCGGCAAGATCGCGCTGATCGATCGCGGCACCTGCGGCTTCGCGGTCAAGACCAAGAACGCCCAGCTCAATGGCGCCATCGGCGTGATCATCGGCAACAACGCCCCGGGCTCCACCCCGCCGGGCATGGCGGGCGTCGATGCGACGATCACCATCCCGGCCACCAGCATCACGCTGGTCGACACCAACGCCCTGAAGGCCGGCCTGATCGCCGGCACCGTCAACGCGAGCCTGCTCGGCCCGTCCGGCGGCGATACCATGGCGAGCTTCTCGTCCCGCGGCCCGCGCCGCATCTTCGGTGCGCCGCTGCGCCTGAAGCCCGACATCGCGGCGCCGGGCCTGAACATCACCTCGGTCGAGACCGGCATCGTCTGCACCGCGGCCTCCTCGGGCGGCTCGAGCTGCACGGGTGCCTTCGATCCCTCCGGCATCCAGGTGGGGACGCGCACACTCACCATCTCCGGCACCTCGATGGCCAGCCCGCACATGGCCGGCATCATGGCCCTGCTGCGCGAGCTCAAGCCCGACTGGTCCGTCGAAGAGCTCAAGGCGCTGGCGATGAACTATGCGCTGCACGACCCGACGTTCTTCGCGAACGGCACGCCGCCGCGGCTCGGCCTGTCGCGCGTCGGCGGCGGGCGCGTCGATCCGTCGAAATCGGCGGTGGGCGACGTCATCGCCATGAACGCCGAGGACGCGGGTCTGGTCTCCGTCACCTTCAATCCTGAAGTGCACGGTGTCACCTCGCAGGTCAAGAAGGTCCGCATCGTCAACCGTGGGCTCACCTCCCAGACCTACACCCTCGGCTTCGACAACGTCGTCGATGCGCCGGGCGTCTCGTTCTCCCTGCCGGGTGGCAATTCGGTGACCGTGCCGGCGGGCGACTCCGTCGAGATCGACGTCCAGATGTCGGCCGACACCTCGCAGATGGACCACACGCGCGACCCCGCCCTCTTCGCCACCCAGGGCGTGCAGGCGAACTACGGCGACCAGCCGCGCAACTTCCTGACCGAGGAGGGCTCGTACCTCACGTTCAGCCAGGGCGCCACGCTCAAGCTCCGCCTGCCGGTCTACATGGCCGAGCGGCCGGCCTCTCTGATGTCCGCCCCGCCGACCATCGTGACCGGCGGCGCGCCCACCGGTTCGACCACCGTCCCGCTGTCGGGAGCCGGCGTCTGCACGGCCACTCTCGGCGTGGGGACCTGTACCGGGATGACCCTGCCCACCGACATCGAATCGCTGGTTTCGCCTTTCGAGCTCCAGGTGGTTTCGGGGATCGATCCGGTGGGCACCGGCTTCACCGACTACGCCGACATCCAGTACGTGGGCGTCTCCTTCCTGCCGGGAGCGGGCAGCCCGAGCCTCGCCAACGACCTCATCCTGTTCGGCATGTCGAGCTGGGGGGACTGGTCGACGCCGGACGAGGTCGCCTATGACATCTGTGTCGACAACAACGAGGACGGCGTCTACGACAAGATCGTCATCAACACCAACCCGTCGGTCTTCGTCGCCGGCGCCTCGGCCAATGACAACTTCGTCCGCATCGTGCGGGACACTCCCACCACCAACAACACCATTCTCGGCCTGGGGTCCTTCGTCAACCTCGTCGGCCCCAACGTCATCGATTCGGCGCTCCACCTGAACAACGTGATGGTCCTCGGGGCCACGCCGACGATGCTCGGCTTCACCACGACGGCCGACACCACGTTCCGCTACAAGATCTACACCTGCCCGGCCACCAACCCCGCCTGTGCCCGGACGACCACCGGCGACCGGTGTACGCCGGCGGCCGGAACCTTCTTCGACCAGGCGGTCGGTCCCTTCTTCTACAACTGGGGGGCCCAGGGGCTCAACTTCGGCGGCAACTTCCTCGACGAGGACCTGAACGGCAACAGCTTGCCGGTGTCCTGGAACACCGCCAACATGACCACCAACGGCTCGTTGGGCGCCCTCTTGCTGCACCATCACAACAAGGCCGGCCAGCGCGCCGAGGTGGTGCTCCTCGAGGGCTCCCAGTATTCCGACCTGTCGGTCACCAACTCCGAGTCCGATGCCCTGGCGGCTCCGGTCCTCGGCCAGAACGTCATCTACACCGTCACGGTCACCAACAACGGGCCGAACACGGCCTCCGGTGTCATCGTGAATGACCTCCTGCCCGCCGGGGTCACCTACGTCTCCGACGACGGGGCCGGCGCCTACAACTCCGCCACGGGGTTGTGGACCGTTCCGGGGACACTCGCCAACGGCGCCTCGGCCACGCTCAACATCACCGCCACGGTGGCGAGCACCGACCAGGCCTGCAGCCTGGCGCAGATCACCTCGGGCACGCCACTCGATCCGAATCCGGCGAACAACCAGTCGACGGTCTGCATCGCGGCGCCGCTCTCGGCGGACCTGGCGGTCGCGATGAGCGTCAGCGCGCCCACCGTGCTGGTGGGCCAGAACGTCACCTTCACCATCGGCGTGACCAACAACGGCAGCGACCAGGCCTACGCCCTCGACGTCCAGGAGGCCTTCCCGGCCTACCCGCTGCTCAACCCGGCCTCCTTCGCGGCCTCGCACGGTTCCTACGACCCCTCGACCGGCCTGTGGAACCTGGCCAGCCTCACGCCGGGCCAGTCGGCGAGCCTGGACATCACGCTGGCGGCCCCCGCCATCGCGGGTCCGCTGACCAACCAGAGCACCGCGGCCGCCACCACGAACGATCCGGACAACGCCGACAACACGGCGAGCGCCACCACGATGGTGCAGTCTCCCTCCGCGGTGACGGGCACCAAGAGCGTCTCCGGCAACTTCGTGCCGGGTGGAACGGTCACCTACACGATCGTCCTCACCAACAGCAGCGCCCAGCCGCAGATCGACAACCCGACCGATGAGCTCGTCGACGTCCTGCCCGCTCACCTCGTCCTGGTGAGCGCCTCGGCGACCTCGGGCACCGCGGTCGCGACGATCGCCACCAACACCGTGACCTGGAACGGCCAGATCGCTGCCAACGGCTCGGTGACCATCACCATCACGGCCCAGCTCGACAGCTCCTCCGGCGGGCTGACGATCTCCAACCAGGCCACCATCAACTACGACGCGAACGGCGACGGCCTCAACGAGGCGACCGCCGTCACCGACAACACCGCCTTGCCGGGTGCGACCGACCCGACGAGCATCACGGTCCAGGGTGTTGCGCAGATCCCGACCCTGGGCGAGCTCGGCCTCGTGGCGCTGATGGCGCTCCTGGCCGGCGCAGCGCTCCTCCGGCTCCGCCGGCGGACCGCGTAACCGGACGCTCGGACCACACGGAAGCGGGGGAGGGAGCAGATCCCTCTCCCGCTTTTTCTTTGGGACGGAAAAGCAGGCGCTGCGGCGCGCGCCCGGCCTGCCGGATCTATCGCAGCACCAACGGCGGGAGGAGCTGCCCCGGGACATCGTCGCAATGTACCGGGGCAGCGTCGCGATGTACCGGTGCACTGTTGCAATGCCCCGGTACATCGGCGCATCGCACCCGTCCACGAGCGCGTTGTACCGGTGCAATAGGGCGATGCCCCGGGGCATCATCGCAATGTACCGGGGAAGCGGAGCGATGTACCGGTACATTGATGCAATACCCCGGGGCATCGTCGCGATGTACCGGTGCGATGAGGCCATGTACCGCTACGAGTCTTCGTGGGGGCGCAAAAAAAAGGGCGTGGCCGATGCCACGCCCGATCGGAGTCGATGGTCCTTCGTGTGCCGCTCTACGTGGCGGTCCCGGGCGCGGCGCCGGCAGGGGGCGCCGCCTTCTTGCGAGCCGCCTCCTCGGACTTCGCCGTCTTGCGGCCGCGGAAGGGCAGGAGGTTGAACTCGGCCAGCTTCTCCGACCGGCGCCCATACTTCTGCTTCACCCCGGCGCGCAGGAAGGCGGCGAGCTGGCGCCCTTCGGCGACCAGGGTCTGGAGCCGCCGGGAGACCTCCTGCCGGCTCGCCGCCAGGGCGGACTGCTGGAGGAGGAGAGCTCCCGTCTCGGTGTTGATCGCCTCGAGCTGGAGGCGCGGCGCCTCCAGGTGGGGGAGGTCCGCGGAGTTGGCCATCAGGGTCGGGATCAGCCGCTGCCAGTCGTCCCGGGTCTCTGGTTGGGTGGTGGTCTTGCGTGGCATGTGGTGTCTCCTGCGGGGGGCATCCTGGCCGCCCCGGTCGTCCCGGCGCCTGCATGGCGCCGGGTGGAGAACAGAGTCCCCCGAGAAGCGCAAGACCCCAAACCGGGCAACCGGGCCGATGCGACGTAAACAACAGAATCCATGAGAGATATTTGCCGCGCGAGAGAAGAGATGTGTCATGGTGAATCAGACACATTCGCACCGCAGGGCGGTTCGGCTCCTCGGTGTAGTTTCCGCCGTATCCTGTCGTGCTGGCTTGGCGAAAACCATGTCCGCACCGTGGTTGCGGCTCTGTCTGGCGATCGGCTCCGCAGTCTTTCGCCGGCACCTGTGCGGGGTGGCGTCCTGGGGGACGGACAAGCGCCGCGGGTCCTCCGTATACCGGATATGAATCCTCTCTCCCGGATCCTCGGCGTGTTTGCTCTGTTGATTCTGCCGGCCACCCGCCCGGTGCTGGCGGCGGAGGGCTGGGAGCCGGCGGGGCCGCCCGGTGGCGAGATTGCGCAGCTCGCCGTCCACCCGCGAAATCCCCAGGTTCTCTGGGCGGGCACGTTCTCCTTCGGAATCTACAAAAGTGTCGACGGTGGCGCCTCATGGAGAGCGGTCAACCGGAGGCTGGACCAGAAGACCATCCGCTCCCTGGCCGTGGCACCCGGCAATCCCGACGTCCTCTATGTCGCGGCCGGCGACGGCCCCATCCGCATCTATCGAAGCTCCAACGGAGGAGAGAGCTGGACCGCCGTGCTTCCCTGCGGCGATCAGCCGCCGCCGTGCTGCGGGTGCGTGCCGATCGCGCGGCTCGACGAGCTCGTGGTGGACCCGCGCCATCCGCAGACCGTCTTTGCCGCGACGGGCCGCGGCCTGTTCAAGAGCGTCGACGGCGGCGCCGTGTGGCGCAGCGTCACGCAGGCGTTCAGCTCCACCTACGCGCTGGCCTTCGATCCCCGGGACGCGGACGTCCTGTATGCAGGGGCCGTCGAGGGGCTCTTCAAGAGCACGAATGGCGGGCGCTCGTGGCGCCGGTGGGGTGGTGTCGCGGATGTCACCTTCTCCACCCTGCGGATCGATCCTCGCGACTCCCGCCGGATGTGGGCCGTCGGATCCTTCAACGTGTATCGCAGCACGGATGGCGGCGCCCATTGGAGCCTCAGCAGGTCCGGTCTGGCCGAATTTGCCTATGCGACCACCGTGGACCTCTCTCCGGGGACGGTCTGGGCCGGCACCACGCTCGGCCTCTATCGCAGCCTGGACGGCGGCCTCCACTGGAAGCCCACGCTCCTCAACCGTCCGGTGACCACGATCGCGGTCCACCCCGGCCAGGCGGCCACCCTGTGGGTCGGCACCGCCTTCAACCAGTTGCGCTTTCCTGGCGGAATCTACAAGAGCGTGAACCGCGGCGGCTCCTGGAGCTTCGCGAGCCGCGGCATCCCGCTCCTGGAGGCGACCTCGGTGGTGTTCGACCCGGCCACCCCCGGAGCTCTCTGGGCGACGGCACACGGCGGCGTCTTCCGCAGCGCGGACGGCGGCGCCACCTGGGCGGACCGCAGTGGCGATCTGCCGGTGTTCGACGGATTCTTCGCGCAGGAGCTGGCCGCCGATCCCGATGATTCCCGGACCCTCTGGGCCGGCACGACGCGCGGGGTCTTCGTCACCGAGGATGGGGGCGTGACCTGGGAGCCGCGCCGCGAGGGGCTGACCGGGGGCTCCGCCGCCTTTCCGTCGGTCCGGCTCCTGCGGCTCGCTCCCTCCGATCCGTCGTTCGCCTATGCGGTGACGTTCAACGATCTCTTCCGGACGGCCGACTCCGGAGCGCACTGGACCAAGGTTCCACTCCCGCCGCCCGATCTGCCGAACACGTTCAACGTGGAGGACCTGCTGGTCGATCCACGCGACCCGGACGTGCTCTTCGCCACTCGCGGGAGCCTCTGGAAGAGCCTGGACGGCGGGGCCACCTGGGCGGCCGCGCTGGCGGGGAGCGGCGAGCAGGCGGTGCACAAGGTGGCGGCCGATCCGCGCGATCCCGGCCTGCTGTACGCGGCGGGGGGAGCCGGTGTGTTCCGGAGCGCGGACGGCGGGCAGAGCTGGGAACAGGTCCGGGAGCTCCGGATCACCGGGTCCGGAGACATCGCCGTGGGGCCGGAGGGCGACGTGTGGGCCGGCGGCCGCGACGCCGGGGTGTACATGAGCCCTGACGGGACCTCGGGCTGGACGGTTCTGCCCGGGCTCGATCCGGTGATCCTCCGGCTCGAAGCCGATCCGCACCATCCGTCGACCGTCTACGCCGCCGCGTCGCTCTTCCTGGCCGGCAAGATCTCGGGCGGGCTCTTCCGGCACGTGGGCGGGTTGGAGGGTTTCCAATGAACCGGGCTGTCGCGCTTCTCCCCGTCGTCCTCTGTCTCGGGCTCGGTCCGGCCGCGCTCCCCCTCGCCGCCCAGGAATCCTGGGCGCCCGCGGGTCCGCCCGGCGGCCTTCCGCAGCGCCTGGTGATCCATCCCGGCAACCCGAAGATCCTCTGGGCCGGCACCTGGAACGCCGGTGTGTTCAAGAGCACCGACGGCGGTACGACCTGGACCCGGACCGTCCAGGGGCTCGCCAACTGGAACGTCCGCGCCCTGGCGGTGGCGCCGAGCGACCCGGACACCCTCTATGCCGCCGCGCTTCCTCCGTCGGGAGCGCAGACCTCCGTGTTCCGGAGCACCGATGGCGGGATGAGCTGGACCGCCGTGCTCTCCTGCCCGCCGCATCCGATTTCGGGGACCGGGTGCGCGCGGCTCGTGCAGACGCTCGATCTCGACGTCGATCCGCACCATCCAGGGATCGTCTATGCCTCCACTCTGCGAGGTGTCTTCAAGAGCGTCAACGGCGGCGTGCGCTGGAACCCGACCGGCAGGATCACGGTCGCAGAGGCCACCTATGCCTTGGCGATCGATCCCGGGGAGCCACGGATCCTCTATGCCGGCGGAGACCGTGGAGTGGCCAGAAGCACAGATGGCGGTGCCACCTGGGCGCCCTGGAACGACGGAATGGGCTCGGTGGCGGTCCGGGAGATCGTGATCGATCCCGCGAACCCACGGAGGATCTGGGCCGGCGCCTCCATCTCGCAGGGTGTCTACCGGAGCACCGACGGCGGAGCGCACTGGCGGCGGACCAGGGCGGGCCTCCCCTCCGGGGTGGACGTGCTGGCCCTGTCGGCGGTGGCGGGCCGGGACCTTCCGGCCGTCTGGGCCGGGACGGGTGCCCGCGTCTTCCGCAGCCTGGACGGAGGCAACGCCTGGAACGAGGTCCTGGGTCTGCGCAATCAGTGGATCGAGGCCCTGGTCGCCGATCCGGCCCGGCCGGGCACGGTCTGGGCCGCGAGCCCTGCGTCGCTCCGCACCGATCGCGTGCCCGGGATCTACAAGAGCGCGGATGGCGGCGCGACTTGGCGGCTTGCCGGCCGCGGCCTCTTCGGCCAGCCCACCGGATCGCTCGCCTTCGACCCGGCCACCCCAGGCGTCCTCTGGGCCTGCTCTCCCCGCTCCGGAGTGTTCCGCAGCGCCGACCGCGGTGCCACCTGGACGCTGCGCAACGGTGATTTCCCGGTCTTCGGAGCACTGGAGATCAATGCCGTGGAGGTCGATCCGCGCGATCCGGAGACCGTCTGGGCGGCCACCTCTCTCGGGGCCTATGTCACGGAAGACGGCGGCGCCACCTGGGAGGCGCGCGGCGAGGGGCTCTCCTTCCCGGTCTACCGGCTCCGGTTCGCCCCCGCGAACCCGTCGGTCGTCTATGCCATGGCGGCGAGCACCATCGCGCGGAGCGACGATGGGGGCGGGCACTGGACCCACCTCGACGTGCCGTACTCGTTCCTCTTCCCGGGGGTCACGGACCTCCTGGTCGATCCGCGCGCTCCCCTGGCCGTCTTCGTGGCCTCGGGAGAGATCTACGCGAGCCGCGACGGCGGCGCGACCTGGGACTACCTGCCGGTCGCGGCCGAGGCCACGGAGATCGCGGCGCTCGCCGGTGATCCGCGCAACCCTGACGTGCTCTATGCCGGCGGCGCGGAAGGCCTCTTCCGGAGCGCCGACGGCGGGGGGACCTGGCAGCGCCTCACGGCGTTCCCGGCATCCGGAGTCACGCAGCTCGCGGTGGGACCCACCGGCCAGGTCTGGGCGGGCGCGGCGGACGGCGTCTGGGTGAGCCCGGACGGAGCCGCCTTCTGGGCACTGGCACCGGGGATGGAGGGGTTCTCCGTCCAGGAGATCGAGGTCGACCCAGGCCATCCGGGCACCGCCTTCGCCGCGACCGGCCTGGGCCTCTTCCGCCACGGAGATTGATCAGCCTTCCGGCTCCTCGTCGCCTCCCTCCCGCAGCCGCTGCGGCGCACGCCCGGACTGGCGGAGGGAGCGGGCGAGGAGGAACTCGATCTGCGCGTTGACGCTGCGCATCTCGTCGTCCGCCCAGCGCCGCAGGGCCTCGTACAGCTCCGGGTCGAGCCGCAGCGGATAGTTCTTGCGGACGCCCAAGGTGCCTCAGTGGTAGAGACTGCCGGTGTTGACCACCGGCTGCGTGTGGCGGTCGCTGCACAGGACGACCAGAAGGTTGCTCACCATCGCGGCCCGGCGCTCGCCGTCGAGCTCCACGACCTGCCGTTCCGAGAGCATCGCCAGCGCGTGCTCCACCATGCCGACGGCGCCCTCCACGATCTTGGAGCGGGCGGCGACCACGGCGCTCGCCTGCTGGCGCTGCAACATGGCCGCGGCGATCTCGGGCGCATAGGCGAGGTGGCTGATCCGCGCCTCCTGCACCTCGACGCCGGCCTGCGCGAGACGCTCCTGGATCTCGCCGCGGAGCTTGCCCGAGATCTCGGAAGAGTGGCTCGACAGTGCCATCTCCCCCTCGTGCTCGGGCACGTAGGCGTAGTGGGAGGCGAGGTTGCGCAGCGCCGCCTCGCTCTGCACGTGGACGAAGTTCACCGCGTCGTCCACGTTGAACAAGGCTTCCGCGGTGTCGACGATCCGCCAGACCACCACCGCGGCGATCTCGATGGGGTTGCCGCTGTGGTCGTTGACCTTGAGCTTGGCGGTCTCGAAGTTCCGCGTACGCACGGACACCTTCCGCTTCATGTAGAGCGGATTGGCCCAGCGCAGCCCCGGCTCCCGGGCGGTGCCGACGTAGTCACCGAAGAGCTGGAGCACCTTCCCCTCATTGGGATTGACCAGGAACAGCCCGGCCTCGCAGAAGATGGCGGCCAGCAGCACGAAGAGGCTGAAGAACAGAAAAACCACCGCGCCGGACCGGATCGCCAGGACCATCCCGGCGGCGGCGGTGAGGAAGACGACCAGAAACAGGAAGAACATCGGGAACCCCGGACTTCCGTTGTGCGTTCTCTCGCGGATCATGTGCGCTCTCCTTGTGGGACATCAAAGTGATATCACCCTGATGTCTTGTACGCAAGGGGCGGGGGA
>Ga0062379_10000105_pt1 | contig 14819 bp, 13 predicted proteins | sample DOMMetBare2Fresh_2_FD_59484 | JGI IMG/M metagenome (GOLD analysis project Ga0062379, IMG submission 59484) | Wetland sediment microbial communities from St. Louis River estuary, USA, under dissolved organic matter induced mercury methylation -... | ecosystem: Environmental > Aquatic >...
CCACGACCGGCTCTTCAAGAGCTTGCTCCGCGCCTTCCTGACCGACCTCCTGCGCCTCGTGGCGCCGGGGGTGGCGGCACGGCTGCGCCGTGGCCCGATCACCTTCCTGGACAAGGAGCTCCTGGCCGACGACGGCCAGGGTGGCCGCCGGGAGGCGGATCTCCTCGCCCGGATGTCCCTTCGCGACGGCGGGATCCTCCTCGTCCACGTCGAGATCGAGGCACGGGCGCGCCGCTCGATGCCCAAGCGGCTGCGGACCTATGCGCTCCGCATCCAGTCACGGTACGACGGCCCGCTCCTCACCATTCTCCTGAACCTGCGGGGCGGCACCCCCGGCATCCAGAGGGTGCGGCATGCGGGGGCGATCCCCGAGGCCGAGCTGTTCAGCTTTCCCTACGTCACCTTCGGCCTGGCCGGCTGCGAGGCGGCAGACTACCTGGAGAGACCCGAGCCCCTCGCCTGGGGGCTGGCCGCCCTGATGCGCCCCGGCGCGATGAGCCCGGCCGAGCACAAGCTCGCCTGCCTGCGCCGCATCACCGCCGCCCGGCTCGACCGCGAACGCAAGCTCCTGCTGATCAATTTCGTCGAAGAGTATCTGGCCTTGACCCCGGAGCAGGCCGGGCAGTATAAACTTCTCAGTGACCGGAACCCGGAGCGGGAGGCCCGAGACATGTGGATGCCGTGGTCAGAGCGGATGAAAGCAGAAGGCCGGAAGGAAGGCGTCCGGCTCGGCAGGCAGGAAGGCCTGGAGAAAGGCTTGGAAAAAGGCCTCCAGAAGGGGCAGGTCGAGGGCAAGCTCGCGGGCATGCGGGAGCTCCTGCTCCATCTCCTCGCCCAGCGGTTCGGGCCTCCCACCGAGGGTGTGCGCCGGCAGGTGGAGGCCATCACCTCGCCCCGGCGGCTGACCTCTCTCGCCGGCAAGGTTCTGACCGCCCGCTCTCTGCGCGATCTCGGCTTCTGCTGAGCCCCGGTGGCGCCTGGGGCAGGTCTCGTGCCTGCCCTTGTGCGGGGTCCCCGGCACCTTCCCCTGCAATTCCGTTATGCTTCCGCGCCGATGCCCAGGCGAACCGACATCCACTCCATCCTCGTTCTCGGGTCCGGGCCGATCGTCATCGGCCAGGCCTGTGAATTCGACTATTCCGGCACCCAGGCCTGCCGGGCTCTGAAGCGCGCGGGCTACCGCGTGGTCCTGGTCAACTCGAATCCGGCGACGATCATGACCGACCCGGAGCTGGCGGACGCCACCTATGTGGAGCCGCTGGTCCCCGAGGTGGTCGAGAAGATCGTCGAGGCCGAGCGGCCGGATGCACTCCTCCCCACGGTCGGCGGCCAGACCGGGATCAATCTGGCGATCGCCCTCTCCGAACGCGGCGTGCTCGACCGCTGCGGCGTCGAGGTGCTGGGAGCCGACATCGCGGCGCTCCGCCTCGGTGAAGACCGCCTCCTCTTCAAGCAGGCGATGGAGGAGATCGGCCTCAAGGTCCCGAAGAGCGGCTACGCCGGCTCTCTGGAAGAGGCCCACGCCATCGTTGCCGACATCGGCTACCCGGTGATCATCCGCCCCAGCTTCACCCTCGGGGGCGAAGGGGGCGGCGTGGCCTACAACCGCGAGGAGCTCGAGGAGGTGGTCGCCACGGCCATCCAGGCGAGCCCGGCCGGCCGCGTCCTCCTGGAGCAGTCGGTCCTCGGCTGGAAGGAGTTCGAGCTCGAGGTCATGCGTGACGTGGCGGACAACGCCATCGTCGTCTGCTCGGTCGAGAACGTCGATGCCATGGGGGTGCATACCGGGGACTCGATCACCGTGGCGCCGCAGCAGACCCTTTCGGACCGCGAGTACCAGGCGATGCGCGACGAGGCCTTCCAGGTCATCCGCCGCGTCGGCGTGGCGACCGGCGGCTCGAACATCCAGTTCGCGGTCGATCCCGAGACCGGCGAGCGGGTGGTCATCGAGATGAACCCGCGGGTGTCGCGCAGCTCGGCCCTCGCCTCCAAGGCGACCGGCTTCCCGATCGCCAAGATCGCCGCCCTCCTCGCCGTGGGCTATACCCTGGACGAGATCCCCAACGACATCACCGGCAAGACCTTCGCGGCGTTCGAGCCGACCCTCGACTACACGGTGGTCAAGATCCCGCGCTGGGCCTTCGAGAAGTTCCCCGAGGCGGAGCCGACGCTCGGCACCTCCATGAAGTCGGTGGGCGAGGTGATGGCCATGGGCTCGACCTTCAAGGAGGCCCTGATGAAGGGTCTCGCCGCCCTGGAGCTCGACAGCGCCGGGACGCGCGAGCAGCGGGTCGCCGATCCGGTGCAGCTCCGCGGACGGCTGGCGGTCCCCAACTGGGAGCGGATCTTCGCGGTCTTCGCGGCGCTGCGCCAGGGGTGGACCGTGGAGGAGCTGAACAGCGTCTCGCACATCGATCTCTGGTTCCTGCGGGAAATGCGGGAGATCGCCGAGCTGGAGGCCGAGCTCGCCTGCTGGGATCTGCGCTCGCTGCCGCCGGCTCTCCTGCTGCGTGCCAAGAGCTTCGGCCTGACCAACGCACGGATCGCCGTGCTCCTCCATGCACCCGAGAAGGAGGTGGCGGCGGCGGTGGAGAAGGGGGCGGCGCAAGGCGTCCGCCGGGTCTACAAGCGGGTCGACACCTGCGCGGCCGAGTTCCCCGCCCTCACGCCCTACCTGTATTCGACCTGGGGGACGGAGGACGAGACCGATCCGGACGAGCGGCCCAAGGTGGTGATCCTGGGCGCCGGGCCGAACCGCATCGGCCAGGGGATCGAGTTCGACTATTGCTGTGTCCACGCGGCCTACGCCTTGCGCGAGGCGGGCTTCGAAGCGGTGATGATCAACTGCAATCCGGAGACGGTGTCGACCGACTACGACACCTCGGACCGCCTCTACTTCGAGCCGTTGACGCTGGAGCACGTCCTGGCGGTCCTGGAGCGCGAGAAGCCGCAGGGGGTGATCGTGCAGCTCGGCGGGCAGACGCCGCTCAAGCTGGCGCGCGGTCTCGCCGCGGCGGGCGTCCCCATCTGGGGGACTTCGCCGGACGCGATCGACCTCGCCGAGGACCGGAAGCGTTTCGGCGCCCTCCTCGCCGAGGAGGGGATCCTGCAACCGGAGAACGGCACGGCCACTTCGGCCGCGGAGGCTCTCGAGGTGGCGCGCCGGATCGGCTTCCCGGTGGTGGTGCGGCCGAGCTACGTGCTCGGCGGGCGTGCCATGGCCGTGGTCTACGACGAGGAGACGCTGACGCGCTACATGCGCGAGGCGGCGGACGTCTCGCCGGGGCATCCGATCCTGATCGACCGCTTCCTGGAAGACGCCTTCGAGCTGGACGTGGACCTGCTCGCCGACGGCCAGCGGGCGGTGATCGGCGGCCTCCTCCAGCACATCGAGGAGGCGGGCATCCACTCCGGCGATTCGGCGGCGGTCCTCCCTCCCTACCGGGTGACCCGGGCGGACCAGGACGTGATGCGCGACATCGCCCGCCGCCTGGCGCTCCGCCTCGGGGTGGTGGGGCTGATGAACGTGCAGTTCGCCCTCCAGGAAGGGCGGATCTACGTCCTGGAGGTCAATCCGCGGGCGTCGCGGACCGTCCCCTTCATCGCCAAGGCGGTCGGCATACCGCTGGTCAAGATCGCGGTGCAGGTGATGGCGGGGAAGAGCCTGGAGGAGCTGGGTTTCACCGCGGAGCCGGAAGTGCCGGGCGTGTTCGTCAAGGCGCCGGTCTTCCCGTTCCGCCGCTTCCCGGGGACCGATCCGGTGCTCGGGCCGGAGATGAAGTCGACCGGCGAGGTGATGGGGGTGAGCAACGCCTTCGGCCACGCCTTCGCCAAGGCCTGGCTGGGGGCGGGGCACAAGCTGCCGCTCCGCGGTACGGCGTTCCTCTCGGTGCACGACCGCGACAAGCCGCCGCTTCTGCCCATCGCGCGCCGCCTGGCCGAGCTCGGCTTCGAGCTCGCCGCCACCGCGGGGACCGCCGGCTTCCTGGAAGAGAACGGCCTGGCCGTGCGCACCCTGCTCAAGGTCCACGAGGCGCGCCCGCACGTGGTGGACCACATGATCAACGGCGCCATCGACCTGGTGATCAACACCCCCCTGGGCCGCGCCTCGCACGAGGACGACGGCGCCATCCGCCGCGCCGCCCTGAAGTACGACATCCCCTGCATCACCACCCTCTCCGGAGCCACCGCCGCCGCCGAAGGAATCGCCGCCCTCCAGAAGGACCGCCTCTCGGTACGGCCGCTCCAGGAGATCCACCGGGGGGTGGCGCGTGCTACCATAGTTCCTGGCATTGGAGGTTTGTAATGGATGTCAGCAACTCGACTGGGGAGAGCACAGACTACCGAGTCCTTGGCGCCGGTTCGCGGCCGCCTCAATCGAACGGCACTGGCGGTGATGCTGCCGAAGGGCCGAGCATCCAGGGGAGCGTGAAGCCGCAGGATTTTGATGTCGTCATCCCTCCTCCTGGAGACGCTTGGGTGGTCGAGTTCTATCTAGGTGATGAGATCCTTGCTCGACAGGTAGTCGACAGCCCGAAGGCGTCAGTGGACCTCGTGGACGAAGACGGCGAGTACCGCGTCCGCATGTTCATCCCGACCATTGATGCCTTTATCACGAACTCCATCGGAGAGCAGAAGCGGGCGAAAGATCTGGAAGAAGCTCTGCGCCGGCATGGAGTCTCGACTTGGCTCGACACCAGGCGGCGGCGACTCTCGAAGATTGAGCTGATGAAAGTGGTCCAGGATGCCAGGAATTTCGTCGTTCTGCTCGGTCCGAAGATTGGGGTCGCCGAAAAGCAGCGCGATGAGTGGGCCTTTGCCTTGGAGGCGGTCTGGCAGGATGCGAACAAGCGCTTCATTCCCATTCTCTTGGAGGGAGCCAAAGTGCCGGCCTTCATCCGAAGCGCGGCGTCCGAAGAGAGGCCGATCGTGCCCCTCCGGATCGACGACCCGGCCCGTGACTGGGATGGCGCTGTCGCGAGCCTGATCCGCATCCTGCGGAGTGAAGAGGACCCCCGCGAGGCAGGAGAGCCCGTCGGGATCACGGAAGAGGACCGTCGGCGGCAGCGGGAATGGTTGTCCTACCTCCATGAGCTGGCAGAGAGCTTTCGATGACTCTGGACGAGGCGATTTTCCTTTTCTGAGCGATGCCGAGGAAACACGATCCCGAGCGGTCGGTCTTCATCAACTGTCCTTACGACCCGGACTTTGCCCCCATTTTTGACGCGATTGTTTTCGCGACGGTCTGCAGCGGATTCGTGCCGCGGAGCGCGCTCGAGTCCGGGACTGTGGCGGAACCGCGGATGGACAGGATCGTCCGGACGCTCTTCGAATCCTGCTACTCGATTCACGATCTTTCCCGTAGCCAGGGCGAGGGGCCGGACAACCTGGCCAGATTCAACATGCCGCTGGAGCTCGGGATCGCCATGGCGCGGCGATACATGACCAAGGGCCGGAAGTCGCAGCACGACTGGCTCCTGTTCGTTCCATCTGGCCACCGATATCTCAAATTCGTATCGGATCTGGCCGGCTTTGATCCGATGCCTCACGATGGGACTATTGAGACGGTGGTTCCCAATGTGATTGCCTGGTTGAGCAGCCGCCGAACCGAAGATCCCGAAGCCGTGCCTCTGCCGAAGCCGCGGGAGGTTTTGAAGGCTTTGCCCGCTTTTCAGGCACGGTTGCACGAGCTCGGCGACGATTGGGGCAACGTCAGAGTCCCCTGGAACGAAGTGTGGGAGGCTGCCAAGGAGAATGTCCCGAAGCTCAGACCTCTTTGAGGATGACGGCCGGCTCGATCCTGACGATCCGTCGCGAGGAGAGGTAGCCGCCGAGCAGGCCGGCCGCGAGGAGGAGGAGCGCCTGGCCGGCGTAGACGAGGGGATCGGCCGCGTCGGTCGCATGGAGCTGCGCGGCGACGAGGTTCTGCAGTCCGAAGAAAGCGAGCAGCCAGCCGGCGGCGATCCCCGCCGCCACTTCGCGCCGGATGGCCGGCAGCAGCGCCTCCGGGTCGCCGGCGGTGCGGACGTGCAGGGTCACCATCGAGGCGTAGACCTGCGACAGCGGGCGATAGACGAAAAACTGCGGCTTCTCGAAAACCGCCCGGTATCGCAAGTTTTCGGCGACTCCCACGACCTCGACGGGCGGCGTCCCGGGGCCGATCAGGTGGATGCGCTTCCCGGCCGCCACCTCGCCGGGCCACAGGGACTCGGCCATCGTCCGGTTGATGATCGCGACCGGCGGACAGGCCGCGCAGTCCGTCTCGGCGAAATCCCGGCCGGCGACGAGAGGGATGCCGGCGGTGCGGAAGAATCCCGGGACGACGGTGTTGATGCGATGCTGCGACTGCGCCGCTCAGCACCGGGTCTTCCTCTCCCTCGCGGTAGATCTCGTTGCGCAGGATGGCGCCGCGGAGAAGCCGGTTTTCCGAGAGGGTGGCGGAGCGGACGCCCGGCAGGGAGCGGACCCGCTCCAGAAGAGATTGATAGAAGATCCTGCCGCGGGGCTCGTCGTAGCCCTGATCGCCGGGCGCCACGGTCGCGACGGCCATGTGCGCGGGCTCGAAGCCGAGATCGATGCCGCGGGCGGCCTGGAGGCTCCGGAGAAACAGACCGGCACCGATCAGGGCGACGAGAGCCAGGGCCACCTGCGCCGCGACCGTCACGTCGAGCAGGCGTCGATGGCTCCCGCCGAGGAGAGAGGGAGCGCGTACGGCGGCCGCCTGCGGCCAGAAGTGCCAGATCGCCGGATACGACACGTTCTCGAATCCGGTGAAGGCACCGCTCGCGTCGGCCGTCGTGCGGAAGATCCGGACCAGCCGCTCAGGCTCGGAGACCGCGAGAGAGTGGACGAAGACGATGTCGAGCAGGACGAAGACCGCGGTGCCCGCACCAACGCCGAGCGCCAACAGGAGGGTGGTCAACGAGAGGAATCCCGGCCGCCGCAACAGCGACCGCAAGGCGGTCCGCAGATCCCACAAGAGTGATCTCACGCACGGTCTCCACAGGCAAGCTGGCCCTGGGTGGAAGTATAGAGCAGGAGATCACCGCGGCCATCGGGGGGGCTCAGGACTCACTCTCTTCGAGCCAGATGCCTATGACCGCCGAATAGTCGGCAAAGGTGAGTTGCCGGTGACTGAGCTTCATTTCTCGGCTCAGCCGCGGGAGACTCTTCCGAAACAGGCAGTATCTCTCGTAGATGTATGTGCCTCCTGGTATGGAGCTCCTTGAGGCTTCAGTAGAGAGCCAGTCGCGGATCTGGCGCACGAGCCGGCGTGGATTGTTGGCATGATGGACAATGTCTTGTCCCGCAAGATCCGAGATGGACCGATGGAAGCGCCGGAGGCTCCGGTCCAAGATAAGGAGCCGTTTTTCTGCAAGATGCTTGACGCCCCAACGGCTACAGCCAAGATCAAGGCCGAGCTCGAAAGGCATGTTGAATCGTGGAAGCTTGGTAGGCCCGAGCTCGGTTCGCGAGATGTCATGGATCCCGAACCGACACCCGGAAATGATGTCTATGATCTTCTCGATCCGCGCCTGGCTTGCATTGCTGGCCTCGAGGGCGCACCGAGGCTTGAATCCGGCAATCTGGATCGTGAACACGGCCGCCTCGAAGAGCGGCTTGTAGTCGCGGTCAAAGGGACAGTTGAGAAAGACGTTCTGCCCGAACCCCCTTGGGACCCTTGTCATAGGGAGCTCGATGGCAGAAGAGTGCCTTCGAATCTACTTTCGAACCGCTTCAGGCCTTCCTGCGGCAGGCGAAGGGCTTGGGATGGGACGGCCTTTCCCATTCGAGACCGCAACCGGTATCTCTTCGTGTTGATCCGCCGTGGCCTTCTTCTCGGCGATGACATCCAAAGTTTTCCTCACCGCCTGCCGGATGGTCTCTTCATCCACGGAGCTCAGGACGTCAGAACGATAGAAGGTTTGCCCCATCTTGCCGTGAACCAGCAGGTTGGTACCCTTCTCGGCGGCAATCTGTCGAGCTGCATCGATCGCTTCCCGCTTCGTGGGGAAGACGGTGAGGCGCCTGCTGCCCTCTCCCTTGACAGCCCACTGGTCCCCATGGGGGACGACGTGCTGAGTTCCGGCGTTCATCGGCCCTTCCTGTTCAGGTCGACAGGCCTGAGCTGGCTTCGACCGCACCTAGTATACGAGAACAACTCTTCCCTGGAGCCTACTCACCAAACTGCTGCCACGCCAGGATCACCGTCACCAGGAGGCCGATGACGATGACGGCCGTGCGCGCCTTGTCCTGGCCGATGCGCTTGGAGAAGCGGGCACCGGTGTAGCCGCCGAGGGCGGCGCCCAGGGCGATCACCAGCGCCTCGGGCCAGGAGACCGCCCCTTTCCAGACGAAGTAGCCGGCGGCCACGACGTTGATACACAGATTGAAGAAGTTCTTGAGCCCGTTCATCGCGTGGATGTCGGTCAGCCCCAGGAAGCCCAGCAGGGCGAGCATCAGGATGCCGATGCCGGCGCCGAAGTAGCCGCCGTAGACCGCCACGCCGAGCTGGAGGACCCAGGCGAGCACCCAGTGGCCGGTCGAGAGCTGCTCCGGCCGGACCGGTCCGCCGCCGCGGGAGGGGAAGAGCCGGCGGGCGAGGATGCCGCGGACCATGAAGAGGACCGTGGCGAAGAGGACCAGGACCGGCGCCAGGCTCGCGAAGAGCTTCTCCGGCGTGCGGAGGAGAAGGACGGAGCCGGCCACTCCCCCCACCAGGCTGGGAAGGAAGAGCGTCTTCAGCCAGACGCGGTGGGCGGAGACCTCGCGGCGGTAGCCGAACATGCTGGTCACCGCGGCGGGGAGGAGCGCGACCGTCGAGGTGGCGTTCGCCCGGATCGCCGGCATGCCGAGGAAGACCAGGGTGGGGAAGGTGAGGATCGTCCCGCCACCGGCCATGGCGTTCATCGCGCCCGCCCCGAGAGCCGCGGCGGCGAGGGCGAGGGTCTGGAGCGGCGTCATGGGGCGGCAGATTACCCCAGGAGGGGTCCGCTTCGATACGATGGAGGGAGCAAGGAGGAGAGCATGTCCGACACCCGGATCGAAAAAGACAGTCTCGGCGAGATCGAGGTTCCCGCCGGGGCGTACTACGGCGCCCAGACGGAGCGGGCGCACCGCAATTTCCCGGTCTCCGGCATCCGTCTGCCGCAGCGCTTCATCGCCGCCGTGGCAATGATCAAGGGCGAGGCCGCGGCGGTCAACGAAGAGCTCGGCATCGTGCCGGGCGAGGCCGCCCGCGCCATCCGCCAGGCCGCCGACGAGGTCATCGCCGGCCGTCACGACAGCCAGTTCCCGCTCGACGTCTTCCAGACCGGCTCGGCGACCTCGACGAACATGAACGTCAACGAGGTCCTCTCGAACCGGGCGATCGAGATCCTCGGCGGGCAGATCGGCAGTAAGAAGCCGGTGCACCCGAACGACCACGTCAACGCCGGCCAGTCGAGCAACGACGTGATCCCCACGGCCATCCACGTCTCGTCCTGCCTGGCGATCGTGGAGCAGCTCGAGCCGTCTCTCGCGCGGCTCGCCGCTGCGCTCCAGAGCAAGGCGGAGGCGTTCGACAAGGTCGTCAAGATCGGCCGGACCCATTTGCAGGACGCGGTCCCCGTCCGCCTGGGACAGGAGTTCTCGGGGTATGCGCAGCAGGCCCGCTATGCCCTCGACCGGCTGGCCGCGGTCAAGCCGCGCCTCGCCGAGCTCCCTCTGGGCGGAACCGCGGTGGGCACGGGCCTCAATACGCCGCCGGAGTTCGCTCCCCGCGTCATCGCCCGCCTGGCGGAGCGCACCGGCTGCCCGTTCACGCAGGCCCCGAACCGCTTCGAGGCGATGGCCGGCAAGGACGCCGCGGTCGAGACGTCGGGGGCTCTCCGCACCATCGCCGTCTCGCTGACCAAGATCGCCAACGACATCCGCTGGCTGGCCTCGGGTCCGCGCTGCGGCATCGGCGAGATCTCGATCCCCAGCCTCCAGCCCGGCAGCTCGATCATGCCGGGAAAGGTCAACCCGGTGATCCCCGAGTCGGTGCTCATGGTGGCGGCACAGGTGGTGGGCAATGACGCGACGGTCGCCCTCGCCGGCATGTCGGGCGTCTTCGAGCTGAACGTGATGATGCCGCTCATCGCCTACAACCTCTTGCAGTCGATCGAGATCCTGGGCAATGCCTCGCGTCTCCTGGCCGAGACGTGTGTCGAGGGGATCGAGGCGAATCGCGAGCGCTGCGAGGAGCTGGTGGAGAAGTCGCTCGCCATGGTGACCTCGCTGGTGCCGAAGATCGGCTACGACGCCGCCGCGGAGATCGCCAAGGAGTCGGTGAAGACGGGGAAGACGGTGCGCGAGCTCTGCCGCGAGAGGAGGGTGCTGCCCGAGGACGAGCTCGAGGAGGCCCTCGACCCCTGGGGCCAGACCGAGGGAGGCATCCACGCCGGAGGCGGGGGCGGCGGCTAGGCGGTCCGGATCAGGCGGGGCGCTTCAGCCCGGCCAGCAGGAGCATCATTCCGCCGCTCCCCAGCACGACGCCGCTCAGCGCCAGGTCCGCCGGACCGAGGTCCGGCGTGGCTTGGCCGAGCCAGGTGGTGAGGAGAACACCCAGGTGGAGCGCCAGGGCGGCCAGCAGCAGGCTGCGGGAGCTCCGCGCGTCCGCGGCCGGCAGCTCCACGCGCCCTGCGCGGGTCCGCGCCGAGACCGCGGGGGCCGTCGACGCCGTCGAGGCCATGGCCGGCGGTGTCGGATCGTCCACCGGCTCCGGAACGCGGACGAGGGCCGGACGGACCGGCGGGACCGGCCGGAGCAGGGGGGCCTCCGTGTCCACCGGCTCGGGGATGATCCGGCTGCGGACGAGGACGGTGGCGTGGGGCCGCACCCGCGCGTGGGGGTGAGGGGGCCGGGGACGGTGGGCAGGTTTCCGGATCGGTTCCGCCATGGTACAGGCTCCTTCACCTCTTTAGTGACGGATCGGGCGGAAAATGTTTCGTCGGATCTGTGAAATGAGGGGAAAAGAGAAGGGGGCGGGTCCGCATCGGCAGCCCGCCCCCGTTCCGCGCGCAGGGAAGAACCCTCGCCTGCCCGCTCAGGCGGCGGGGGTGGCCTTGCGGAAGACGAAGGTCTTCGGGATGCCGTCCCCGTTCCTGGCCAGGGCGACGAGGATCTCGCCGGGCTCGTATTTGGCCGGCTTTTCTTCGAGCACCTCGTCCGCTTCCGGTACCCCCGCGCCGGCTTTCCAGTCGACGGTGTGCCGGATCGGCTGGCCCTCCACCGTGAACTCCACCACGCAGAGCTGGTCGGGTTGGACCTTGATGCTGATGTAGGTATCCGGCTTGAGAGTCCCGGCGCTCAGCACCTCGAACACCTTGTTGTCGATCGTGGTGAACCGCTTGCTCCGGCGCCGGTCCACGTCCGGCTCCACTCCTCCGGCGCCGAGAACGCGGTAGCCCGTACCTTGTCCGGTCGAGTTGGACACATCCATCTGGCTTCTCCTCTCTCCCTTAGGTTCCACCGTCCCTCAGGACGGGGAAGAGGCGACTTTGAACATCGGTTTTCCCAGGAGCTCGTCCCCGGCGGGGCCGGTCCCCCGGACCTCGATCTCATAGGTACCACCCGGTCTCAGCTGCGCGGACGGCACGGCAAGAACGATCGTCCTCCGGCCGTGAACGTCCTGGGCGGTGATCCCCTCCGCGGAGCGGATCGTGCCCTCCGTGCTTGCATCCCGCAGGATCACCGCAAAGGAGGCCGCCGTCTCCCCGGCATCGAGGGGGAGCTGGAGAGTGACCTCTTTCGGCGCCCGCGCCGGGATCTCCAGGCGGGGAATGCCCCCTCCGGCCGAGCGCGGCCCGGTCAGGGCGAGCTCCAGGACCAGAGGCGCCGGGAACCCTCGCGCGATCATCGCGTCGACCTTGCCTCCGGCTCCCGGAATGGCGGTCGTGGTCACCAGCTGGAACACACCGGCGGCCAGGAGCAGGCTCGCGGCCAGGGCGGCGGCGCGCACTCCGGGGCGCTCCAGGAACTGGAAGGCCATCGCCTCGATCGGGCGCGGGGAGGAGCTGATCCTGTTGAGCCCGCGGGCGAGGGAGAGGCGGGCGCGCCCTCCCGGGGAGGCGCTCAGCCGCCGCAGCAGGTGGCCGCGCTCGGCGGGGGGGAGCTCTCCGCGGAAGGCGGCCGCCAGCAGGTCGCCCTCCACGGCTTCGGCGAGCTCGAACAGCTCGCCATCCGCGAGGAGCCGGCCTTCGAGCTCTCCGGCCTGTTCCTCGTCCATCGTTCCGAGCAGATAGCGTCGCAGACGTTCATCATCGTTCATGTCAGGGAATCTCATCCGGGGACCTCCTCCGGTTCCGGTCTGATCAGGAATGTCGAAAACGAGAGTTTCGTTTCACCTGCGATCCCGGAGGCTGTTGGCGCGGAGGCGCAAGCGGACGCATTCCTCCAGCTTGCGGCGGACACGGTGCACGCGGATGCGCAGCGCGTTCATCGGGATGCCCAGCTCCTGGGAGAGCCCCTGGCGGCTGCGGATGTGGTCGGATTCCTGGTGGTAGCGCAGGACGAGCTCCTTCTGGTCGTCCGGCAGGCGCTCGAGGCATTGCCGGAGGCTGTCGAGGCGGTCGTCGGCGTCCGGCTCGTCGGGTGCGGGGGCGGGCTGCCATTCTTCCCGCTCCAAGGCGGCCCGCTCGCGGGCGGCGCGGCGCGCCACCTCTTTGGAGACCAGATGGGCGACGCCGCAGAAATAGCCGAAAGGGTCGGCCGAGCGCACCTCGGTCCCCTCCTGGAGGCGCCGGGCGACCCGGTTGATCGTCTCGTCGGCCAGGTCCTCGGGAGTGCCGAAGCCGCGCCACTCGAAGAGGCGGACCAGACGGCGGCGGATCGCCTCGTACTGGAGGCCGGCCAGGTGGCGGTCGGCGTCGAGGAAGGCGAGGAGAGCCTCGAGGCTCTCGGAGGTCAGTCCCGCGGAGCGGCCCGGCCGCACCGCCGGGCTGGTCCCGGTGGTTTCGTTCACTGCCACTCCCCTTGCAAAGAGAAGCCGGCCCAGTAGTAGGGAGAGGCGTACCGCGGCTCCTTGGACAATTCGAGCTGCGCCCGGCGCAGCGCGTCCGCCGCGGGCAGCTTCTCCACGAGAAGATGCCGGTAGAAGCTCTTCATCAGCTTGGCCGTGGCGCGGTCCTCGACGCTCCAGAGACTGGCGAGCACCCGGGCGGCACCGGCGTACATGAAGCCGCGGGTCAGCCCGACCAGCCCCTCGCCCCGCACGTCCTGGCCCAGTGCCGTCTGGCAGGCCGAGAGGGTCACGAGGTCGGCGTTCAGCTCCAGGTTGTAGATGTCGGCGAGCCGCAGAAAGCTTTCCTCCTGAGGCCGCCCGTCCTTTTTGTACTGCGACAGGGCCAGCTTGGACAGCTTGGGTTGCCGGCTGTCGATCAAGCCATGGGTGGCGAAGTGGACGAAGCGGAAGCCGGCCAGCCTGCCGGAGGTGGCCAGCGAGTACGAGGCGTCGAAGCCCAGGGCGGCGAGCCTCTGCTTCGCGGGGACGAGGCTCAGGATGTTCTGCGCCTCTTCCTCGGCGAAGGGGAGCCGGGCGAGATTGAGCTGGTCCTCTTCACCGCCGCTTCCGCGGCGTTGCGAAAGCTGGACCGGAGGGTTCGCCACCTTCGGCTGCTGCAGATGGCGCGAATCGTCCTGAAAGACCGGATCGGCCAGGACGGCGAGGAGATCCGGCGCGGTGGGGCGGCCCTGAATCTGGCGGCGCAGCGCTGCGAGCGTCGAGGCGGATGGCAGGCTCACCACCTGGTTGTGGTGGACGACGCGCTCGCCAGGGCTCGACGGCAACGGCAGGGCCGAGAACGGCACGTACTGGAGGACGCCATCGGCGACCACCAGCAGGATGTGGTCGCCCAGGAGAGGCTCGACCGGTCCGAGGATCATCCGGCTGAGCTGGCGGCTCGCCTGGCCGGCCCGGTCGTCGGCCTGCTCCGGCTGCTTCTCCTTGGGATCGTTACGCGCGGTGATGTTCTTATAGAAGGGGTTCGCCGCGGCTTCGATCTGCCGGCGGCCGGGCAGCTCGAAGCTCTGGACGGCGCCGGGCGTGACCGCCCATAGGTAGCTCTTCTCTTCGCCGAGCGCATACTCCAACAGGAGGGTGCGGTCGCTCAGCACCTGCCGCTGGATGGCGCGGACGTCCAGCGGCTGGGTGGTCAGGGCGGCATAGCTCCCGCTGCTTTCCCGCAGGGCGGTCTCCACGTCCTCGAACGTGTTCACCGCCTTGCGCAACCGCTCGGCTGCCCGGGCGATCTCCTCCGGCCTGGCGTTCCGGTGAACCAGCTCCATGTGCTGCAGGTCGAGCTCCCGCAGCCGTGCGCGCGCCGCCACCTCCTGGTCCAGGATCTCCTTCGGCACGCCGCGGCGAAGGCCGGACTCTGACTCCGCCAGGAGGTCGAGAAGGCTCCGGGCGCGCGCCCGCTCGGCGACCGCCAGAGCGCGGGTGTCCCAGCCCTCGCGCGGCTGGTGCCGATGCCGCTCCATGAGGGTGCGGACGTAGCTCTCGTAGTACGCCTGGGTGGAGGCGAGGAAAAGGGCGCGTTGCTCCAGCGAGGTCACCCGGTCACGCTGCGCCTCGATCGTCTCCACCGCCTCCTGCGCGTGCTTTTCGGCAGCCGGGAGATCGCCCATGTCGCGCTCCAGGCGGGAGAGCCGCAGGGTCAGGTCGGCGGCGATCCGCAGCTCTGCCCTGTGCCGCGCCCGGCTGATCGCTTCCTGGAGCGTCGCATGCGCATCGGCCAGCCGGCCCGCGCTGCGCTCCATCGTCGCCCGGGCGGCCAGGCCCACATAGTCGCGCGACG
>Ga0062379_10000112_pt1 | contig 14329 bp, 10 predicted proteins | sample DOMMetBare2Fresh_2_FD_59484 | JGI IMG/M metagenome (GOLD analysis project Ga0062379, IMG submission 59484) | Wetland sediment microbial communities from St. Louis River estuary, USA, under dissolved organic matter induced mercury methylation -... | ecosystem: Environmental > Aquatic >...
CCCATCTACTTGAATGCCGGCGAGACGCCAGCGCTCCCAGGGGGCGCGCGCCGGCACCTTGGCGCAGTCGGAGTCGCCCGAAGAGACAGTAACTTCGTGACATGCCCCTGGCTCCTGCCCCGGCCGCCCGCGCCTGTGCTAGCCTTGCTTGCGGACTAAAGGCTGCAAGAGGTGGTTCGATGACCCTGCCGAGCCCTGCTATCGATCTGGCAGAAGAAATTCGCTCCTTGATCCAGGGCGACGATTTGTCGCGCGCCACCAAACGACTGCTCGACTACACCAGGCAATTCTCAGGGCAGCGAGACATCGTCAACTCAGCGATTGTCTTGACGGGAGAGCTCAGAAGCCTTCAGCGGGACATCCGAAAGTTTGGTGACTCCGCCGAACGGCGCAGCCAGCTCAGCGAGCTTGCTCACAGGATCTTGGAGATCCTCGACGAAGTTGAGGCTCCGCCGGCGGACGATCCTCTACCCAAGGTCCCGCCCGAGCCTCAGCGTTTGCGGGTGGTCCCGCAAGTCCCAAGTCTGCCACTACCGCCCCAAGGCGAGCCTCGAATCGCCGAAGAGGCCAACCGCGAGCGGAGTCTTACCAGATTTGAGCAGGACCAAAGGATATTCGCCGAAAGGCGCAAAGAGGTGGTCTTACCGCCCACCGCAGCCTTGGAGGCCCGCGGCCTTCGCAAGACGTACAAGGGAGGCTTCACGCTCGCCGCGATCGACCTGACGCTTCGACCCGGGGAAATCACCGGCCTCGTGGGCGTCAACGGCAGCGGAAAGACCACCTTGTTGCGGGTCCTCGCCGGGGAGCTGGCGTCCGATGGGGGCGACCTTGCATACCCTCTGCTTTGCCCGAATGGGCTCGACTGGGTCCACATCCGCTCCCAGATCGCCTTCGTGGAGCAGCGCCCCCCCCGCTGGTACGGAATCCTCGAAGAGAACCTGTATCTCCACGCGGCTCTCCACGAGCTCAGCGGGCGTGCGAACGAGGATGAGGTGGAGTTCATCCTCCACAGGCTCGGACTGGAAACCTACCGCAAGGCCCGCTGGAACGAGATCTCGGGCGGTTTTCAGATGCGTTTCGAGCTGGCCAAGGCGCTGGTCGGCCGACCCAAGCTCCTGATCCTGGACGAACCCTTGGCTCCCCTGGACATCAACACCCAGCAAGTCTTTCTCCAAGACCTCCGAGACATCGCCAATTCTGCCTCGAACCCTTTACCGATCATTCTCAGCTCCCAGCACATCTATGAGGTGGAGGCAGTTGCCGACTCGATTTTGTTCCTCGACAAAGGCGAGGTCGTGTTCGCAGGTGCCCTTGATAAACTCTACGAGGAACGTCAGGAAAATACCTACGAGCTGACCTCGCCCGTGGACAAGACCAGGCTCTTGGAGCAGCTCGATTCCCTAGGCGTCATCGAGATCGAGCACACCGGCCTCACCTACATCGTCAGCGTGCCGACCGAGGTGACAGGCCGGAAGGTCTTGGACTGTCTTTTCAGAGCGGACATCGAAGTCAGGTACTTCCGTGACATCGGTAACTCGAGCCGAAAGCTGTTCAAGGGCCGAGGAGAGTAACATGAGACTGCCGCTGTCAGCCGCCCTTCGCCGCCTCGACCGTCATTGGCTCCTGAATCACCCGGTGCTCTGGATGATGCGGCTCCACTGGATGTGCTATTTCTGGTTCCTGGGCCTGGTTCTGGTCTGCCTTGTTGCTCTTGTGTTACCGGTCACCCTTCAGAGTGTCCTGTCGCTGAACAGCTATTTCGTGACAGTCTTTTTTCTCGCCGGGCTGGCGATAAGCCCTTGGATTTACCTTCAAATATGCTTTGCCCCGCAGCTTCGCCTAGTTCATCAGGGCAGGACTGCATTTTTTCTGCTGGCAGGGTATCTCTTTGTCCTCGGGGCTTATGTAGCATGGCCATATGCCTTTGTGAGCATTCTGGAAGGGCGAATTTCGCGCCGGATCAGCGAGGTCGAGCTTCGGGCAGATTTTCACCCTGCTGTAAGGGTGGCATTGTTTTTTGAGGACCGCAATATGGCTGGCGCCAGAACCCCTTCGTTGGAGTTGCCGGACGAGGAGCCGCTCGGGCAGGAAGCGAGTGAACGGCTCCTGGCCCTTTCATTGAAGTACCTCCCGGCCAATCTGGGCGACTTGTCTTCAGGAGGTCAATGGACAGTCGCCATCACCATCGAAAGCGTAATCAATGACATCTTGCGAATAAAGGGTGTGAGGGCGTTCACGGGCAGTTTTGACTTTCGGGATTATTACACTAAGGCGTGGGTGATCTCTGTAGTCCCCATCGGGGCCGCTCTATTGCTCTGGGTCTTTTTGTCGACAGATGCGAGAAGCCTGACCACGACATGCATCATAGGGGCTGCTGCTTGGGTTGTGCTTGCAATCTACGACGCCTCTGGTTTTCCTTGGCGTAGAGAGATGGTCGTGGGAATACCGTTTCTCATGTTCTTGGGTAGTGGGTGGATTGTCCTTCAGGCGCCGCGGCAGAGGCGGAAAAGCGGTGTTTTTGGCGTCGGCTTGAATACGTTCACCCTTCTGTTGCCTTGGACGCCCTGGCTGCTGGTCACCTTGGCTGATAGGTCCGGTCTCTTCGAGGACATCCATCGCGGCAATGCAACGTTTTGCGTGGGTCTTTCTATAGGGGTTGTAATGCTCCTTGCCTTTACGCCCTGGCTCCAGCGTAATTACCGAGAGCTTCGAGCTAACCCCGTTTAGCAGGCCGAGCCGCTGTGCTCTATTTCTCCCAAGGAGTTGCCGTGGAGAGCCTTTTCGATCGAATCCGGAGCCTGATCGCCCGCGACGAGGTGGAGGTGGCTGTTGACCAGTTGGCCGCCATGGTGAGAGGCGCCGCGCTCCCTGAGGTCTCCCGAGAAGTGCTGGTCCAGGCAGGCCGGCTGACTCGCTTGCGCAAGCAGGAGCGCCGGGGCTTCATGAGCGGGGATCAGGTCTCTCGGGAGCGGGCTCAGATTGCGGACGCGCTCCTCCAACTGGTGGATGAGTTGGAGGAGCGCACCACAACCGCGGAACGACCGTTCCCGATGCCAGGCGTCTCCCTGGTCGCACCGGCGAGCGCGGACCTCGAGAAGATCATTGGCGCGAACAACCTGAAGTCCATCGCTTGGCTCCAGCAGGGGCTGGAGGCGGCGAAGAGTGTGTGCCGGGTCGTCACGCCCAAGGGGCTCGGGACCGGTTTTCTGATTGACCGCCGCTGGGTCATGACGAACCATCATGTGCTCAGTCAGCCCGAGGTCGCTGCGAGGAGCTACGCCGAGTTCAATTTTCAGGAGGATGCCGCCGGAAAGGTGCAAGAGCCTTTTCGCTACAGCCTCCTTGGAGACGGGCTCCAGGCCGATCCCGATCTGGATTTCAGCATCGCGCGCATCGCTCCGGGAGATTCCCTTCCCGCTCTCGAATCATGGGGAACCTTGACACTCACGGCCGACCCGCCCCCTGGCGTCGGTGAGCACGTGACGATCATCCAACATCCTGGGGGCGGCCCCAAGCAGATCGCGCTCACAGCAAACCAGGTTGTGAGCCTCTTCGAGCATCGGCTCAAGTACACCACCGATACCCTTCCTGGGTCGAGCGGCTCTCCGGTCTTCAACGATGCATGGAAAGTTGTGGCCCTCCATCGTGCAGGTGGCAACCTGGTGACCAATCAACGAGGGGACCGGATGTTCGCCAACGAGGGGGTCCTCATGGCAAGAATCTTGGAGAGATTGAAGAGCTCTCCGGACTTCGCGGGGTAATTCCGGGCACCGGGCCAGGGTATGGTCCCGGGAGACTGTCCTGACGGTTCCACTGGCCGGAGCGAGGTTGTACGTCTCGACAGGCCCGTGCAGTGGGAACTAGACTCTCTTCGACCCCATGGAACCCAACGACGCCATTCCCACCAGTGCCTTGCCGATCTCGATCCGCGACCTCCTCTACCTGCGGGGCGTCGAAGCTGCCCGCGTCGAGTTCAAGGCAAGCTGGAACGAGGGGCCGACCGCCACGCAGGTCCTGCGGACGATTTGTGCCTTCGCCAACGACTACTACAACGTCAATGGCGGCTACATCGTCCTGGGCGTCGAGGAGCAGAACGGTGTCGCCGTGTTGCCCCCAAAAGGGCTGGAGCCGGCCGAGCTGGAGAAGATGCAGCGTTGGATCCGGGGAAACGGCAATCGGATCGACCCCGGCTACCAGCCGGTCCTGTCCCATGAAGTGGTGGACGGCCGCCACCTGCTGGTGATCTGGGCTCCCGGCAGTCCGATCCGCCCGCACAGCCTTCCGGGAGAGCGCGCCGCGGATCGCCGATTCTGGGTCCGGCTCGGAGCGGAGACGGTGGAGGCTCAGGGGGCCATCCTGACCGAGCTCATGCAGATGACGCGCTGGGTGCCCTTCGATGACCAGCCGGCCGTGAGCTTCAGCGTCAACGACCTCCGGTCAACCCTCGTGCGGGAGTTTCTGCAAGAGGTCGGCAGCGCGCTGGTCGAGGAGCCCGATGAGCGCGAGATCTACCGGGCGATGCGCATCGTCTCCCGGCTCAACGGCCACGAGGCCCCGCGCAACGTCGGTCTCCTGTTCTTCAGCGATGCCCCCGACCGGATCTTCCCGGGCGCACGGATCGACGTGGTCCGGTTCGAAGATGGTGCGGGAGGGGACGTCCTCGAAGAGAGGATCTTGCGCGGCCCGCTGCATCGCCAGGTGCGCGACTGCATCGGCTATCTCAAGAATCTGGTGAGCCAGTTCGTCCGCAAGCATCCGGACCGGCCCGAGGCCTCGACATGGTCCAGCTATCCTGTCGCGGCCATCGAAGAAGCAGTGGTCAACGCCGTCCACCACCGTGACTACCGGCACGACCAGCCCACCAAGGTCTATATCTATCCGAACGAGCTGGTGGTGACCAGTTATCCAGGACCGCTGCCCGGTCTCAAGACCGAGGACTTCGCGCCGGGCCGGCGCATTCCGCAGGTCCCGGCGCGCAACCGGCGGGTCGGCGAGCTCCTCAAGGAAATGAAGCTCGCCGAGACGCGCAGCACCGGGATTCCCCGGATCTTCCAGGCCATGGCCGCCAACGGCTCGCCGCCGCCGCGCTTCGAGTTCGATGAAGGACGGACCTACTTCTCGGTCGTCCTGCCGATTCATCCCTGAGCCCGGCTTCCCCGCCTCCGCCCGCGCTCCCTCCGGCAGCGCGAGACGAAAACTGAAATCCGCGGCGTCTGTCCGTCACTTCTTCAGCAAGGAGGAAGAGATGGCGGCGAGACCTTGCGTCCTCGATGCTCTGATTGCCGGTGGCGGACCTGCCGGCGCGGCGACCGCTCTCGCCCTGGCGCGCGAGGGTTGGTCGGTCCGGGTGGTGGAGGTCTCGTCCGGCCTGGCGGTGCGGGCCGGCGAGACCGTGCCTCCCGAGGTGCGGGTCCCTCTGCGCGAGCTCGGTCTGTGGGAGCGGTTTCTCGCGCAGGATCATCTCCCTTCGGCGGGCAACGCCTCCGTCTGGGGAGGCCCGGATCTCGAGCGGCGGGATTTCGCCTTCCATCCGTATGGTCCGGGCTGGCATCTCGACCGGGAGCGTTTCGACGCGATGCTCGCCGCGGCGGCCGAGGAGGCGGGGGCGGAGATCGTCCGGCCGGCGCGGATCGTGGACGCCGCCTGGGACGGTGGTTTCTGGCAGGTGACCGTACGTGTGGCGGGTGAGCTCGCCCTCTGGAAGGCACGGGCGCTGGTGGACGCCACCGGCCGTTCGGCGGCACTGGTCCGGAAGCTGGGCGGGCGGCGGCGATCGTGGGACCGGCTGGTGGCCGTTCTCTCTTGCCTCGCGCCCGGTCCGGGCAGCGGCCCCCTCGACGCCGAGGTCCTCCTGGAAGCGGTCGAGGACGGCTGGTGGTACACCGCTCCGCTTCCCGACGGCCGCCTGGTCGCCGGCTTCTTCACCGATGCGGACCTGTGGAGTGGCATCCACCCGGGCGGTTGGTCCCGGGCTTTGGGCTGCGCCGGACCGACGCGGGAGCGTCTGCGCGGCTGGCTCGCCACGGCGGCTCCGGTGGTGCGCTCGGCCGCCACGGTGTCGAGCGATCCTCTCGAGGCCCCCCATTTCCTGGCGGTTGGAGATGCCGCGCTGGCCTTCGATCCGCTCTCGTCCCAGGGAATCGTCAAAGGAATGGCCTCGGGGCTGCGCGCCGCCGCGGCCTTGCTGGCGGAGCGCCGGGGGCGGCGGGAGGCTCTCGTGGAGGAGAGAACCCTTCTCTGGAAAGGGCTCGCGGAATATCTCGGCCGCCGGGCCTCCTACTACGCGCTCGAAACGCGCTGGCCGGCGTCCCGGTTCTGGGCCCGGCGCAACCCCGGCCTGATCCTTGCGCGGAGGCATCCGGAAAACCCTGCAATTCCCGCGGAGGGCACGTCACTCCCTCTGTAAACCCGCCGACCCACGTTTCTCGCCAGAAAGGAGAGGACAAGAAATGGACAGGACGTATCGTATTCACCCTGCCATCGGCATCGCCCGCCTGGGCAGCAGCCCGAAACCGGATGGCTGGTTCCTGGGCCCGGAGGTGCCAGGGCAGGTCCATCCGGGACCCTTCAAGGATGGGCCGGGCAGCATCAAACGCCAGGGGGCGCGCTTCCGGATCTTCGAATATCAGGGCGGCGTCCCGGTCCGCGAGATCAAGGCGGCCGACGCGAAGATCACCTGGAAGGTCCATCTGGTCAACCGCAAGGCGGAAGGGCCGACTTTCCCACCTTCCGCGAAACCGCGGAATGCCGGGGTCCCTGCCGCCGACCGCTGGAAGCTGATCATCGACGCCAAGGAGCAGGCGATCGAAGGTGCGGGTGCCGGTCCGCTCGCTCTGAAGGGAGCGTTCCTGGGCAAGGACGTACCGTTGGGGGATCTGCGGACCGATGGAGATGGGCGCTTGATCGTCCTCGGCGGTTTCGGGAAGAGTTTTTCTCCCGATGGTCTCCCGCTGACCGGGCTTTTCAACAACGATGGCTGGTGTGACGACGCGTCCGACGGACCCGTGTCCGCCACGGTCGAGATCAACGGCGCGAAGGTGGACGCCGATCCGGCCTGGGTGATCGTCGGTCCTCCCGACTACGCGCCGGCGATCGACAACGTCATCTCTCTGTACGACGTGATCTATGAGGCTTCGTACCTCAGGTTCGGCGGCCATGCGGACCCACGGCTCGCCGCCGGCCATCCGTCGTTCACGCATCACGTCTTTCCGATTCTCCAGCGGGCGTCGGACGTCTACTGGGTGTACTCGCAGGCAGGGCCGCACCGGCCCCGCCGGGGTGGAGACTTCCTGGAGCCCGGCCTCCTGCGGCTCCTCTCCGACGACGATCCGAATCCGGCGTCCGCGGCCTACAAGGCGCGCAACGGGGTGTTCCGGCGGCTCCGTCCGCCCATGGGGGGAGGAGGGAGTGAGCAGAACATGCCGGATCTCGCCGCCGATCCGCCGCCGACCCTCCCGCAATACGAGGTGATGGCCCGGTGGGCGGCCGGCCGGTTCGACGCCGATTGGACCGGGGCTCCGCTTTCCGCTCCTCTGGAGAGCCATGCCGTCACGGAGCAACCCTTTCTGCTCGACCGGGCGGGGCTCGACGCCTGTGCCGGCCGGGCCTTCTTCCCCAGCATCGAGGCCCCGCGGATCGTGGAGAGCCAGAAGATCTACCGCGGCCCGTTGCGGATCGATCCGGATCAGGTGAAGCCGGGAGGGATCACGGAAGGCCTCGCGCTCCCCTGGCAGACCGATTTCCTCGCCTGCGGCTCCAACTGGTGGCCCGCACAGCGGCCCTCCAACGTCTTCCGCCAGAAAGGGACGGCCGAGGCGTGGGAGCGCGGGAGCTGGGCAGCCGGAGTGAGCGACATGGTGAAGCAGTGGGCTCTGCTCGGGTACGTGATCCAGGAGCCGGGGCCGATCCGCTTCGTCGAAAGGGAGCGCGATCTCGCTCTGGCGCTGGCCGAAACGGCCACCGCGGAGGCTGTGGCGGCCGGTCCGTCCCCCGAGCAGGAGGCGGTGGCTCGTCTCTTCCAGGCGTACGAGGAGGTGCGGGCGCGGGGAGAGGTCTGATCCGGCTACCGCACCCCTTCCGCCGTCCAGGCCGCCAGGGCGCGGCCGGCCGCTTCGGTCTCCCGGTCCCAGCGATCGGCGTTCCAGTCGAGCTCTTCCCGGAAGAGGGGCGCGAGGAGAGGGACGAGGGCGCGGGCGGCGGGTGGGTCCCAGAGGCCGAAGCGGGCGCGGCGCAGGAGGAGGTCTTCGAGGCGCGTGACGGCTCCGTGCCGCAGGTGGGTCCGTGCTTCGGCGGCCGAGAGGTCGGTGCCGTCGAGAAGCGGCTGCAGGTCTTTCGGTGTCCTCGCCAGGGCGCAGGCGGTCCAGGCGAGGCCGCCGAGGCGGCGGGCCATGCCGGCGGCGACGGTGGGATCGATCGCATGCACCTTGCGCAGGCGATCTGCCAGGTCGGGCGGCGCCAGGGCGCCGACCGCGGTGCCGGCGGTGGCGCAGGGGGTGGCGCGGCGGGCGCGCTCGGTGGGGAGGTGGCGGAGGGCGTGATCGACGGCCTCTTCGGCCATGGCCCGCCAGGTGGTCAGCTTGCCGCCGGCCACGGAGAGGAGCCCTTCTTCGTCCCAGAGCGCCTCTTCGCGGCTCGCGGCCGAGGGGCTCGCGGCTCCCGTATCGACGATCGGCCGCACCCCGGCGAAGGCGCCGCGGACGTCCTCCGGTCCGATCTTCCGGCCGGGGAAGGCGGTCTGGACGGAGCGCAGGAGGTAGCCCATCTCCTCCGGCGAGGGGCGCGGATCGTCCAGATCCCCCTCGTGGAACAGATCGGTCGTGCCGGCCAGGACGCCTTCCGGGTGGGGGATGAAGAAGACGGGGCGCCCGTCGTCCGGGGAGGGGATGGTCACCGCTTCCGTGATCGGCAGCCGGTCGCGGCTGAAGATGAGATGGCTCCCGCGCGAGGGGCGGACGCGCGCTCCCGCGATCCCCAGACGGTGACGGACGAGGTCCACCCAGGCGCCGGTGGCGTTGATCAGGAGAGATGCCGCGGCGGCGTGGACCTCTCCGGTCTCCAGATCGCGGAAGCGGAGCCCGCGGAGCCGGCCGGAAGCGTCGCGCGTTCCTTCTTCCAGCTCGATCCGGGTGAGCAGAAGCCCCCCGTAGGCGGCGCCGGTCGACGCGACGGCCAGGGTCAGCCGGGCATCGTCGGTCGCCGCATCGCCATAGGAGAAGGTCGTCGTGAGCTTCTCCGTCGCGACGCCCGGCGCGTTCGCCTCCAGCTCCTCCCGGGTGAGCCGGAAGTGGCGCTGCCGGCCATGGGTCAGCCGTCCATAGAGGCGGAGGCCGACGTCCACCTGCCAGCCGGGGGGCCGGCTTCCTTCATAGATGGGATAGAGGAAGCGGATCGGCCAGACCAGATGGGGATCGACGGCCAGCATGCGGTCGCGCTCGCGGATGGCGTGGCGGGTGACGTGGAGCTGGAGCCGTTTGAGGTAGCGCAGGCCGCCATGGATGAGCTTCGAGGAGCGCGAGGAGGTGCCGGAGGCGACGTCGCCGCGCTCCAGGAGGAGCACGCGCAGGCCGCGCTGGGCCGCGTCGAGAAAGATGCCGCAGCCGGTGATGCCACCCCCCAGGACGATCAGGTCGAACGGCTGTGCCAACCCGTCCAGCGCCCTTTGCCGCCAGAGGGGATCGAGCATCTCAGACCTCCAATCGGTCGGCCGGATCGAAAAGGACGTGCGGGTTGAGGATCCCCTGCGGATCGAGCTCGCGGGCCGCGGCGGTGAGCAGGCGCACGCCATCCGATCCCGCCTCGCGCGGATACCAGGGGGCATGCCAGGAGCCGATCCCGTGGTGATGGCTGAGCGTTCCTTCGGCGCTCAGGATGGCCGAGGTGGCGGCCCGCTTGAGCCCGGCCCAGCGTGCGATCGACTCCTCGGGATCGTCGGTGTCGCGGAAGAAGAAGGTGAAGTAGAGCGAGGCGCCGTCGCGGTAGGCATGCGAGACGTGGCAGAGGACCGGCACCTCCTCGTCGTGCAGCGTGGAGGCGAGGGCCAGGCGGACGGCGCGGTAGAGCCCCGGCAGCGCCGACCAGGAGGCCGCGGTCTCCAGGGTGTCCGTGGCCCAGCCGAGGTCGAGCAGGCCGTCGCGCAGGTAGGGATGGCGGAAGCGGTCGGCGAGCCACCGCCGTCCCGGTCCCTGACCGAGCGAAGAGACCTTGTAGCGCTTCAAAAGATGCCGGGTCTCGCCCAGGGCCCAGCGGATCTCGCCCGGGTTTCCGGCGGCGGTGCAGAACAGCAGGCACGATCCCGGGCCGCCGCCGCGCAGGCGCAGCCAGCCGCGGGCGACCGGCGACCACGCGTGGCCGCCGGTTCCCACCGCCAGGGCCACCTCGGTCTCGGTGGGGTCGGACAGGCGGACCATGTGGAGCGGCAGGCCGGCCTGGACCATCTCGCGGACGGCTTCGACGCCATCCTCCCAGTTGGCGAGCAGGAACGCTTCGACCGCGCGGCGGGCCGGCCGGGGCCAGACCCGCAGGCTGACCTCGGTGATCACGCCGAAACGCCCTTCGCTGCCAAGGACGAGCTGGCGGAGATCCGGGCCGGCGGCCGACGCGGGGAGGGCCGGCAGTGAGAGGCGGCCGGCCGGGGCGACCAGCTCGAGGCCGGCGACCATGTCCTCGAGGCTCCCGAAGCCGAGCGATTCCTGGCCCGACGAGCGGGTGGCGACCCAGCCGCCCAGGGTGGAGAGCTCCCAGGACTGGGGAAAGTGGCCGAGCGTCAGGTGGTGGGGCGCGAGCGCCGCCTCCAGGGCCGGACCGAGCGTGCCGGCGCGGACCCGGGCGAGACCGGAGCGGGCGTCGATCCGCACGAGGCCGGCGAGCCGTTCGAGATCGAGCACCACGGTGGGCGCCGCGGCGGGAACGGTATTGACCCCGCCGGTGACCGAGGTGCCGCCGCCCCAGGGGATCACGCGGACCCCGGCGCGCGAGCAGATCCGCAGCACCTCCTGGACGTCCGTGGCATCCTCCGGCCGCGCGATCGCATCGGGCAGCGCGTGGAGCGCTCCGGTGCGCAACCGGACGAGATCGCTGAAACCGCGTCCCCGCGCATGGAGCAGCCGGTCGGCGGGGTCGGACGCGGTCGCGACCGGCAGATCAGGGAGCGGGCGGGGCTCGGGCAGGCGGATCGAGGCCGGATCGACCGCCGGCCGGGGCTCGGGCGGACCGAGCCGCTCCTCGAGCCACGTCCGCATCGGGCGGGGGGTAGGGAACGAGATCCCCTCGAATCCCCAGGCGTTGAGCTTGCGGCGGCGGCGCGGGGCGGCGTGCTTCATTCTTCAAGTCTATCGGATTCCATTGCGGCCCCCGGGGCGAACCGCGTACCATGCCCTGCAAGTGCCGGGACCTTCACGTCTGATGCAGCATTCTCGCTCGCCTCGCGATTTCTGGGCGTCGCTCCTGCCGACCCTGGGTGCCCTGCTGGCGCTCACCGTCGCGGTGCGGACGCCGGCTCTGCGCGCGGAAGAGCTGCTGCCTCCGCCGCTTCTGCTCGTCCTCATCCTCGCCGGCGCCGCCGCGGCCTGCCACCGTCCCTTCCGTTCGGTCTCGACGGTCGGCCTCGGCACCCTCGTCCTGCCGCTGATCTTCGAAGGAGCGGGCGGTGTTCCGGCGGCCGAGCTCGCGGCGGTCTCTTTCGTCTCCGCCGAGCTTCTGCTGCGCCTCCTGCGGCGGACGGCGGTCTATGGCGTGCCCGACCGGCGCAGCCTCGTGCGCTCCCTGGAGACCGCCGGCCGGGCCATCATCTCCACCCTCGCCGCGTCCATGGCCTGGGTGCTCTTTCCGCACGGCACCCCCCTCGTCACCGTCGCCACCACCGCCGGGCTCGTCTACCTCTTCTTCTGGGCCGGCCTCGAAGTGGCCGACGGCAAGATCCGCCGTCCGGACCAGCCGCTCTCCCCGCGCTGGAAGGTCCTTCTCCCTCCGCTGTCTCTCGACGCTTTCGGCTGGACCGTGGGGAGCGTGCTGATCGCCGTGCAGAAGGAAGCCGGCTGGAACCTGACCGGCATCCTGGTCGGCGCCTTCGCCCTGCTGGCGCTGGAAGCGGCGCGCAACCGCGTCCTCCACGAGCGGTCGCACTACCGCGCGCACGACCTGGAACGGTTGCGCCGCGCCGGCAAGCGGATGGTCGACAAGGGCGAGCGCGAGATCGTCGACGTGGCCGACCGGATGAAGGTCGAGTGCGGGAAGGTGGTGCAGTTCCACTGGTTCCAGTTCGAGCTGCTCACCCCCGGGAGTGAGCTCAAGAGCTGGTGGGCCGGGCCGAAGGGGCCGGAGAGCGAGCTGCACGCGGGCGTGCCGGAGCCGGACCGCTATGCGCCGGTCCTCCCCGGCGTGCACCGCCGCGCGCAATGGAGCATCGTCGAGCGCCAGCTCCGCATCGACGGCCGCCTCCTCGGGCGCCTGCGTCTCTGGTGCGATCCGCGCAAGCTCGACCTCCAGGGCGTCGAGCTGCTCGACCGTCTCCTGCCGCAGATGAGCGCCTCCGTGGGCCGTTGCCTGGCCGGCCGCGAAGCGCGGGAAGACGCGTTGACCGGAGCCGTCCTGCGACGCGTCCTGGAGAAGCGGCTCCACGAGGTCCACGCGAAAGTCCGTGACGAGGGCGGCTCCATGGCGGTCGTCCTCTGCGACCTCGACCACTTCAAGAAGATCAACGACACCTATGGGCATCCGGCGGGAGACGCCGCTCTGATCGCCTCCGCCGCCGTCTTGAAGACCGCCTGGGAGGGAGCTCTCTGCTGCCGCTACGGCGGCGAGGAATTCGTCCTTCTCCTGGAGGGGATGGAAGGAGGCCAGGGCCTGGCGGTCGCCGAGCAGGTGCGCCAGAGGATCAAGGACCTGGTCGTCGAGCACGACGGCCAGCGCATCCCCCTCTCCATGAGCGCTGGCGTGGCCTCCTACCCCGGAGTCCTCGCGAAGACCGCCGCCGAGCTCATCCTCTTCGCCGACGAAGCCCTCTACGAAGCCAAGCGTCGCGGCCGCAACCGCGTCCTCCTGGACGTCGGCCAGGGGCGCTACCAGGACGTCGAAGGGAACCTCTTCCAGTCGGAAGAGACGCCGAAGGCGCAGGAGGTGCCGCGGATTTTCGTGTAGGCGGCGGCCTAACCATTCTCGCGACAGCCGTGTCGAACCAGGGAGAAGACAGCAGCAGTGCTGTAGCCCCGGGCAGGAGGCCAATGCCATGGCGTTCCCGAAATCCGACCGCAGCTTCGCGGATCTCGTTCCCTGGCCGCGCAGGCTCATCGCCGGCGTCCGGCGACTTTTTCTCAGGACGGCCGTCACGGGTGTCAGCGCCTTGATGGTCGGCCCCGGTGTGCTCCCTGCTGATTCACCTCGGGAGGCACCGAACCCTGCTCCGGTCGCCGTGACCATCGTCAATCGCGAGAGACGGTCGTCGATCGGCAAGTTGATCCTGGGTCTCCGCCGGGGCAACGGTTGGTCCATGTTCGCCGGCCACCGTTCGCATAGCTCGCACAGCTCTCATAGCTCGCATAGCTCCCACTCCTCGCATTACTCCTCGAGCCGAGGCACGGTCCCGTCGGCACCCGCACCTTACGTGCCGCCGCCGCCTCCATCTCCTCCGTCTCCCTCTCCTGCCTCCCCACGGCAAGGCGTCGTCAGCGACCCGGTTCTGCCGCCCCCGACCGCTCAGACGGTGATCGAAATCACGCGGATCGACATCGCCCAGTCGCTGATTGCAGGGAAGGACAGGAGTGGTGCGGAGCTTGTCTTCTACTTCAACTCCTTCACCCAGGTTCGCAGGCTCACACCGCGCGAATCGGTTCGCACGGTCGTCGAGATCGGACGGGCGTCTCTCCCCTTCGTCCTCGACCAGGAGATTCTCGTCGCTTGGCGAGCCGACGCAGAGACCCAGAAGCGGTTCGCGGCCAAGATCACGCTGTATTGAGAAGCCCATGGAAGGAATCCGCGAACGTCCGGCCACTCCCGTCGCCACCGCGCTGAGCGACTCTCTCCTCGCCATCGAGGTGGACACTTCGCTCTACGGCGAGGATGCGCTCTTCAGGGCGACATACCGCTTTACCGATCTGTGCTACGTCTTTCTGGCGCGCGTTCCGGGGGCGCCGGCGCTGGTGACCGTAACCCTTATGGGCAAACAGCCGGCAGCGGATCTCCGCCCTCTCCTCGGCGAGCTGTGCAACGAGCTCATCGACCAGCAGGTCCGCCGTGCTCTCGCACGAGAGGCCGGGCCTCTCCGCGAGCTCATCGTCGCGCAGGCCTTTGCCGAAGGAAATCTCCTCGACACCTGGCGGGATGATGGAGACTACGA
>Ga0062379_10000114_pt1 | contig 14221 bp, 1 predicted proteins | sample DOMMetBare2Fresh_2_FD_59484 | JGI IMG/M metagenome (GOLD analysis project Ga0062379, IMG submission 59484) | Wetland sediment microbial communities from St. Louis River estuary, USA, under dissolved organic matter induced mercury methylation -... | ecosystem: Environmental > Aquatic > Freshwater...
GATCCTCGACCGCGTTGGGCGCATAGGCGAACACCCGCGTCCGCGGCTGGCCGCCGAAGCGCACGGCGTCGAGGGCCTGCTGGAGGAGCGGATCGGGCGTCGTCGAGATGAACAGCTTGAACGGCCGGATCTCGGCGAGCTGGACGAGGGGTGCCGGGAGCGGGAACACCTCACGGGAGGGGAAGACCTGCTTCAGGCTGGAGTAGATGTCCTCGATCTGCCCCCCCTGCTCCAGGAAGCGGCAGGCCACCACGTGGAGCGCGCCGGCCGCGGGCAGGTCATCCCCGGAGACCTCCAGATACTCGGCGAGGCGATCGGCCAGATAGGAGTAGAGCTGCACCGGCCGGCCCGCGACCTCGGCGACGAGCAGGTCCGGGCCGACGATGGGCACGGCCCGTCCCTCCTCGATGAGCTGGAGGAGCTGATCCCAGAAGCGAGGACCTTCGCCGGCCGGAGGCGCCATGTCGGGTCAGGCTATGTCAGCGGGGGCGGAGGGTCAAGGCGGGGAGCGGGGACCGCCCCCGGAAAGGCGAGGCGCCTCTCCGGGGGCCGGCGGCGGCTAGAGAGATGCTGGAGCGCCGCCCGCGGGGAGGGCGGGCCAGAGCGCCGGATTGAAGGCCAGCGACACGTCCTCGCCTTCCACCAGCTCGCCCGCCTGCGGATGGGCCCAGGTGTGCACCACCAGCAGGCCCCAGAAAACGCGGACGTTGGAGTACAGGCCGTCCTGCCACAGGTCGATGCGGACCTTCTGTCCGAACAATTTGCACTCCACCTGCAGATGGCTGACCTCCTTGTAGGTGGCTTGCGTGTCCTCCGCCGAGTTCACCTTGACAGTGCAGGTCTTGGGGCCGGTGAGCTCGATCGAGGCCTTGACGGGAGCGCTGACGATGCCCTTGATCTCGACATGTCCATCAATGCCGACCTTGGAGGGGCTCACTTCGGTGAGCTTCCCCTCACCCGCGCCCCCGAGGACGTAGTAGAAGTCGATCTTCTGGCCGACCTTGGCCGTCTTGCCGATGTAGTTCCGCAGGTCCGTCATGTCCGTTCTCCTTGTAGGTGAGGTGGTGGTCCACCTCGAGGGTTCAGAAGGGTAGTGAGAGGACCCTGCCGGAAATTGCAGCGCGCGCCAGGCCACCCTGCCGCCGCCGTACGGCATGCTATGCTTTCTCGGCGATGTAACCCTCACACAACGAGAACAAGCAGATGAGCAGCTCGTGAAGCACATCTGAGCACCGCTCTTTGTCGTCCTCTTTTCTTGATCCGGATTGACCATGAATCCCAATGACATCGAGCTGATCTACGAGCTGTCGCCCATGCAGCAGGCGATGCTCTTCCATAGCCTCCTGACCCCGGGCTCGGGCGTGTACGTCATCCAGATGAGCCTGCGGCTGACCGGCCGTCTCCACCTCCCTGCCTTCGAACGCGCCTGGCGGCATCTCCTGCAGCGCCACGGCATCCTGCGCACGGCGTTCTTCTTCGAGGGTTTGGAGAAGCCCCTCCAGGTGGTCTACAAGCGGGTCGACCTGCCGGTGCGGCGCGAGTCGTGGCGGGGCATCGCGGCGGACGAGCAGGAGGCGCGTCTCCGCGGCTTCCTGGAGGCGGAGCGGGAGCGCGGGTTCGATCTGACCGAGGCGCCGCTGATGCGGCTGTCTCTCTTCGAGCGGGAGCCGGGGGTCCACCAGATGGTCTGGACGATCCACCACCTGCTGGTGGACGGCTGGTCGCAAGGGCAGCTCCTGCGCGAGCTGTTCGCCGGCTACGCGGCGTTCTCCCAGGGGCAGGAGCCGCGGCTCGCCCCGGCCGGCAGCTTCCGCGACTACATCGGCTGGTTGCAGCGGCAGGATGCGGGGACGGCCGAGGCGTTCTGGCGCAAGTGCCTGGCGGGGTTCGATACGCCGACCCTCCTGGCCGGCGCCGAGGGGACTTCCGGCGGCTCGACCTGGCGGGCGGCGCGGCGGCGCGACCTCTCGGTGCCGGCGGCCACGACCACGGCGCTGCGCGAGGCGGCGCGGCGCCACCGGCTCACCCTGAACACGCTGGTGCAGGGGGCCTGGTCGCTCCTGCTCGCTCAGGAGACCGGCCGCCGCGACGTGGTGTTCGGGACCACGGTGGCGGGACGCCCGGCGGACCTGCCGGGGGTCGAATCGACGCTCGGCCTGTTCATCAACTCGCAGCCGGTGCGGGTCGCGGTGCCGCCGGCCGCGCGGCTCTGGGACTGGCTGCGCGCGCTTCAGGAGCGCCAGGTGGAGATGCGCCGCTTCGAGCACGCGCCGCTGGTGGACGTGCAGCGCTGGAGCGATCTGCCGGCGGGCGTGCCGCTGTTCGACCATCTCCTGGTCTTCGAGAACGTGGCGCTCCCCGCGGAGCTGGCGCGGCCGGTGGCCGATCTGGAGATCGCCGAGGACGCGGCGCACGATCTCACCAACTATCCGCTCAACGTGATCGTCATCCCGGGGCACGAGATGCTGCTCACGATCCGCTGGGATGCGGCGCGGTTCGAGACGCCGCACGCCGCCCGGCTGCTGGAGCGGCTGGCCCGCCTGCTCGCGGCTTTCGCGGAGGTCCGGGACGGCCAGGACACCCCGGCGCTCGGCGACCTGCCGCTCCTCCTGGACGGCGAACGGCACCAGGCGGTGGCGGAGTGGAACGATACCGGACGGGAGGTCGAGACCGGCGTCACCCTGCACGGGCTCATCGCCCGGCAGGCCGGGAGCACACCCGGCGCCACCGCCGTCTCGTTCGACGGGAGCGAGCTGACCTACAGGGAGCTGGAGCACCGCGCGGGGGCCCTGGCGCGCCACCTGGCCGGTCTCGGCGTCGAGCCGGACGGCCGGGTCGGCGTATTGATGGAGCGCTCGCTGGAGATGATCGTGGCCCTGCTGGGGACGCTCGAGGCCGGCGCCGCCTACGTGCCGCTCGATCCCTCCTGGCCGGCCGAGCGGCTGGCCGTGCTGGTGGAGAGCTCCGGAGCAAGGGTCGTGCTGGCTCAGGAGAGGCTGCGGGGCCTGCTCCCGGGAAGGGGGGAAACCGCCGTCTTCCTGGACCGTCCGGACCAGCTCCCCCCTCGCCCGGCGGGCTGGGAGGGGGTGGGAGAGGGGGGCCGGGGGGGTGAGGGACTCGCCTATGTCCTCTTCACCTCGGGCTCGACCGGTACGCCGAAGGGGGTGATGATCCCGCACCGGGGGATCGTCAACCGGCTGCTCTGGATGCAGGAGGCCTATGGCCTGACGCCCGAGGACCGGGTGCTCCAGAAGACGCCCTTCAGCTTCGACGTGTCGGTGTGGGAATTCTTCTGGCCGCTCCTCACCGGCGCGCGGCTGGTCTTCGCGAAGCCCGAGGGGCACAAGGACCCGTCGTATCTGGCCGAGCTGATCGCGCGCGAGAAGATCACCACGCTGCACTTCGTCCCCTCGATGCTCCAGGCGTTCCTGGAGGCGCCGGGGCTCGCGAAGCTCACCTCGGTGCGCCGGGTGATGGCGAGCGGCGAGGCGCTCACGCCCGAGCTGGTGCGGCGGTTCTTCCAGCGCCTTCCGCACGCGGAGCTGCACAACCTCTACGGGCCGACCGAGGCCTCGGTCGACGTGAGCTTCTGGCCCTGCGTGCCGGAGCCGCCGCGGTCGCTCGTCCCGATCGGCCGGCCGATCGCCAACCTGCGCCTCCTGGTGATGGATCAGGGTTTCCATCCGCTCCCCATCGGCGTGGCGGGGGAGCTCCTCCTGGGCGGTGTCGGTCTCGCCCGCGGCTATCTCGGCCGGCCGGACCTGACCGCGGCGGCGTTCGTCCCCGATCCGTCCGGCGTCGAGCCCGGCGGCCGGCTCTACCGCACCGGCGACCTGACGCGCCTGCTGCCGGACGGCAACGTCGAGTACCTGGGGCGCATCGACTTCCAGGTGAAGATCCGCGGTTTCCGCATCGAGCTGGGGGAGATCGAAGCGGTCCTGGCGGGCCATCCCGCGGTGCGCGAGTGCGTCGTGCTGGCGCGGCAGGACGTCCCCGGCGATCCGCGCCTGGTCGCCTATGCCGTGCTGCACGCCGCGGTCGACGATCCGCGGGCGGTCTTCTCCGCGCATCTGCGGACGCGCCTGCCCGAGTACATGGTTCCCGCGGCCTTCGTGGTGCTGGACGCCTTCCTCCTGACCACCAGCGGCAAGGTGGACCGCAAGGCGCTGCCGGCGCCGGAGCGGCCGGGCGTGGACGCGGGCTCCGTGGCGCCGGCGGACGCGGCGGAGGAGCTGCTGGCGGCGGCCTGGGCCGAGGTGTTGCGGCTCCCCCGCGTCGGAGCCCGCGACGACTTCTTCGCCCTCGGCGGGCATTCGCTCCTCGCGACGCAGGTGGCGTCGCGGGTGCGCGAGGCGTTCGGGGTCGAGATCCCGCTGCGCCACCTGTTCGAGGCGCCCACGGTGGCCGGGCTCGCCGAGCGGATCGACGCGCAGGCGGAGGCCTTGGCCGGCGGGGGCGACCTGGGCGCGCTCCTCACCGTGCTGGAAGGCCTGTCGGACGCCGAAGCGCACGGCCGTGTGGAGGACCCGCGCGCCCTGCGTGTCCTGGCGTCCGTCCTGGCTCCGCCCGCCGGGGAGGCGGTGCCGGTGGCGCCGCTGCCCCGGGCTTCCCGGGAGAGCGGCGGTGTCTTCCCCCTTTCCTTCGCGCAGCAGCGGCTCTGGTTCATCGATCAGCTCGAGCCGGCGAGCCCGGCCTACAACATCCCCCTGCCGGTGCGCCTGCGCGGCGAGCTGCCGATCGCCCTGCTGGCCCGCATCGCCACCGCGATCACCCGGCGCCACGAGACCCTGCGCACCACCTTCGCGGGAGGCGAAGGCGCAGCCGTACAGGTGGTGCATCCGCCGGAAGCCGCGCTGGTGCTGCCGGTGGTCGACCTCTCCGGCCTCCCGGGCCCGTCGGATCGGACGGATCGGTCCGATCGGTCGGATCCGTCCGATTCTTCCGCGCCCGCCGCAACCGCCGAGATCGTGGCCCGCGAGATCGCCCGTGCCGAGGCTCTCCGGCCGTTCGACCTGCGCACCGGGCCGCTCTTGCGCCTGACCCTGGTGCGGCAGGCCACGGACGACCACCTGCTGCTCATCACCCTGCATCACGTCATCGCGGACGGCTGGTCGATGCGCGTTCTCCTCGGCGAGGTGGCGGCGCTCTTCGAGGCGTTCGCAGCGGGCCGGCCGTCGCCGTTGCCGGATCTGCCATTCCAGTATGCGGACTTCGCCGTCTGGCAGCGGCGGTGGCTCCAGGGCGGCGTGCTGGAGGAGCAGCTCGCGTTCTGGAAGGAGCGGCTGGCCGGCGCGCCGCAGGTGCTCGACCTGCCCACGGACCGGCCACGGCCGGCGGTACAGAGCTACCGCGGCGCCGCGGTGGGGCGGGAGGTCGAGCCGGCCGTGGCGGCCGCGGTGCGCGAGCTGTGCCGGCGCGAGGACGTGACGCCGTTCATGGCCTTCCTCGCCGCCTGGGCCGTCCTCCTCGGGCGCCATGCCGGGCAGGACGACCTTTTGATCGGTACGCCGGTCGCCGGCCGCCACACGCGCGGGACGGAGCACCTGATCGGGTTCTTCGCCAACACGCTGGTGCTGCGCACCGGGCTCGCCGGCTCGTTCCGCGATCTCCTGGGCCGTGTGCGCCAGACGGCGCTCGACGCCTTCACCCACCAGGACCTGCCGTTCGAGCGGCTGGTCGAGGAGCTGGTGCCGGAGCGCGACCTGTCGCGCGCGCCGCTCTTCCAGGCGATGTTCGTGCTCCAGAACGCCGCCGGAGGGGGTTGGCGGATGCCGGGCCTCACGATCGAGCCGGTGGAGGTGGCCGGCGCGACCGCCAAGTTCGACCTCCTGCTCAACGTGACCGAAGGGGACGGCGGCTTCACCGGCACCCTGGAATTCAGCACGGACCTGTTCGACGCGGCGCGCATGGACCGCCTGCTGCGGCACCTGGACGTGCTGCTGGCCGGCGCCGCGGCGGACCCGGAACGCGCCGTGGCGGAGCTGCCGCTCCTGACCGCGGAGGAGCGCGACCGCGTGCTCTTCGAGTGGAACGGCGACGCGGTGGCCTGGCCCGCCGTGGTGGTCCACGGGCCGGTGGAGGAGCAGGTGGCGCGCACGCCCGAGGCGGAGGCCGTGGTCTGGGCCGGAGAGGGAGGCGGCGCGCTGACCTACGCCGCGGTCAACCGCCGCGCCAATCAGCTCGCCCACCACCTGCGCGCCCTGGGCGTGGGGCCGGACGACCGGGTGTCGATCTCCCTGGAGCGTTCGCTCGACCTGCCGGTCGCGGTGCTCGGCGTGCTCAAAGCGGGCGCGGCGTACGTGCCGGTCGATCCGGACTACCCCGCGGAGCGGGTGGCGTTCATGCTGGCCGATTCGCGGAGCCGCGCGCTGGTGACCACGGCGGACGTGGCGGCGCGGCTGCCCGAGCCGGGAGAGGGGACGCGCGTGGTGCGGCTCGACGCGGACCGCGGCCTCCTCGCCGCCCGGCCGGACACCAATCCGGCGTGCTGGAGCCGGCCGGAGACGCTCGCCTACGTCATCTACACCTCGGGCTCGACCGGCCGGCCGAAGGGGGTCGCGATGCCCCACGGCGTGCTCTCCAACCTGCTCCACTGGCAATGCCGGGCGTCGGCGGCCGGACCGGGAAGCCGTACGCTCCAGCACTCCTCGCTCTCTTTCGACGTCTCGTTCCTGGAGATCCTCTCGACCTGGTGGACGGGGGGCACGCTGGTCACTCTGCCGCAGGAGACGCGGCGCGACGCGGTGGCGCTCCTGGCGCTTCTCCGGGGGCAGCGGGTGACGCGCCTCTTCCTCCCCTTCGTCGCCTTGCAGCAGATCGCCGAGGTGATCGAGCACGGCGCGCCGTTCCCGGAAGACCTGCGGGAGATCCTCACCGCCGGCGAGCAGCTCCGGATCACCGGCCAGATCGCCGCCTGGCTGGAGCGGTCCCCGGTGACCTGCCTGGAGAATCAATATGGTCCGTCGGAGGGGCACGTGGTGACCGTGCACCGGCTGGCCGGAGCGCCCGCGGCGTGGCCGGCGCTGCCGCCGATCGGCCGGCCGCTCCCCAACGTCCGCCTGTTCCTGCTCGACCGCCACCTCGCCCTGGTGCCGCAGGGGGTGCCTGGGCACCTCTGCTTCGGCGGTGCCCAGGTGGTGCGCGGCTATCTCGGCCGGCCGGAGCTGACGGCGGAGAAATTCCTTCCCGATCCGTGGAGCCCGGAGCCCGGTGCGCGCCTCTACGCCACCGGCGACCTGGCGCGTTACCTGGCCGACGGCACGATCCAGTACCTCGGGCGCATCGACCAGCAGGTGAAGATCCGCGGCTTCCGCATCGAGCCCGGCGAGGTGGAGGCGGCGCTCAGCCGGCATCCGGACGTGCGCGAGGCCGCCGTCGTGGTGCGCGGCGAAGGGGTGCGGATGCGCCTGGTGGGGTATTGGGTCTCCGCGGACCCGCTGCTCACGAGCGGCGCGCTGCGCGACTTCCTGGGGGCGGAGCTGCCCGAGTACATGGTGCCGGCGGCCCTCGTCCGCCTGGACGCCCTGCCGCTCACGCCGAGCGGCAAGGTGGACCGCAAGGCCCTGCCGGAGCCCGCGGAGGCCGCCGTGGAGAAGCCGGGCGCGGAGGATGCGCCGGCCGATCCGGTGGAGGAGCTGCTCGCCGGGATCTGGGCCGAGGTACTGGGGCGCGGCCGGGTCGGCGTGCGCGAGAGCTTCTTCCTGCTCGGCGGGCACTCGCTCCTCGCGACGCAGGTGATCTCGCGCGTCCGCGGCGTGCTCGGCGTCGAGATCCCGCTGCGCCAGCTCTTCGAGACGCCGACGGTCGAGGGCTTCGCCAAGGCCGTGCGGGCGGCCGGCGCGAGGGGTACCGTGGGGGCGCCTCCTCTCACCCCGATGCCCCGCGAGGGCGATCCGCCCGTCTCCTTCGCCCAGCAGAGGCTCTGGCTGATCGATCAGCTCGATCCGGGGAGCCCGGCCTACGACATTCCCCTGACCGTGCGCCTCGAAGGCGAGGTCGATCCCGGCCTGCTGGAGCGCGTCTTCGCGGAGATCGTCCGCCGCCACGAGGTGCTGCGCACCACCTTCGCCGCCCGCGGCGCAGGCGCCGTGCAGGTGGTGCATCCGCCGCAAGCTTCTCTGGTGGTACCGCTCGTCGACTTGTCGGGCCTGCCGGGCCTGTCCGATCGGACGGATCCGTCCGATCGGTCCGATCCGTCCGATTCTGTGCAGGCCCGGCAGGCCCGCGCCCTCGCCCTCCGGGAGGCCCGTTTCTCCTTCGACCTCCGGCGCGGCCCGCTGCTGCGCCTGGTCCTGGTGCGCCTCGGCGCGCGCGACCACCTGCTGCTGCTGACCTTCCACCACATCGTCACGGACGGCTGGTCCATGGGGGTGCTGCTGCGCGAGGTCGCGGCGCTCCACGAGGCGTTCTCCCGGGGGCTGCCGTCGCCGTTGCCGGAGCTTCCCCTGCAGTATGCCGATTTCGCGATCTGGCAGCGGAGCTGGTTGCAGGGCGAGGTGCTGGAGGCGCAGCTCGGGTACTGGAAGGGCCGCCTGGCCGGCGCTCCCCAGGTGCTCGCGCTCCCCACGGATCGCCCGCGGCCGGCGGTGCGGACGTTCCGCGGTGCCGCCCGCACCCTGGAGATCGACCCCGCGGTGTCGGAGGCGGTGCTCGCGCTCTGCCGGCGCCAGGCGGTGACGCCGTTCATGGTCCTGCTCGCGGTGTGGTCGCTCCTCCTCGGCCGCCTCGCCGGCCAGGACGACCTGATCGTCGGCACGCCGATCGCCGGGCGCAACCGGCGGGAGATCGAAGATCTGATCGGCTTCTTCGTCAACACCCTGGCGCTGCGGGTCGAGCTGGCCGCGGAGCATGCCGCGGGGCCGACCTTCCAGGAGCTGCTGAGCCGGGTGCGCGAGACGACGCTGGACGCCTTCGCACACCAGGACCTGCCGTTCGAGCGTCTCGTCGAGGAGCTGGTGCCGCGGCGCGACCTGTCGCGCACGCCTCTCTTCCAGGTGCTGTTCGCCTTGCAGAACACCGCCGGGGAGCCGCGGCGGATCCCCGGGCTCTCCCTGCGCCCGGTGGAGCTGACCGGAGAGACCTCCAAGTTCGACCTGAGCCTGACCGTCTCCCTGGGAGACCGGGGGCTGGAAGGCTCGCTGGAGCACGACACCACCCTGTTCGACGGCAGCACCATCGCACGCCTTCTCGCGCGGCTCGGCGCGCTGCTCGCGGGGGCCGCCGCGCATCCCGGGCGGCGGCTCGGCGACCTTCCCTGGCTGCTCGACGCGGAGCGCCACCAGATGCTGGTGGAGCTGCCGGACGCGCAGAGCCGGCTGGCGGCGGCCGCGCCCGGTGAGGAGGCCGGGGAGGGGCCGGCCGATCACCTGCCGCTGGTGGTTCGCCTGACCGGCGAGCTGTCGGCGGAGACCCTGGAGCGCGCCTTCGCAGAGCTGGTGCGCCGCCATGCCGTGCTGCGCGCCCCCCTCGCCCCGGAGGGGGAAGGCCTGCCCGGGCTGTCGCTCCTCGACCTCTCCGACGCCCCCGAGGAGGCCGCCGAAGAGTGGGCACGGGAGCTGCTCGCGGAGGAGGTGCGGCATCCCTTCGACCTCGCGCGCGGGCCGCTGCTGCGCCTCGGCCTGATCCGCCTCGCCGAGCAGGAGCATCTGCTGGCGGTCACCCTGCACCGGAGCGTCGCGGACGCCCGGTCTCTCGACGTGCTGCTGCGCGAGACCGGCGCTCTCTACACGGCCTTTGCCGCGGGAGAGCCCTCGCCGCTCCCCGAGCTTCCTGCGCCGCCGGGTGGTGCCGTCCGCCGGCAGCGCGACCGGCCGCGGGGCCACCGGGGCGCGGCCTGCGGCGTGCATTTGCCGGCGCGGCTCTCGGAGGGGCTCCGCGCGCTCGGCCGCCGGTGCGGGGTGACACCGTTCGTCGTCCTGCTCTCCGCCTGGTCCGCGGTGTTGGGCCGCCTCGCGGCGCAGGACGAGATCCTCGTGGGCACCCCGGTCTCCGGGCGCGACGAGCCGGGGACGCAGGACCTCATCGGCCCCTTCGCCGAGGTCCTGGCCGTGCGGGCCGGGCTGGCGGAGGCGCGGACGTTCGCCGGCCTTCTGGCCCGGGTGGACGCCTCCCACCGCGACGCGCTCGCGCACCGGGAGCCGCGGCCCCCGCTCGTCCAGGCCACCTTCGAGCTGCACGCGGCGGCCCCGGAGCTTCCGGCCCTCCCCGGCCTCGTGCTGACGCGGGTGCCGGTGGCGACCGCGGCGGTCCGCTACGAGCTCCAGCTCACCCTGGCGGACGGGGAGGACGGCTTTGCCGGCACTCTCGAATACAGCACCGGCCTGTTCGATCCGGAGAGCGCCGGGACGCTGGTCCGCCGTTTCGTCCTGCTGCTGGAGGGGGCGGTGGCGGCTCCCGAGGCGTCGCTCGAGACGCTTCCGTTCCTCTTCCCCGAGGAGCGGGAGCAGGCGCTGCACACGTGGAACGACACGGCCCGTCCCTATCCGCGCGACGCCTCCCTCGCCGGGCGGTTCGAGCAGGTGGCGCGGGAGCACCCCGAGGCGCCGGCCCTGATCACCGAGGACGGCGCGGTCTGGACCTTCCGCAAGCTCGACGAGGCGTCACGGCGCCTCGCGCGCCGCCTCCGCGCGCTGGGCGTGGGACCGGAGAGCGCCGTGGGGCTCTGCCTGGAGCGGTCGCCCGAGCTGATCCTGGGCACCCTGGCGATCGTCCGCGCCGGCGGCCACTACGTGCCGCTCGACGCCGCCTATCCCGGCGACCGCCTGCGCTTCATGCTGGAGGACACCGGCGCCTCCCTCGTCCTGGTGCACGCGGCGACGCGGGAGCGGATCGCGGCCCTCGCCCCTCCCACCCTCCTCTCCCTGGACGAGGAGCCCGCCGCGACGGACGATCCCGGGCCGGGCTGCCCGTATCCGCCGGCGGAGAGCCTCGCTTGCGTCATCTATACCTCGGGCTCCACCGGCCGTCCCAAGGGCGTCGCGGTGACCCAGCGCGCCGTGGTGCGGCTGGTGTGCGGCACCGACTTCGTGCACCTGGGGCCGGGTGACCGCACCGGGCACGTGGCGAGCATCAGCTTCGACGCGGCCACCTACGAAATCTGGGGTGCCCTGCTGACCGGCGCCGCGGTGGTGATCCTGTCGCGCGAGACGGTGCTCGACCCGTCCTCCTTCGCCGCGGCTCTGGCGGAGCGGCGGGTCACCTCGATGTTCCTGACCTCGGCCCTGTTCACCCGCATGGCCGCCGAGCAGCCGGAGGCCTTCCAGCACATGAGCGAGCTTCTGGTGGGGGGCGAGGCGGTGGACCCGGGAGCGGCGCGCCGGGTGCTGGCCGGGAAGCCGCCGCGCCGGCTGCTCAACGGCTACGGTCCGACCGAGAGCACGACCTTCGCCGCCTGGCACCACATCCGCGAGGTACCGGCGGACGCGGCGCTGGTCCCCATCGGCCAGCCGGTGGCGCAGACCACGCTCTGGGTGCTCGACCGCGGCCTCGAGCCGGTGCCGCCGGGCACGGCAGGAGAGCTCCATCTCGGCGGCGACGGCCTGGCCCGCGGCTACCTGCGCCGTCCGGAGCTGACGGCGGCGGCGTTCGTGCCCCATCCCTGGGGCGATGGCGAGCGGCTGTACAAGACCGGAGACCTGGCGCGGCGGCGCCCGGACGGCCCGGTCGAGCTGCTGGGCCGGCTCGACGATCAGGTCAAGATCCGCGGCTTCCGCATCGAGCCCGGAGAGATCGAGGCGGTGCTCGCCGGCCATCCGGACGTCCGCGCCGGTGCCGTCGTGGCGCGCCGGGAGGAGGGTGAGACCGGCCTCGTGGCCTACGTGGTCCTCGCCCCCGAGGCGGCGGGCGGCAGGGCGAGAACGGCCCTCCGCGCCTGGCTCCAGGAGCGCCTCCCCGACTCCATGGTCCCCGCGGCCTGGGTGATCCTCCCGGCGCTGCCGCTCACCGCCAACGGCAAGGTCGACCGCCGGGCGCTGCCCGCGCCGCGGGAGGACGACGTGGTCCGCGGTGGCGCGTTCGTCGCGCCGTCCGGTCCGCTGGAGGAGAGCCTGGCCGCGATCTGGGCCGAGGTGCTGCGCCGCGGCCGGATCGGCGCGCTCGACGATTTCTTCGCCCTCGGCGGCCACTCGATGCTGGCCACCCAGGTGGCGACCCGGGTCCGCGAGGTGCTGGGCCTGGAGATGCCGCTGCGCCTTCTCTTCGAGGCACCCACCGTCCGCCAGCTCGCGCGGAGCCTGCGCGAGGCCCCCCCGGTGGCCGCGGTGCCGGAGGAGGCCGTGGAGCCCGCGCCGGAGGCCCTGCCGCCGGAGCCCCTCCCCGCGGTCTCCCCGCGCCGCGCGCTCACCCTGCGCCTCCTCGCCCTCTCGCCGGAGAAGCGCGAGCTGCTCGACGCCGTCCTGCGCGAGAAAAACGCCGAGCCGTCCGCCACCGGGGCGGCCATCTTGCCAAGGGAGGACCGGGAGGCACCGGTGCCGCTGTCGTTCTCTCAGGAACGGATGTGGTTCCTCCACCTGCTCGATCCGAAGTCCGCGGTCTACAACGTCTACCTCGGTGTGCGCCTCTCCGGCGCCTTGCAGCCCGCGCTCCTCGCCGCCTGCTTCGCCGAGCTCGCCCGGCGCCACCAGATCCTCGCCACCCGCTACGAGATGGCTGACGCCGACGGCAGCCGCCCCGTGCAGGTGATGGACCCCGCGACGGTCTCCGGGCTCCCGTCCGCCGATCTCTCCGCCCTGCCGCCGGAGGCACGGGCCGCCGAGCTGGAGCGCCTGCAAGCCGCGGAGAGCGGCCGACCGTTCGATCTCGTCCATGGCCCGGTGATGCGCACCACGCTCGTCCACCTGAGCCCGTTCCAAGGCCAGGGGGGTGAGGCCGTGCTGCTCTTGAACGTCCACCACATCGCCATCGACGGCTGGTCGCTCGGCCTCCTGCTCAACGAGCTGGCCGCCCTCTACGAGGCGCTCTCCACGGGCGAGCCGTTGCCGGCCCCGGCGTCGCGCCTCCAGTACGCCGACTTCGCCGTCTGGCAGCGCGCCTGGATGCAGGGCGAGGTCCTGGAGGCCCAGCGCTCCTTCTGGCGCCGCGAGCTCGATCCGCCGCTCCCTCTCCTGGCGCTCCCCACCGACCGGCCGCGCCAGGTGCCGCAACCCTTCCGTCTCGCCACGGAGACCGTTGCGCTCCCCGCCGGCCTGACCGCGGACCTGCACGCCCTCGGGGCAGGCCGTGGGGCCTCGCTGTTCATGGTCCTGCTCAGCGCCCTCGCCGCCGTCCTCCACCGCACCGGCGGCGACGAAAGGCTCCTGGTCGGTACGCCGGTCGCCGGGCGCAACCGCCGCGAGCTCGAAGGGCTGGTCGGCATGTTCCTGAACACCCTCATCCTGCGCGTCGACCTGGACGGCGATCCCGGCTTCGGGACCCTCCTTCAGGCGACCGCCCACCGGGCGCTCGAAGCGTTCGCCCACCAGGACCTTCCGCTGGAGACCCTGCTCCAGGAGCTGCGGCTCGACGGCGCGGGCTCGGCCGGTGCCCGCGGTCCCTTCCAGGTGATGCTCCTGGTGCAGAACCTGCGGCGCTGGGAGATCGAGGTGCCGGGCCTCACCCTGGCCGGCCTGACCGCCGAACGCGAGGTCGATCTCGGCACCACCGTCTTCGAGCTGGGCCTGACCGTCGAAGAGCACGCCGGCGCGCTCCACGCCGCCCTCTCCTACAACGCGGCCCTCTTCGACGGCTCGACCCTCCAGCGTCTGCTCGGCCATCTGGGAACGCTCCTCGCGGGCGCCGTGGCGGATCCCGGCACGCGCCTCTCCGATCTCCCCTTGCTCACCGCCGCCGAGCAGGAGGAGGTCCGCACCTGGAATCCGCAGTTGACCGCGGCCCCAGGGAGCGGCGATCTGATCCCCGCGCTCTTCGCCGCCCAGGCCGCGCGCACACCGAACGCCGAAGCCGTCCGCCAGAGCACGCGGAGCCTTACCTACGCGGAGCTGGAGCAGGCCTCCCGTGCCCTCGCCGGGCGTCTGCGCGCGCTGGGGGCCGGCCCCGAGGTTCCCGTGGCCGTCTTCCTCGAACGCTCGCCCGAGCTGATCGCGGCCCTCCTCGGCGTCCTCCGCGCCGGAAGCGTCTACGCGCCGCTCGATCCGGCCTTCCCGCCGGAACGGCTCGCCTGGATCCTGGACGACCTGAAACCGCGGGTCCTCCTCACCGACCGCGCCCTCGCCGGCAAAATCGCCTG
>Ga0062379_10000116_pt1 | contig 14218 bp, 11 predicted proteins | sample DOMMetBare2Fresh_2_FD_59484 | JGI IMG/M metagenome (GOLD analysis project Ga0062379, IMG submission 59484) | Wetland sediment microbial communities from St. Louis River estuary, USA, under dissolved organic matter induced mercury methylation -... | ecosystem: Environmental > Aquatic >...
GAAGAGGGCGATGAGCATCTGGAGGGCGGGGGCGAGGAGCACCAGCGGGAGGAGCAGAAGCAGGAACCGCAAGGCGCCGTCGACGCTCAGAGCCACCGGGACGTCCATCTTCTGCAACCGGTCCAGGCGGAGCACCAGGAACGAGAGGAGCAGCGTCAGCGTCACCGAGAGCAGGTTGAACACCACGGCGGCCATCCACTTGCCGGCCACCAGGTCGCGGCGCGGCACGGCGTGGACCAGGAGGGCTTCGAGCGATCCCCGCTCGCGCTCGCCGGCGGTGGTGTCGATCGCCACGTTCATGCCGCCGATGAAGGCGGACATGAGGAGGAAGATCGGCAGTGTCGCGAGCGCCAGGGCGGCGCGCGAGGCCGCGGTCGAGAGATCGATCGAATCGAGCTCGACCGGCCGGGCGACCTGCGGGCTGACGCCCCGGGCGCTCAGGCGCAGCCCGGCGACCTGGGCGCCGTAGCGGTCGAGGAGCTGCTCGACGCGGCGGACCGGCGTCTTCGTGCCGATGCGCGAGGCGTCGTGGACGAGCTCGATCCGCGCCGGCCGGGAGGCGCGAAAATCCTTTCCATAGCCCGGCGGGATCACCAGCGCGAGCTTCAGGTCGCCGCTGCGCACGGCGGCCTGGACGTCGTCGGGCGGCGCGAGCACCTCGACGTTGTTCTGCTCCAGATAGCGGATCAGAGACGGCGCGTTGGCGGCGCCGGAGACGGCGAGCTCCAGAGGCTTGCCGTCGTCGCTCCCCTTGGCGATCAGGGTGAGCGCCATGGCGAGGACGAGCGGCCCGAAGAAGGCATAGCTCAGGGCGGAGGTGAGCGAGCGGCGGTCGCGCGCCGCGTCGAGCGCTTCCTTGGCGAATACGGACAGAGCCTTGGCGGTCATGCTCCCAATCCTTCCTCGGTGCCGATCAGTTGAACGAACGCATCTTCCAGATTGGTCTGGCCGGTCCGCGCGAGCAGCTCGTCCGGCGTCCCTTCGGCGGCGACCCGGCCGCGGGCGATGATCACCACGCGGTCGCACACCGCCGAAACCTCCTGGAGGATGTGGGTGGAGAAGAGCACGCACTTGCCGCTCTCCGCGAGCTCGCGGACGGTTCTCCGCATCGCCCGCGTGGCGGGTACGTCGAGGCCGTTCGTCGGCTCGTCGAGCACGACGTTTTGCGGATCGTGGATCAAGGCGCGGCCGAGGGCGATCTTGCGGCGCTCGCCTTGCGAGAAGCCGGCGGAGGGGCGGTCGGCGATGCCGCCCATGCCGAGCCGGTCGAGGAGCGCCGCGGCGCGCTCGTCCGCCTCCGCGGCGGAGAGGCCCTGGAGCCGCGCGGCGTAGCGCAGGTGCTCGCGGGCGGTGAGCCGTCCATAGAGGCCGGGCGCATCGGGGAGCACGCCGAGCCGGCGCTGCGCCGCGAGCGGCTCCGTGGCCGCCACCGTGCCGTCCACCAGCGCCTGGCCGCCGTCCGGCTGCAACAGGCCATAGAGCATGCGGAGCGAGGTGGTCTTCCCCGCGCCGTTGGGACCGAGGAGCGCGGTGACGCAGCCGTCGCGGGCCGTGAACGAGACGTCCTCCACGGCCACGGTCTTGCCAAAACGTTTCTGAAGATTCTGCGCTTCGATCATGGGGTTCTCCTCAGGGGGCCGTTCCGGACGGATCGATCACGAAGGGGGGCCGGCGGACCTTCTGCACGCACGAGGCGTCGAGCCCCGTGGCATCGCCGTTTTCGATGAAGCGGGCGATCAGGTCCGGCACGCAGCCGGTGGTGGACGTGTTGTGGCCGGTGCCCGGGACGACGACGTGGCGGGCGCCGGGGAAGTGCGCCTTCATCACCTCGCCCCAGCGGGGAGGCGTGACCGGATCGAGATCGCCGGACAGGAGGAGGGTCGGTATCCGGAGCGGCCGGACGCGGTCCACCTCGGCCGGCAGCGGGCCGCGGGGCCACCTGGCGCACATCCGGCGCCAGGTGTCGATCTCGGAACGTCCGAGGAAGGTGCCGCGAACCGCGCGCTCGGCCGCCTCGTCCGTGATGCGCGGCACGTCTTCGGCGCAGAGCACGGAGAGGGTCGTGCCGAGGCTCATCGTCTCGGTCGACCAGGCGGCCGTCTCCAGGCTGAGAGTGGCGAGAGGCGCGAAATTACCATCGGCCGCGGCATGGATCAGGTAGGGGACGAGGCTGGCGTAGGCCGGCACGTAGAGCACGCCGCGGAGGCCGGAGGCGAAGGCGCTCTGCGAGAGGCTCAGCACGGCCGGCCGGCCGGTCTGCGGATGCGGGAGACGCACCGTGGCCGGCTCCCGGCCGAGCCGGTCGAGGACGGTGCGGAGCTCTTCCCCCAGATGAGGAAAGGCCGCCCGGCAGGCCGGCTCCGCGGCGCAATCGGCGAGCAGACGGTCGAGGGCGCGCTGGGCACCCCAGGCGTTGTAGAGCGGCAGCTCGATCTCGAACGGCGCGACGCCGTCGAGCACCACGGTGCGGACGTGCGCACCGTGCCGGCGGGCGTAGACCAGGGCGGCGCGGGTGCCGTAAGAGCCGCCCCAGAGGTTGATCCGCTCGTAGCCGAGGGCGGCGCGGACGTCGTCGAGATCGTCCATGGCCGGCTCGGTCGTGTAGAAGCGCGGGTCGGCCGCGAGCCGCGCGAGACAGGGAGCCGGATCGAGCCGGGTCCCCTCCAGGCCGAGAGAGGCGAGAGGATCGCCGAGGTCGCAGTTGAGCGGGTTCGAGGCGCCCGTGCCGCGCACGTCGACGAGCACGACGTCACGGCTGCGCCGTACCTTCTTGAAGCCGGCCTCGACGAGCCGCCCATAGTCGCGCGCCCCCTGTCCGGGGCCGCCCGCGAGGAGGAACAACGGATCGGGCGCGCTCTCGGGGCGCAGCGCCGGCAGCACGGCGACGTGGACGTCGATCATGCGTCCGGTGCGGGTCTGGCGGTTCTCCGGGACGCGCAGGACGCCGCACCGGACCTCCTCCTCGAAGTCCTTCAGATGACAAGGCGTGAGGTCGATCCGGCGGGGTGATTCCGCGCCGCCCGGCGCCGCGAGCGCGAGGGTGGCGGAGCCGGCGGCGAGGGCGGCGAGAAGCAGAGGGACGCTCCGGCGGATGGAGCGGAACGGACGGTCAGGCTCGGACATCTCCAGGATCTCCTTGGCGGGACGGATGGATGTCCCGCGTCTGTCCTGGGTAGTCTCGGGTGGCGGCGGAACCTTACACGGTCCGTCTCCCCGCCGGTCTCCGGTATGATCTCTCCCGTGAAGAACCCTCTCGTCCTCCTGGTGACTCTCGCCCTCGGTGCCACCGTCTCCCTGGCCGCATGGACCGCGCCCCCGGCGCCGCAGGGCTTCCAGCTCAACGGCGACGCCGCGCGCGGCAAGGCCGTCTTCGACCGGAGCTGTGCCCTCTGCCACGGCGCCGCCGGCAAGGGCGACGGCGCCATGGCCGCGAGCCTCGATCCGAAGCCGCAGGACCTCACGAACCGTGCCGAGATGGCGAAGCGGTCGGACTGGGAGGTCTACCTGGTCATCCGCGACGGCGGCAAGGCCCTCGGCCTGTCCCCCCAGATGCTCACCTACAAGAGCCTGCTCAGCGACCCGCAGATCCGCGACGTGGCGGCATACGTGCGCAGCCTGGCGCGATAGGGAGTGGTGGAGCCATGCCGAAGAAGTCGTTCGAGCGGCACATGGGCGAGTGGCGGTTCCTTGCCGAGTCGGTCGCCCACAACATCGGCGACCTGGAGCACGTGCGCGACGTCCTGGAGGCCCTGAACCAGGCCCTGGACGAGGCGATGGCGGCGAAGGTCCGCCAGGGCGCCTTGCGCGCGGAGGCGCAGCAGGCCACCCGCGACCTGGAAGAGATCCTCGCCGCCGCGACCATCTACGCGGTGCAGTTGCACAGCGGGGTCCTGGCGAAGTACGGAACCCGCAGCGAGAAGCTGCGCGAGTTCGGCCTGCGTCCGCGCAAAGGCCCCGGCCCGCGCAGAAAGGCCCCGGCCGCCGAGGACGGGACTCCTGCGCCGCCGAAGCGGCGCCGCCGGCGCAAGTAGCACCGGGGCCGTGGAAAGACGAGGGGAACGCTTCCCCTCATCATTTCGCCTCCGAAATGACGGGGGGAACGGTTCCCCCGATCATTTTTCCGAAAAAATGCCGGGGAGAGCCTGCAAATGATGAGGGGAAGCGTTCCCCTGGTCATTTCCGGCCGGAATGATGAGGGGAATCGTTCCCCCGGTCATTTTGTGGTGTGAGGGCCGCTCACGGCGGTGCAGCGGCTCTTTTGTGCCGCGGATCTCGCTGTGGCGCGTGAGATGGCGGATCCGGCGCCCCAGCCCCGGCGGAGCGGCGCGCAGCCATCCAGCGTGCCTTCCAGGAGGATGAGGAACGCCTCGCCCGCCGGCTCGAGCTGGAGGCGCGGGGGTAGGGGGGACGGGGAAGGGACAAAAAGGACTGCAAGGACTGCAAGGACGGCCACGGACGAGAGCCTCGCCCTCCAGGCGGGCCGGCTCATGCTCGAGAGGATCGAGGCCCTCACCAGCCCACTTTCCCTTGACCCCGCGGGCAAATTACTCCAGCATACGTATGCTACACGTAGGAGATGTCCGTGCACAAGAAACTCACCATCACCGTCGACGAACAGGTCTATGAGGGTCTGCACCGTGTGATCGGGCGGCAGAAGATCAGCCAGTTCATCGAAACCCTGGTCCGGCCCCACGTAGCTCCTCAGGACCTCGCAGCCGCTTACCGCGACATGGCGGCGGACGAAGACCGTGAGGCCGAGGCTCTCGAGTGGGCGGAAGCCACGTCCAGGGACGTCGCCGATGAAGCGCGGTGAAGTCTGGTGGGTCGATTTCGATCCCTCGATCGGCGGCGAAATCCGGAAGCGCCGCCCAGCCGTCATCGTCAGCAACGATTCGTCCAATCGTTTTCTGAACCGTGTTCAGGTCATTCCACTGACGAGCAACGTGGAGCGCCTGTACCCGAGCGAGGCCTTCGTGAGCCTCCAGGGGCAGCAACGAAAGGCGATGGCCGACCAGTTGGCCACGGTGAGCAAAGTCCGTCTCAGCCAGAAGATAGGTGGCTTGGCACCGGCCGACCTGGAGCAGGTGGAACGAGCCATCAGAATCCAACTCGGCTTGGCGTTGTAGCAAATCGGCGGAGACGAGCCGGGCGTCGACGACCGCCTTGAACCCCCCGCCCACCTCGGCTACGATCCCGGCTCTATGTACCGCGAACCCGATTTTTCCCAGCCGCACCTCGCGGCGGCGCCCGAGTGCCGCTTCGAGCCGTCCCCGGCCGATACGGTCCTGCCGGACGGCTTCATGTCCACCACCAACCATCCGACCTATGTGAACGTCGGCGGGCGCTGGCGCATGCCGGAACGGCCCCGCATGGATTCCCACCTGGTGTGGGATCCGGCCTCCGAGCGGCTGGTCATCAAGGAATTCCGCCTCGTCCGCAAGGGAGACCTCGTGGCCGTCGCCATCAAGGAGGACGGCTCCGAAGGGGTCCTGGTCTGGGACCGCGGGTTCCAGGACGAGGTGGACGAGACCCACATCCCCGAGGCGTTCAGCTTCATGGCCTCGGAGGTCAGCCGTGAGAAGCCGGTCAATTACGACGCCATCTTCCGCGAGTTCGTGCACAACCGGAGGGAGAACGGCAACATCCTCTGGGTCATCGGCCCGGCGCTGGTGCATGCCCGCGGGCGGGTGGCGATGGAGTGGATGATTCACCATGGCTATTGCCACGGCGTGATCACCGGCAACGCGGTCGCGGTGCATGACGTGGAGGCAGCCCTCTACGGCACCACGCTCGGCATGCGCGCCGACGGCCTGGGGAGCGCCGGAGGGCACAGCACGCACATGCGGGCGATCAACGAGGTGAAGAAGGCCGGCTCGATCAAGAATCTGGTCGCGGCCGGGAAGCTGACGAGCGGCATCATGCATGCGCTCACGGTGACGGGCACCCCCTACGTCCTGGGCGGCTCGATCCGCGACGACGGTCCGCTGCCGGAGACCATCGCCTCGGTGCTCGATGCGCAGGAGGCGATGCGCGAGCTGACCAACCGGGCGACCATGGTCGTCATGGTGGCCACGGCGCTCCACGCCATCGCCGCCGGCAACATGCTCCCCACCTTCTGCTACCGCCCCGACGGCTCGATCTCGGAGATCACCACGATCTGCGTCGACCAGACCGAGTTCGTGGTCAACAAGCTGAAAGACCGCGGCACCCACCAGGCCTTCGGCGTGGTCACCAACGCCCAGGACTTCATGCGGCTGGTGCAGCTCGAGCTGGAGGCGCGGGGGTAGGGGGGCGGGGAGAAAAGGACCCAAAGGACTGCAAGGACTGCAAGGACGGCATCAAAGGCGGCGAGGCGGCTGCGGCCTGGGGGCGGTGTAAGATCCCCCGCGAAGCCCGGCACGCCGGGCCGTCCCAAGGGAGCCATCATGACCAGAGCCTTCGTTCTCGGAGCCGCCGTCCTCGCCGGGCTGGCCGCCACCGTTGTTGCCCAGGAGCCTGCGAAGCCCGTCGACCTTGCCGCCGAGTACCAGAGCCTCGTCGACACGGAGCGTGCGTTTGCCAAGAAGTCGATGGAGAGCAATGCGCGCGAGGCGTTCCTCGCCTTCATCGCGGACGACGGGGTGATGTTCACCCCCGATCCGGTTTCCGGCAAGGAGCTTTGGCAGAAGCGGGCGGTGCCGGAGTACACGCTCGACTGGTGGCCGTCTCATGCGGACGTCTCCCGCTCGGCCGACCTCGGCTGGGACACGGGGCCCTGGGTGTTCACCCAGAAGGACGGCGTGCGGTTCTTCGGCTATTTCGCCACCGTCTGGCGCAAGCAGGCGGACGGCACCTGGCGTTTCGTGGCGGATCTGGGGGCCTCCATGCCGGTCGAGGAGAAGCGGGGGGTGGAGCCCGGGCCTCTCGATCCGGCGAAGCTCGCGAAGAGCACCGCGCCGGTCGATCCCAAGGAGGCGGAAAACGCTCTGCTGGACGCCGACCGTGCGCTGGGGGTGGCGGCAGGGAAGGGGCTGGAGGCGGCCTATGGCGGAGTGCTCGCGGAGGACGTCCGGCTGATGCGCCCGGACCACGCCCCCTTCGTCGGCAAGTCGGCCGCCGCGCTCCGGCTCACGGAGGAGAAGGGGACCTTCTCCTCGAAGCCCATCGGTGGCGGCAGCGCCCGGGCCGGAGACCTGGGGTACGTGTACGGCTCCTACGAGCGCAAAGGGGAGAAGCCCGAATCCGGCTCGTATCTGCGCGTCTGGGAGCGGGATCCGGGGCAGGACTGGCGGCTGGTGCTCGAGGTGCTCAACCCGCGGGCGGCGGGCTGAGTCATACTTCGGCCATCATGAGTATGACGCCACAGGAATCCACCGTGAGCACAGTCACAGTCTCCGCCAAAGGCTGGATCGTCATCCCGGCGGAGCTGCGGCGCAAGTACCACATCGAACCCGGCGGTCAGATCCGCATCGTGGATTACGGAGGGACCCTCGGGCTGGTGCCGGCCCTCGCGGACCCGATCCGCGACGCCCGGGGTGCGCTGTCCGGGAAGACGTCGCTGACCCGTGCGCTGCTGGAGGAACGCCGCCGCGAAAGGGCACGTGAGTCGTAGAACGCCACGGCGGACGGGCGCACGTAGTGCTCCTCATCCAACGAGATCTGTAGATGCCGAGGGCTCGCCATAGAGAGATTTCAGCATGCCGCCGCCGAACCGGCCTGCCACGGCATCCGTGAGTCTCCCCCCAGACCCCCTTTCCCCCCTCCGGCGCACTTCTCTATCAGGAGGCAGGCTCCGGGAGCGTGCCTGAGGGGGCATGCTACTCTTCCACGTTCCTGACCGGGGGCGGTGAAGGTCTCGCCCGGCTCCTGAGACGACCCAAGAGAGGATTCATGGATACGCTCGATCAGATCGCAATCATCGGGATGGCGGGACGCTTTCCCGGGGCTTCCGATGTGGACGCTCTGTGGCGCGTCTTGCGCGACGGCGTCGAGGCGATCACCCATTTCTCCGGCGAGGAGCTCGCCGCGGCCGGGGTGGGGGCGGAGCTGCTCGCCAATCCGCGCTACGTGAAGGCCCGCGGCGTCCTCGACGGCTTCGACCGGTTCGATGCCGAGTTCTTCGCGATCACGCCGCGCGATGCGGAGGTCATGGACCCCCAGCAGCGCCTCTTCCTGGAGACCGCCTGGCAGGCGCTGGAGAGCGCGGGCTATGACCCGCATGCTTTCCCGGGGCGCGTCGGCGTCTTCGGCGGCTCCGCGGCGACCAGCTATTTCGCGTTTCACCTGCTGCCGCGCCCCGAGATCCTCGCCGAGGTCGGCGGGCTGCAGGTCAAGATGCTCAACGACAAGGACTTCCTGACCACGCAGACGTCCTACAAGCTGAACCTGCGCGGCCCGAGCATGGCCGTGCAGACCGCCTGCTCGACCTCGCTGGTGGCGGTCCATCTCGCCTGCCAGTCGCTCCTCGGGGGCGAGTGCGACATGGCGCTCGCCGGAGGCGTGGGGGTGGGCTTCCCGCACATCGCCGGCTATCTCTACGCGGAGGGGGGAATCGGCTCGCCGGACGGCCATTGCCGCGCGTTCGATGCGAAGGCGCAGGGGCTGGTCGAAGGGAACGGCGTCGGCCTCCTCGTGCTCAAGCGGCTGGAGGATGCGCTCGCCGACGGCGACACGGTTCGCGCGGTGATCCTCGGCTCGGCGGTCAACAACGACGGCGCGGGGAAGGCCGGCTACTCGGCGCCCAGCATCGACGCCCAGGCCGAGGTGATCTCGGAAGCCCTGGTGGTGGCCCGGGTGGAGCCGGAGACGATCGGTCTCGTCGAGGCGCATGGCAGCGGCACGCCGATCGGCGATCCCATCGAGGTGGCCGCCCTGACGCGGGCCTGGCGGGCGTCGACCCCGAAGCGCGGCTTCTGCGCGCTGGGCTCGATCAAGACGAACCTCGGCCATACCGATGCCGCCGCCGGCGTCTCCGGCCTGATCAAGACGGTCCTCTCCCTGGAGCATGGGCAGATCCCGCCGAGCCTCCACTTCGAGACGCCGAATCCGGCCCTGGCGCTCGACCAGAGCCCGTTCTACGTGCCGACCTCCGTGCGCGACTGGCCGGCGGGAGCGACGCCGCGGCGGGCCGCGGTCTCCTCGCTGGGGATCGGCGGCACCAATGCCCATATCGTGCTGGAGGAGGCGCCGGAGGCGCCCGCTCCGGCGCCGTCGCGCCCCTGGCAGCTCCTGGTGCTCTCGGCGCGGAGCGGCAAGGCGCTCGACGCGGCGACCGCCAACCTCGCGGAGTGGCTCGCGGCTCCCGAGCACGCTGCGACCGGCCTGGCCGACGCGGCGCACACGCTGCGGGTGGGGAGGAAGCCCTTCCGCCACCGCCGCGTCCTGGTCTGCCGCGACCGCGAGGAGGCGATCCGGCTGCTCGGGGAGCGCGATGCCGCGCGGCTGGTGACCGGCGACGCGGGCGACCCCGGGGCGGAGCCGCCGGGCGTGGCGTTCCTCTTTCCCGGCCTGGGGGACCACTATGCCGGCATGGCCGCGGAGCTCTATCGCGCCGAGCCGGTCTTCCGCGAGGCTCTCGACCGCTGCGCGGAGATCCTGCGTCCGCGCCTCGGCCTCGACCTGCGCGAGGCCCTGTGGCCGGCCGGATCGGCCGAGCCGCCGCCGGGTCCGCCGGGTGGGGCCACCCGTCCCGACCTGCGCCGGCTGGTGGCCGGGGACGGGGAGGAGGCGGGCGAGGCCGGTCCGCTCTCGCGCACGCGGATCGCCCATCCGGCGCTCTTCGCGGTCGAATACGCCCTGGCGAAGCAGCTCCTGGAGTGGGGCGTGCGGCCGGCGGCGATGATCGGTTACAGCCTGGGCGAGTACGTGGCCGCCTGCCTGGCCGGCGTCTTCTCGCTGGAGGACGCCTTGACGCTCGTCGCCGAGCGCGCCCGTCTGGTGGACGCGCTGCCGGAGGGCGCGATGCTCGCGGTGCCTTTGCCGGTGGAGGAGGTGGAGCCTCTCCTCGGTGCCGAGCTGTCGCTCGCGGCGGCGGACGGCCCGGCTCTCACCGTGGTGGGCGGCCCGGCCGCGGCGGTCGACCTCTTCGCCTGGCAGCTCTCGTCCCGCGGGGTCGCGACGCGGCGGCTGCGCACGGTGCACGCCTTCCATACGCGGATGATGGAGCCGGCGGTGGCCGAGCTGGCGCGGCTCGCCGGTGGCATCGAGCTGGCGGCGCCATCGATCCCTTTCATCTCGAACGTCACCGGCACCTGGATCACCGCCGCCGAGGCGACCGATCCCACCTACTGGGCACGCCATCTGTCCTCGACCGTGCGCTTCGCGGACGGCCTCGCGGCCTTGATGGGGGAGGACGGCCCGCGCCTCTTCGTCGAGGTCGGCCCCGGCCGGAGCCTCGCGACGCTCGCGCGCCAGCATCCGCGGCGCCCGGCCGGGCTGGCCGAGATCGCCACGCTGCGCGACCGCCGCGACGAGGTCTCCGACCAGGCGTTCCTGCTCGACGCCCTGGGCCGCCTCTGGCTGGCTGGGGGCACGCCCAATTGGGCGGCGTTCGTCTCGGGCGAGAGCCGGCGGCGCGTGCCGCTGCCGACCTATCCGTTCGAGCGGCGGCGCTTCTTCATCGATGCCGCGGCGGGCTCTCTCGCGGCGGCCGCCCCGGTGGCGTCCGCCGCCGCCCGCCTGCCGCAGGAGGAGTGGACCTCCGTCCCTGTCTGGGAGCGCGTGCCGGCCGTTCCCGCGGCCGCTCCGGAGGGATCCGGCTCCTGGCTCCTGCTGCTCGACGATGTGGGTGTGGGCGGGCGCCTCGCCGCGGAGCTCGCGGCGCGCGGCGCCACCGTGGTGACCGCGTCGACGAATCCCGCCGAGGTCCGCGCCCTGCTGCGCGACCTGAAGTCGCGCGATGAGCTGCCGGCGCACATCGTCCACCTGGGAAGCCTGACACCCCCCGGGGTCGAAGCCGCGGCCGACGCGGCGGAGGAGGCGGGCTTCCAGAGCGTGCTGGCGCTCGCCCAGGCGCTCGGCGAGCTGGGCCTGCATGCGCCGGTCCGCGTCACCGCCGTGTCGAACGGCCTGTTCGACGTCACCGGCGCCGAGACGGTGCAACCGGCCAAGGCGACGCTCCTGGGGATCTGCCGGGTATTGCCGCAGGAGGTGGCGCACGCCTCGTGCCGCGTGGTCGATCTCGCGGACGATGCTCTGACGGGCTCCGCGGCGCGCCTCGCGGCGGAGCTGCTCGAGAACGATCCGGTCGCCGCGCTGCGCGGGCGGCACCGCTGGGTGCGCCGTTTCCGGCGCATCGAGCTGCCGGCGGCGGCGCCCGGTGCCGGGCTGCGGCCGGGAGGCGTCTGGCTGATCACCGGCGGTCTCGGCGAGGCCGGCGTCGTTCTCGCCGAGCATCTGTTCCGCACCTCCGGCGCCCGGCTCGTCCTGATCGCTCCGGAGGACGCGCCGCCGCGCGAGCGCTGGGGCGAGTGGATCAGCGGGCGGGCGGAAGGCGATGAAGAGGGAGCGCGCCTGCGCCGCATCCTGGCCCTGGAGGCCGCGGGCGCCGAGGTCCTCCTCGTGCCGGCCGACCTGGCGCGGGCGGGGCGGGCCGAGTGGGCGGTGGGCAAGGTGCGCGAGCGCTTCGGCACGCTCCACGGCGTGATCCAGGCCGAGCCCGATCCTGCCGGCGGGCTGCTGCTCTGGACGACCCACGACAACGCGGCGTTCGCGCTGGCCTCCAAGGTGCGCGGCACGCTCGCCCTGGCCGCGGCGACGCGGGACCTGCCGCTCGATGCGTTCCTCCTGTTCGGCTCGCACGCGGCGGTCATCGGCGGCTTCGGCCAGGCGACGGGGAGCGCCGTGGCCTCGTTCCTCGATGCCCTGGCCTGGCGCCGCGCCGCGGACGGCCTGCCGGCGCAGGCGATCGACTGGAGCTACTTCCGCTGGCAGGCGGTGACGGCGCCCGATCCGGTGGTGGCCGAGGGCCTGCACGCCGCGCTGGCGCTCTACGGGCTCTCCGCTGCGGAGGTGCTGGCGAGCCTCGACCGGATCACCGCCTCCGGCCTGCCGCAGGTGGTGGTCGCGACGCAGGACCTGGACGCCCTCTCCACCCAGTTCGACACCATGAGCACCGGCTCGCTCGGCGAGAGCGCGGCGCCGGGCACGGCGCATCCGCGGCCCGAGCTGGCGATGCCGTACGTCGAGCCGCGCACCGAGACCGAGGCGGTCTTGTCCCGCATCTGGGGCGAGTGCTTCGGCCTCGACCGCGTGGGCGTCGAAGACAACTTCTTCGAGCTGGCGGGCAACTCGCTCCTGGCCATCCAGATCGTCACCCGTGCCAACGCCGCGCTGGGGACCGATCTGCCGATGGCGGCGCTGCTGGAGACGCCCACCGTGGCCGAGCTGGCGGAGCGGGTCGAGGCCGCGCGGCCGGTCTCCGACGAGGATGAGCTGGAGCGCCTGCTCGCCGAGATCGAAGCGCTCTCCCTTGATGAGGCCGAGGCGCGTCTCGCACAGGAGCTCCAGACGCTGGGAGAGACGGCGTGAGCGGCGGCCTCGGGGACCGCCTCGCCACGTTGACCCCGGCGCAGCGCGCCCTCTTCGAGCTCGCCCGCAAGAAGAAGGAAGCCGCGGCGCCGGTCCACGCTGCACCCACCGCCGCGGAGGGAGCGCCCGCGGTGCCGCCCCGCCCGCGGCCGGGTCCGTGGCCGCTCTCGCACGACCAGGAGCGCCTCTGGTGGAGCCAGCGGCGCCATCCCGAGAGCCCGCTCTACAACATCGTGGCGGGCAACCGCTTCCGCGGCCGGCTCGACGTGGCCGCCTTCGAGCGCGCCTTGAACGAGGTGGCCCGCCGCCACGAGAGCCTGCGGACTCTCATCCGCGAGGTCGATGGCCGGCCGGTGCAGGACGTGGTGCCCGAGGTGCGCATGATCGCTCCGCTGGTCGATCTGCGCGGGCTGCCGCACGACCGCCGCGAGGCCGAGGCGGGGCGGGCGGTGACCGCGGCGCTGCGCGGGGCGTTCAACCTGGAGAAGCCGCCGCTCGGCCGCATGGTGCTGGTGCAGGTGGAGGACGATGACTTCATCCGCCCGTTCGCCCTCCATCACACGATCAACGACCACCTGTCGATCTACAACATGGAGGCGGACCTGATCGCCTCCTACGTCGCCTTCGCCACCGGCAAGGCGCCCGAGCTGCCGCCGCCCCCCTTCCAGCAGGCGGACTTCGCGGTCTGGCAGCGCGCGAAGCTCGCCGACGCCGGGCTGATCGCGGAGCGGCAGGCCTGGTGGCGCGAGCGGCTCTCCCCCGTCCCGGACCCCCTGCCGATCCCGCTCGACTGGCCGCGTCCGGCGGCGCAGCTCTACGAGGGAGAACGGCGGCCGTTCGAGATCGCGCGCCCGCACGCCGCGAGCCTCCGCGCCCTGGCGCAGCGCGAAGGCGTGACGATGTTCGCCGCGGCGCTCACCGTGTTCGACACGCTCATGGTCCGCCTCTCGGGGGCGGAGAAAGTGAGCGTCGGCACGCCGATGAGCTACCGCGAGGCGCTGGTCGACGGTCTCCTCGGGTTCTACCTGAACCAGGTCCCCATGCCGGTCGATCTCTCGGGCAATCCCACCTTCCGCGAGGCGGTGCACCGGGTGCGCGACGCGGTGATCGCGGCGCAGACGCACAACGACCTGCCGTACGGCCTGATGGTCGAGGCGGTGCACGGCCCGGCCGACCCCCAGGTGACGCCGCCGTTCCTGCCGTTCACCCAGATGGTTTTCCTGTTCCTCTATCCGCCGAAGATCGTCGGCTCGGTCGTGCCGGGGCTCGACGTGCGCCTCTACCGGGTGGACGCGCGGCGGACGCAGTTCGATACGCAGGTCGCCCTGTTCTGGGACGGGGACCAGGGGATCACCTGCCTCTGGGAGTACAACCGGAGCCTCTGGAAGCCGAGCACCATCGACCGCTTCAAGCAGTCGTTCCGCATCCTCCTGGGCGGCGCGATGGCCGATCCCGGCGCGCGGATCTGGGACCTGCCGATCCTTTCCGAAGGCGAGCTGCAGGCGATCCGCGAGTGGTCCGAGGCCGCCGGCACCGAGCTGCTCGACCGCGCCGGCCGGCCGGTGCCGATCGGCGTCATCGGGACGACCGCGAGCGGCGAGCCGGGACGCTGGCTCTCCGACGGACGGCTCGAAATCCTCGGACGGAGCTGAGGCGTGGCCACGATCCCCTCTCCGACCTTCGTCCATCGCCTGCGGGAACGGGCCCGCAC
>Ga0062379_10000117_pt1 | contig 14214 bp, 7 predicted proteins | sample DOMMetBare2Fresh_2_FD_59484 | JGI IMG/M metagenome (GOLD analysis project Ga0062379, IMG submission 59484) | Wetland sediment microbial communities from St. Louis River estuary, USA, under dissolved organic matter induced mercury methylation -... | ecosystem: Environmental > Aquatic > Freshwater...
GAACGCGGCGAGCGACGCCTCGCGCACCCGCTCCAGGAGGCTCGCGAAGCCGGCGCCGGGATCGATCCGCACGCGGACCGGCAGGGCGTTGACGAAGAAGCCGATCAGCCCCTCGATCTCGGCGCGGTCGCGGTTGGCGCCGGGCACCCCCACCACCAGGTCGTCCGCGCCGGTGATCCGCTGCAGGAGCGCGTCGAACGCGGCGAGGAGGACCATGAACAGCGTGGCCCCGCCGCGCCGGGCGAGCGCCTCCAGCCCGGCGAGCCGGCCGGCGTCCCAGACCGCTTCGCGGCGGTCGCCGGCGAAGGTCTGGACGGGCGGGCGGGGATGGTCCAGGGGGAGCGGCAGGAGCGGCGGCGCGCCGGCCAGTTGCTCGTGCCAGAAGCGGAAGCGCTCCTCCAGCACTTCGCCCTGGAGCCAGGCGCGCTGCCAGAGCGCGAAGTCGGCGTATTGCACGGGCAGCTCCGGCAGCTCCGCCCGCGCCGGTGAGCCGCCGGCCGCGTAGAGGGCGGTCAGCTCGCGGGCCAGCACGCCCATCGACCAGCCGTCCGAGACGATGTGGTGCAGGGCGAGGAGCGCCAGGTGCTCGCGCGGCTCGATCCGCAGGAGGAGGGCGCGGAAGAGCGGTCCGGTCTCCAGGTCGAACGGCCGCAGCGCCTCCGCCGCGGCCACCTCGCGCGCCGCCGCCTCGCGGCGGGCGGCCGGCAGGCCGGAGAGGTCGGCGAGCGGCAGGAGACCGCGCCGCGGCGGATCGATCACCTGCACGGGAGCGCCGCCGGCCGCGGCCGGGAACCGCGTGCGCAGGCTCTCGTGGCGGACGGCGAGCGCCTCGACGCTCCGCCGGAGGGCGGCGGTGTCGAGAGCGCCGGAGAGGCAGGCGACGGTCGCCATGTTGTAGGTGGCCGTGCCGGGCTGGAGCTGCTCGACGAACCAGAGGCGCTCCTGGGCGAAGGAGAGCGGGAGATCGCCGGCGCCCGCGCCGCGCGGCACGAGCGGCGGCGCCGGCCGCACCGGCTCGGCACGCAACAGGCCGGCGATCCGCCCGGCGAGCAGGGCCACGGTCGGCGCGTCGAACAGCCAGCGCAGCGGCACCTCGACGCCAAAGACGGCGCGCAGGCGGGAAACCGCCTGGATGGCCACGAGCGAGCTGCCGCCGAGGGCGAAGAAGTCGTCGGAGCGGCCGATCCGGTCGATCCCCAGCACCTCGCGCCAGACCGCGGCGAGCGTCTCCTCCACCGCATCGCGCGGCGCCGCGCTCTCCGTCACCAGCCGCTCCGCGGTCAGCGCATGGCGCACCAGCGAGCGGCGGTCCACCTTCCCCACCGGGGTGAGCGGCAGCTCGGGGAGGACCACGAAGACCACCGGCAGCATGTACACCGGCAGGCGCTCGGCGAGGAAGGCGCGGAGGCCGTCCGCCGTCACGGCCTGAAGCTCCCCCTCTCCCGAAAGGCTCACGAACGCCGCCAGCCCCCGACCACCCGGCAGGTCGTCGCGCACCACCACCACCACCGCCGCCGCGGCCACTTCCGGGTGCGCCGCGAGGTGCGCCTCGACCTCCGCCGGCTCGATGCGGAAGCCGCGGATCTTCACCTGCTGATCGATCCGGCCGAGGAAGCGGAGATGGCCGTCGATCCCCCAGGCCGCGCGGTCGCCGGTGCGGTAAAGGCGCGCTCCGGGCTCGTCCGCGAACGGATTCGGCACGAAGCGCCCGGCGGTCTGCGCCGGCCGGTTCAGATAGCCGCGGGCGAGGCCGTCGCCGCCGGTGACCAGCTCGCCGGGCACGCCGGCCGGCACCGGCTGGAAGGCCGCGTCCACCACGTAGACCGAGGTGCCCGGGATCGGCCGGCCGATGGGGAGCGGAGACTCGACGTCCGCCGCCGACCGCGCCTCATAGGTCGCCGTGTGGGTGGTGTTCTCGGTGGGGCCGTAGCCGTTGGAGACCACGCAGCCGGGCGCCGCCGCGAGCGAGCGCAGGACAGCCTCCGGGAAGAGGACGTCGCCCCCCACCGAGACGAACCGCACGCCACGGAGCATCTCCGGCCGCGTGCCCGCGACCTGGTGGAAGAGGCCCGGCGGGATCACCAGGAGGGTCACCCGGTGGCGGACGAGCAGCCGTTCCAGGTCGTCGAGCGACAAGACCCCCGGCGGCGGCAGCACCAGCCGGCCGCCGTTCAGGAGCGCTCCCCAGATCTCCTGGGTCGAGGCGTCGAACGACACCGGGGAGAACTGGAGGACCACCTCGTCCGCCGCGACCAGCCCGAGGACCAGGCGGGACACCGCGCGGTGCGTGACGCCCACCGCCTTGGGGGTGCCGGTCGAGCCGGAGGTGAACATCACGTAGGCGAGCCGTTCGCCTGAGTGCCGGTGGACGGCGCCGAGCGGCTCCGGGCCCTGGCGGATGATCGCGTCGCGCGACGCGGCGAGGGAGAACGTGCGGGCGCCCGGGAAGGCCAGCTCGGCCGCCCACCGCGACTCGGCCACGATCAGGGAGAGCCGCGCCTCGGCGGCCATCGCGGCCAGCCGCTCGCGCGGATAGCCGAGATCGAGCGGCACGAAGGCGCCGCCCGCTTCGAGGACCGCCAGGAAGAGGACGATCCGCTCGAGCGACGGCTCCAGCGCCACGCCGACCAACGTCTCGTTCCCCACCCCCAACCCGCGCAACCAGCGGGCCATGCGGTGCACCCAGGCCGCGAGGTCGGCGTAGCTCATCTCGACGCCCTGGGCATCGACCAGCGCGGTCCGCCGCGGCGTGGCGGCGGCCTGGCGGGCGAAGAGGAGGGAGAGCGGCAGATCGACGTCCGGGTGCGGCGGCAGCCCGGCGCTCCACTCGGTCACGAGCTGGCGGATCTCGTGCGCGGCGAGGAGCGGCGCCGTGGCGGCTTCCGCGTCCGGATGCGCCGCCAGATGGTCGAGCGCCCGCGCATAGGCGCCGGCCAGGGCCGCGGCCTGCCGCGCGTCGACCTCGCCGTCCAGATAGCTCAGGCGCAGGTCGAGCCGGCCGCCGCCGGGCTCGACGTGGAAGCTGGCGGAGAGCGCCGAATCGATCTCCTCGTACCCCTCCCAGCCGAGCACCTCGACGTCGGGCACGCCGTGCAGGCCCTGGTAGACGTGGAAGTGGACGAAGTTGAACAGCGTGTCGAACAGCGCACCCTGCCCGGCGAGCCCCTGCAGGCCGGCGAGCGGGAACCGGCGGTGCGGCAGGAGGCGCGCCTCCAGCGCGAAGAGGGAGGCGGTCAGCCCGGCCCAGCTCTCCCGGCCCAGCCGCACGCGCAGCGGCAAGGTGTTGAGGAAGAGCCCCAGCGCGCGGTCGCCCCCCTCCACCTCGGGACGGCCATTGGCCACCAGGCCGGTCAGCAGGTCCGCGCGGCCGGTCCACCGCGCCAGCACGGCCATGTGGGCGGCCAGGAGGGCGCTCTTGAGCGGCGCGCCCGCCGCGCGGGCCACGGCGCGCAGCCCCGCCGTGGTGTGGTCGGAGACCGGCACGACGACGTCGCGCGAGCTCGTCTCTGTCTTCCCGGCTCCGATGGCCACGGGCCACCGCGGCACGCGGCACGGCTCGGCGCCGTCCAGCAGCTCCTGCCAGGCCGCCCGCGCCTCGGCGGAGGCGAGCGTGCTCCGCTCCAGCCGGACGTACTCGCGGAAGACCCCGGGCGGCGGCGGCTCCCCGGCTCCGCCCGGCAGGTCGAGACAGGCGCGGAACAGGCCGGCGAGGAGCGAGGCCGCGCTCCAGCCGTCGAGCACCGCATGGTGGAACGACAGGGTGAGCTGGAACGAATCGTTGGTGCGGCGGTGCACGTGGAAGCGGACGAGCGGCGCCTGGTTCCAGGCGAAGGCGCGGTGGCGCTCCGCCTCCAGCCAGGCGTGCACCCGCCGGGCGCGCTCCTCCTGCGGCAGGCGGCGCAGGTCGTCCACCGCGAACGGCACCTCGACCTCGGCGTGCACGAGCTGCAGCGGCTCGCGGTAGCCGGAGAAGGCGAACGAGGTGCGCAGCACCGGATGGCGGACCGCGGCGCGCTGGATCTCCGAACGCAGGCGCGCCGCGTCGAACGGCGCGCGCACCCAGGCGCTGAACACGTCGTGATAGACCGACGTCTCCGGCCGCAGCTCGGAATGGAACAGCATGCCGCTCTGGAGATGCGCCAGCGGATAGGCGTCGGAGAGCCCGGCGGGCAGCGCCGCGCGGTCTTGCCGGTCGACCAGCGAGAACGGGCCGGCGTCCTCCACCTCCGCCGCCGCGGCCTCCAGCCGGCCGGCGAGATCGCGCAGCGTCGGGTACTGGAAGAGCTGTTGCAGCGAGAGGTCGAGCCCGCGCTCCCGCGCCTTGGCGAGCACCCGCAGGCTCAGGATCGAATCGCCGCCGAGCGCGAAGAAGCCGTCCAGCGCGCCCACCTGCTCCAGCCCCAGGACCTCGGCCCAGACCGCGGCGAGGACCTGCTCGGCCGGCGTCTCCGGCGGCACGTACTCCTCCACCGCCGCCGTCCCGGCCATCGTGGTTTCCAGAGCCGCCCGCGCCGCCATCGCGGCAAGGCTCCGCCGGTCCAGCTTGCCGTTGGCGGTGAGCGGCAGGGCGTCGATCGCCACGAACCGGGCGGGCACCATGGGCTCGGGGAGGCGCTCGGCCACGAAGCGGCGCAGCTCGGCGGGAGCCGGCGTGGCGCCCGGACGCGGTACGAACCAGGCCACCAGCCGTTTCCCTTCGGCGCCCGTGCCGCGGACGAGGACCGCCGCCGCGGCCACCGCCGGATGCGCGGCGAGCGCCGCCTCGATCTCCCCGAGCTCGATGCGGAAGCCGCGGATCTTGACCTGGTCGTCGCTCCTCCCCAGGTATTCGATCTCGCCGCCGGGGAGCCGCCGCGCCAGGTCGCCCGAGCGGTACAGGCGCGCCCCGGCCACCCCGGAGAACGGATCGGGGACGAAGCGCCCGGCGGTCAGCGCCGGCCGGCCGAGATAGCCGCGGGCGAGCCCCGCGCCGCCGACGTGGATCTCGCCGGGGACGAGATCCGGCACCGGCCGCTCCCGGCCGTCGAGCAGCCAGAGGGAGAGATCGGGGATCGGCGCGCCGATCACGCTCCCGCCCGCCGTCTCCAGGTCGTGCCGGCGGATCTCCCGGAACGTCACGTGCACCGTGGTCTCGGTGATCCCGTACATGTTGACCAGGCGCGGCCGTTCGTCGCCATGGCGGGCGAACCAGGGCGCGAGGAGCGGCAGCTCCAGCGCCTCGCCGCCGAAGATCACCGTGCGCAGAGCCAGGGCCGCCGCCGCCGGCTGCTCGCGCTCCCACTGCACGAGCTGGCGGAACGCCGACGGCGTCTGGTTGAGCACCGTCACCCGCTCCCGCGCCAGCAGCGCATGGAACGCCTCGGGCGACCGGCTCACCGCGTACGGCACGATCACCAGCCGGCCGCCATGTGCCAGCGCCCCCCAGATTTCCCACACCGAGAAGTCGAAGGCATAGGAGTGGAAGAGCGTCCACACGTCGTCCGGCCCGAAGCCGAACCACCCCTCCGTCGCCGTGAACAGCCGCGCCATCTCACCATGGCGCACCACCACCCCCTTGGGACGGCCGGTGGAGCCCGAGGTGTAGATGACGTAGGCGGCGTGGCCGGGGGAGGAATCAAAGGACCCAAAGGACTGCAAGGACTGCAAGGACTGCAAGGACGACGAACCGCCCTCGTCAGTGTCCTTGAAGTCTCTGATGTCCTTGAAGTCCTTGACCACCCTCCCCGGAAACCGCCCGCCCAGGCCGGCGCCCGCCACCACCACCCGCACCCCCGAGTCCTCCGCCAGGAACGCCAGCCGCTCGGCCGGCAGGTCGGGATCGAGCGGCACGTAGGCGCCGCCGGCCTTCAGGATGCCCAGGATGCCCGCGATCAGCTCCGGCGACCGGCGGGCGCAGAGGCCGACGCGGACCTCGGGACCGACGCCCAGCGCACGCAGGTCGCGAGCGAGACGGCCGGACTGCGCATCGAGCTCGCCATAGGCCGTGTCCTGCCCGTCGCAAGTCACCGCCACGGCGGACGGATGCCGCGCCGCAAAGGCCTCGAAACGGCGGTGCAACGGGACACCACTCGCGAACGCCGGGCGCGGCGCGCTCTGCAGGGTGATCTGCCGGTGCTCCTCCTCGGTCAGCAGAGGGAGGTCGGCGAGCCGGGCCTCGGGATGGGCGGCGATCCCGGCGAGGAGCGTGCGGAAATGCTCCACGATCCGGCGCGCGGCGGGTGCGTCGAAGAAATCGGTGCTGTATTCGAGATGCCCAGGCACCTCGTCCAGGTCGAACACCGAGAGGAGGAGGTCGTAGCGCGACGTCCGGCGGGGCGTGGGGAGCGGCGTCAGCTCGACGCCGGCGAGCCGGAGCGTGGCCGCCGGAGTGTTCTGGAACGAGAGGATCACCTGCACCAGCGGCGGGCGCAGCGGATCGCGCTCCGGCCGCAGCTCCTCGACGAGCTTCTCGAACGGCACGTCCTGGAACGCCTGCGCGGCGAGCATCGCCTCCCGGGTCCGCGCCAGGAGCTGGCGGAACGGGGGATCGCCGGCCAGGTTCGCCCGCAGGACCAGGGTATTCACGAAGAAGCCGATCATCCCTTCCAGCTCGGCCCGGTTGCGGCCGGCCACCGGCGCACCGATCAGCAGGTCCTCGGCGCCCGCATAGCGGAAGAGAAGCGCATCGAGAGCCGCGAGGAGGGTCATGAAGAGCGTCGTCCCCTCGCGCCGCGACAAGGCGCGGAGCTCCGCCGCCACCTCGGCGGAAACCGCGAACGGCTCCTCCGCGCCGCGCCCCGTGCGCGCCACCGGCCACGGGCGGGTCACCGGCAGCTCGGTCGCCGTGGGCGCGCCGTCCAGGGCGCGGCGCCAATGCGCGAGCGCCGCCTCCAGGCGGGGGCCGGAGAGCCATTCCCGCTGCCAGGCGGCGAAGTCCGGGTACTGCACCGGCAGCTCCGGGAGCGGCGACGGCCGTCCCTCGCAATACGCCGCGTAGAGCGCGGCGAATTCCTGGATGAACACGGCGAGCGACCAGCCGTCCGAGACGATGTGGTGCATCGTCACCAGCGACACGTGCTCCTCGGCCGCGCAGCGCAACAGGGCGGCGCGCACCAGCCGGTCGTCGACGAGGTCGAACGGCCGTCCCTGCTCCGCCGCCACCAGCCGCCGGACCTCCGCCTCCCGCACCGCCGCCGGCAAGGCCGCGAGATCGATCAGCGGCGCCTCGAGCGGCGCGGGCGGATCGACGGCCTGGACCGGCCACCCGTCCACCGTGGCGAAGCGGGTGCGCAGGCTCTCGTGGCGGCGGATGATCTCGTCGAACGACCAGCGTAGCGCCGCGTAGTCGAGCCGGCCGGCGAGCCGCGAGGCGGCGGCGATGTTCCAGGCGGGATTGCCCGGCTGCCACCGGTCGAGGAACCAGAGGCGCTGCTGCGCGAACGACAAGGCGAGGTCGCCCGTCCGCGGTACGGGAGCGAGCACCGGCTCCCCCTCGCCCTCCGCCGCCGGGCGCTGGCGCAGACGCAGCATGAGCAGCGCCCGCTGCTCGGGCGTCAAGCCGGCCAGGCTGTCCGCCAGGCGCGAAGGGTCGGAGGCGTCGGGTCTCGTCATGGGACACGTAGGGCTCGCATGCCCGTTCGAAGCGGCGAGGAACGGCGCGGCGATCCCAGGATGGTCAAATTATGGACCGAATCGGCAGCATCCGGAAGGGGCACCTTCTCACAGATGAACCGCGGGGCAAACGCTTGCCGGCGCGCAAGCCCCCCGCCCCCGTGGTAGGCTCTTTTTTGCCTTCCGAGGAGCCCCCGATGCCCGCGCCGGCCACCGTCCATCTCGTCGATGCCAGCCCCTACATCTTCCGGGCGCACTTCTCGGTGCCCTCTTCGATCAAGACCCCGGCGGGCGCACCGGCCGCCGCGACCTATGGCTTCACCAGCTTCCTCCTGAAACTGGCCGCGGACGAGCACCCGACCCATCTCGCCGTCTGCTTCGACCGCAATCTGAACGGCAGCTTCCGCAACGACGAATATCCGCAATACAAGGCGCACCGGGATGAGCCGCCTCCCGAATTGGTGGCCCAGATCGATTCCTGTTACGAGGTGGCCGCCGCCCTGGGCGCCGCCTGCTTCATCGATCCCCGCTACGAGGCGGACGATCTGATCGCCACCCTGCTCGCCCGGCTCACTCCTCTGGGACATGGCGGCGTCGTGGTCACCTCCGACAAGGACCTGGCGCAGCTCGTGACCGACCGCGTCTCCCTGCTCGACTTCGCGCAGGAGACCCGCTACGCACCCGCCGCCATCCAGGAGAAGTTCGGCGTCCGCCCCGACCAGATCATCGACCTCCTGGGGCTCGCGGGTGACGCGGTGGACAACATCCCCGGCGTCCCCGGCATCGGCAAGAAGTCCGCCGCCGAGCTTCTCGCCCTCCATCCGCACGTCGAGGACCTCTACGCCCACCTCGACGAGCTTCCCTTCGCCAAGATCCGCGCCGCGAAGAGCCTCGCCTCGAAGCTCCGCGAGCACCGCGACCTCGCCTTCCTCTCGAAACGCCTCGCCACCGTCGCCACCGACGCCCCGATCTCCCCGAACGTCGGCCTGGACGATCTCGTCTACCGCGGCGCCGACCTGGCCGTCGTCGAGCCGCTCTTCGACCGTCTGGGGTTCAAGAAGATCCGGGACCGGGTGGGGTAGGCGGTCAGGCCGGCATCCCCTCGCGGGCCTTGCGCTCCAGCTCCTCCAGCCAGATCTGGTGGTGCTTGTGCATCCGGTTCGGCAGGACGAGCGCTCCCAGACGGACCAGCCACCCATGCTGCGTCTCCTCGGTCCGCACGTCGCAACCCTGCGCCGTCTCGCGCAGGATCCACGCGTGGTAGGCGTCGACGCCGGTGCCGTGTGCATCCCAGGCGAGGCGTTGCCCAGGGACGCATTCGAGCACTCTGGACTCGATCCGCACGCCGAAGGTGGTCCAGCGGAACCGTGAGCCTTCACCGAGGTCCGGAGCCGGCCCCTCCAGCATCTCCACGTTCTTCGAATTGGCGTACCAGGTCGGCCAGAGGGGCGCGCGGATCAGCCAGGCCCAGACCCGTTCGGCGGGAGCGGCCATGGCGAGCTCGTTGCACACGTGGATGGGGGTACAGCTCGGGTGGTAGTGGCTCGGCCAGCGGATTTCCGGCAGCTCATGCATCGGAGCACCTCCCTGGGCGACAGCTTATCCGTTCTGCTCCCCCGGCGCTCGATATCTCTCCAGCGCCCGCGCGAATCGCGCCGCCACCGGGCGGATGAGGGGGCGGTAGAGATGGCGCAGAAACCACCCGGGAAACCACCGGCCGCGCTCCTCCAGCGCCACCCGCGCCCGCGGATGCGTGAGGAAGCTCGGGCCGGGCGAGCGATAGCCGGCGTCGCTCCGCCAGATTTCGATGCGATGGACGTGCTTCACGCTCTTGTAGCCGTAATGGGCCGGTGCCACCAGGCGCAGCGGCGCGCCATGGGCGATCGTCAACGGCTCGCCCTGCAATCGATCCGCGAGAAGCACGTCATCTGCCAGAAGATCGGCGAGAAGCAGGCCGGACCGGTACCCGTCCTGACCGCGCAGGACGACGAAGGCCGCGTCCGGAACCGGCTCGGCCAAAGGCACCACGAGCTGATGATAGAAATCCGCGAAACGAAAACCGCTCCATGTAAGAGACCGGCAGGTCCACGTTGTCACGCAATGAAAATCCGAGCATTGCTCCACCCGGGGCAGGCGCCCGAGCTCGCTTTCGAGCGTCACCGGGGCGCGCACGTCACCGCTGATACGCAACTGGATACGTGCTGCTTCTTTCGGAAACCGGTGGGCAAACGGGATCATGCCGAAACGCGGGAAGCTTGCTCGCGCGATCTGGCCCGGCGGGAGGGGGGTGCTCGTGGTCATCGGCCGATCGTATCATCTGGTCTCAACTCGCCAGGAGCGCCCGTTCGTGCCGGGCACGGCTCTCCCGGTCGATGCCGTAGCACAGCATCTCGCAGCCAAGAAAGTCGAGGCGCCTCAACAGCCTCTCGCCGATCCGCTCGGCGACGCGGATCGAGGCATGGTTGTCCGGAGGGATCAGGCTGATGACGCGGTCCTTCTTCCACATCGAGAAGGCGTGCTCCAGGGCGGCCCGGGCCCCCTCCGTGGCGTACCCGTTTCCCCAGAACCGCCGCCCCAGCTTCCACGCCAGCTCGCAGCCCGGCCAAGCCGGCGGCTCCGAAAAACCCACGATTCCGGCGAAGGCACCGGTCACCTTCTGCTCCATGGCCCACATGCCGGTGCCTCCGATCTCCCAATGCCCGACAAGGAAGGCCAGGTGCCGCCAGGCCCGGTCCTCGTCCCACGGCTCCCCCAGGTACCGCATCACCTCGGGGTCCGCATGCAACGCGGCATACTCGCCGACATCGCTCTCGCGCAGCGGCCGCAACCGCAGGCGGTCCGTCACCAGAACCGGAATCTCGACCGCGATCATTCTTCCTCCCTCTCTTCCGCCTCGACCGACAAAAGCATGGCTTGTCCTCTCCCGCCGGAGAGGCGGAGACTCGGCTGGCGGGACGGACACTTTCCACGGGCAATGGCGCTCGTGCGGTCCACTGTCCCCGAAGGGAAAGGCGATGCTTCGGCTCGTTCTGCTCGTGCTCTATCTCACCGCGTCGTACCTCGGTTCCACCATCGATATTGGCGGCGGCTGGGACCCTGACGGCCGCGACAGTGGCGGCGGCCTGGACCCCAACGGTTTGACCGCCCCACCACCGCCCACCGTCGATATCGGCGGCGGCCTGGACCCCAACGGCTGATCTCCTTGTGTGAGGGGCGTCTCCGGCGTCCCTCGTTTTCTCTCCGAGACGTACTGTACAGAGGAACCTGCTTCACCGTAGACTTAATCATCCTGAGAAGAGGTCCATCTAAGGAGAGTCTTGAATGTCCCACCTGGAAAAGGACGAGCTGCGCAGGATTGTGGAGGGAGAAAGGAGTCCCAGCGAGGCCGAGCAGGCGGTGAAGCACCTCGTCGGTTGCGGCCACTGCCGGACCCTGGCCGGGTCCCTCGTCGACGAGCTGCGCGCCGGCCGAGCCGGGTTCCAGGGAGATGGCTCGCTGCAACTGGTCTTCGACTTGATCGAACGGGAACGCAAGTGGGGCGTAGAGTCCTTGTTGGCCCTCGCGGAGTGGGCCGAGCTGCGCAGCATCCCGAACCGGCGGACCCAACGGGACCACGTACGGATGACGAGAACGTGCCACACGGCCGCGTTCGTCCATCTCCTGCAGGAGAAGCTCCGGGAGGCGGCGACCTGGGATGAAGCCGAATTTCTCGCCGCCCTCACCCTTCTTTGCATCGAAGCCATGAGCCAGCGCCAGGTCATCAGCCAGGCCGCCGGCCGCGACTTGCAGGCGGAGGTCTGGGCCGAGATCGCCAACGCCCGGCGGCAGGCATCCGAATGGCCGAAGGCGCACCAAGCCCTGACCAATGCCGAGCGGCACCGTAAGGAAGGCACCGGAAGCCGCCTCCTGGAAGCGCGGCTCCTGTCGATCACCGCATCAACCCTGGCCGATGAAGGCCAAGTGAAGGAGGCGTTGGCCGCCTTGAAGAAATGCGAGGCGATCTATGAAACAATTTCTGAACGGACTCTTCTGGCTCGCACACTCGTCAAGAAAGCGAACGTTCTAGCTGAAACTGAGCCCGCCAAGGGTCTGGAGGCGCTCAATCTGGCCGACCATCTCATTCCCGCAGGGGCCTCCCAACTCATGCTCTTCTCCGAGATGCTGCGAGTCGAGTGCCTGATTGAGGTCCGTAAACCGAATGAAGCCCTGAGCGTCTTCCAGCGCTCCTCCCACCTGCTCGCCGCGAGCCCTCAGGTTCGGACCCGAATTCGCGGAACGTTCACCAGCGCCCGCCTTTTGCATGCCCTTGATCACAAGCCGCAAGCCGAGCGGCTCTTCGACAACGTGGTGGACCGCGACATCGAGCACGAGCTGTACAAGGATGCGTTTCTGGACCTCCTCTATCTCTACGGGGTCCACGTGAAGGAAGGGCACACTGGCAAGGCGGCGCACGTCTGCCGCAGAGCGCTGACGGACACCGCGCTCGCCGCCGTCGCGCACGACCAGCTTCGCGAGAGCTGGACCCGCCTCTTGGACGCCACCGAACGCCGCGGGGTGAAGCCGGAATCCCTGAAGGGCTTCCGGCACTATCTCAGCGTTCATTGGAAGAACCCGGCGCCGGCAGCCCCCGAGCTCGCGCTTTGCTGATCCCGCTCACAGGGAACCGCTCCAAAACCGCCGCGCATCCCGGGCGATCTGATAACCCGCCACGAAGTCGTACACGGCATGCACCACGATCGCGAGGACCAGGGTCTCGGTGTATTCAACCAAGCCGTGCATCACCAGGGCCATGGCGAAGATCATCGCCGCGCTTTTCCAGCCCTGGACCCAATGGGCGAGGGCGAAGGCGGTGGCGCAGAGGAGGGCCGCGAGCCAGGGGTTTCCCAGGGCAAACCAGAGGATCGACATCCCCACGCCGCGGTAGGCGGTCTCTTCGGCCACGCTCGCGACCAGGACGGCGCAGGTCCAGAGCGTCCAGTCCCGGGGGGTGCGGGGCGCGATGCGGTAGACGGCCATCTGGCGGCGCTCGTCCTCGGTGCGGGTGGCGCGCAGGAGGGCGCGGAGGGCGAAGGAGGCTCCGAGGGCCACGGCCGCCGCCGCAATCTCGCGGAGGCCCAGGGCGGGGACCGCGAAGAAGGGATAGCCGAAGCCGCGCCCGGTCAGCCAGGCCAGGACGAGGAGGGAGCCGGAGAGCACGAGGGTGGTGGTCCAGATGGTCTCCCGCGGGGGGAGGGGCTGCGCCGCGCTCCCTTCGCGGACCTGGCGGAACCGGCGGGCGCTGCGCAGGGCCATCCAGGGCAGGACGGCGAAGAGGTAGGCGAGAAAGACGAGCGAGGGGGTTCCGGGCAGGTGCATGGAGGGAAGCGTAGCAGCCCCGGCCACCCCGCGGGCTCTGCTAAACTCATCCAACTTTGGGCAAAAACCTCCCTCCGGACGGTCTCAAGCTCGAGACGATTGGCCCCTATCGGCTGACCGGCTCCCTCGGAGCCGGTGGGATGGGGACGGTCTGGCGTGCCTGGGACGAGCGCCTGCGCCGCCAGGTCGCGATCAAGCAGGTCCTCGCCGAATCGTCCGCCGGTGTCCGCGGACGCCTGCGCCGCGAGGCACGGGCGGCGGCACGGCTCAGCCATCCGACCATCGTCCACGTCTACGACCTGATCGAGCGTCCCGACGGCGACTGGATCGTCATGGAGATGGTCGAGGGGCGGACGCTGCGCCAGATGATCGACGAGCGGGGCCCGCTGGAGGTGTCCCGCGTCCTCCAGATCGGCCGGCAGGTCGCGGAGGGGCTCGCCGCGGCCCATGCGCAGGGCATCCTGCACCGCGACTTGAAGGGCGGCAACGTCATGGTGACGCCGGCCGGGCACGTCAAGATCCTCGATTTCGGGCTCGCCAAGGAGCTGCGGGAGGCGGACGGGGCGCCGGAGGAGGAGCTGTCGGTGCCGGGGATGGTGATCGGCACCTGCCACGCCATGTCGCCCGAGCAGGCGCAGGGGCTGCCGCTCGATGCCCGGTCCGACCTGTTCTCGCTGGGCTCCCTGCTCTACGAAGCGCTCTCCGGCGATCCGCCGTTCCGCGGCCAGACGCCGTTCGAGTCGCTGGCCCGGGTGGTGACCTTCCAGCCCCGGCCGCTCCAGGAGGTCCGCCAGGACGTCACGCCGGAGCTCTCCGGCCTGATCGCCCGCCTCCTTTCCAAGGAACCGGCCGGCCGGCCAGGGAGCGCCGGAGAGCTGGCCGGCGAGCTCGGCGCCCTGGAGAACCGCACGGCCACCGGCGAAACCTTCTCCTTCGGCAGCTCGGGACCGGCGGCGTATCCCCTGCCGTTCCAGGCCTCCGCGTCGGGAGAACGCTCGGGAGAGCGCGGTCTGCCGCCGCCGTCCATTCCACGCGCCGGGGAACGCCGGCGGATCACCGTCGTCTGCTGCGGCCTGGTGGGCTTCGACGACGCCACGGGAGAAGTCCGTCCGCTCGATCTCGAAGCGCTGTCGGAGGCCACGGGCGCCTTCCTGGACCTGGCCGCCGCCGTGGCCGAGCAGCTCGGCGGCTGCCTCGGTGCTTCGCTGGGGAACATCCTCTGTCTCTACTTCGGATTCCCCCAATTCCACGAGGACAATGCCGAGCGGG
>Ga0062379_10000119_pt1 | contig 14157 bp, 8 predicted proteins | sample DOMMetBare2Fresh_2_FD_59484 | JGI IMG/M metagenome (GOLD analysis project Ga0062379, IMG submission 59484) | Wetland sediment microbial communities from St. Louis River estuary, USA, under dissolved organic matter induced mercury methylation -... | ecosystem: Environmental > Aquatic > Freshwater...
ACGGCTGGACGGATCTCGCGGTGCCGGGGCGCCTGCTGCGCAACGGGCGGACCCCGCGCGGCCGGCTCGCCGCGGGGAGGGAGCTGCCGGCCGGTCCCTGGGCGTTTGCGGACCTGGACAACCGCGGCGCCGCGGCGCCGGTCACCTTCCCCGGGACGGTGGCGGTGACGGCCACGGACTTCGACGGCGACGGCCGGGTCGATCTCGCCACGGTGGGGCAGGACGGCGTCCTGCGGCGGCGGCGCAACGTCGCGGAGACCGCGGGCCGCTGGCTCACCGTCGCCCTGGAAGGGGTGAAGAACCTGAAGCTCGCCCCCGGCGCCGAGGTCGAGGTGCGCGCCGGCACCTCGTACCAGAAGAAGCTCTACCGCGGCGTGCCCCTCCATTTCGGCCTGGGCGGCCGGGCGGCGATCGACACGGTGCGCATCACCTGGCCGAACGGGTTGATCCAGAACGAGACGAAACAGGTGCCGGGCGCCCTCGCCTTCAAGGAGGCGCCGCGCCTCTCCGGCTCCTGCCCGATGATCTTCACCTGGAACGGCCACGAATTCGAATTCATCACCGACGTCCTCGGCGTCGCACCGCTCGGCGCCAGCGCGGGCGACGGGACGTACTTCCCGGTGGACCACGACGAATACGTGCAGATCCGCGGTGAGTCGCTCGTGCAGAACGAGGGCCGCTACGAGATCCGCATCACCGAGGAGCTGCGCGAGGTCTCGTATCTCGACCAGGTGCGGCTCCTCGCGGTCGATCATCCGGCGGACGTGGAGATCTTCACCAACGACAAGTTCAAGGCACCGCCGTTCCCCGAATTCCGGCTGTTCGGCGTGCGCGAGAAGATCCGTCCGGTGCGTGCCGTGGACGGCCGGGGGGCCGACGTCCGCGAACGCCTGCTGGCGCGCGACCGGCACTATCCGGACGGCTTCCGCCGCAACGCCGCGGGGATCGCCGAGCTGCACACGCTGGACCTGGATTTCGGTGATGCGATCCCGGACGGCCGGGCGATCCTGGTCCTCTCCGGCTGGGTCGACTGGGCCGACGGCAGCACCTTCCTGGGCGCCGCCCAGGAGTCGAAGGCGGGGCTCGTGTTCCCGTACCTCCAGGTGAAGGACGGGCGGGGCGAGTGGACGACGGTGATCGACGACATGGGGATGCCGGCGGGCAAGCCGAAGACCATCGTCGTGGACCTGACGGACAAGTTCCTCTCGGCGTCGCGCGGGGTGCGGATCGTGACCAGCCTCTGCGTCTACTGGGACGAGATCTTCCTGGCTCCCCTCGAAGCACCGGACGCCGAGGTGAAGCCGCTGGCGCTGGAGACGGCGGTGCTCTCCTACCGCGGCTTCTCGCGGCCGGTGATCGACCCAGAACGCAAACAGCCCGAGAGCTTCGACTACCAGAGCTGGATGCCGCTCTCCATGTGGAATCCCACGCCCGGCCTCTATACGCGGTATGGCGACGTCCTGCCGCTCCTCGCCGAGATCGACGACCGCCTCGCCATCCTCGGCTCCGGCGACGAGGTCCGGCTGCGTTTCGACGCCACGGCCCTGCCGGCTCTACCCGCGGATTGGCGCCGCGACTTCCTGCTCCTGGTCGACGGCTGGGCCAAGGACGCGGACGCCAACACCGCCTTCTCGCAGACCGTCGAGCCGTTGCCGTTCCACGGCATGTCACAATATCCGTACCCGGAGGGCGAACGTTTCCCGGACGACGCGGTGCACCGTCTCGACCGGGACCGTTACCAGACCCGCCCCGCCCTCCGCCTGCTGCGCCCGTTGCGGGGACGGGAGGAGGAACAGGAATGAGGGCTCTCGGGACCGGACCTGGAATCAGGACAGCCGCCGCGCTCCTCCTGGCGCTCCTGGTGAACACCGCCTATATCGCGGCGTTCGCCGATCCCACAATTTTCTATATGGGGAACGTGCTCGCCCACTTTCTCCTGGGCCTCGCCCTGGCGGTGGCGGTGGGCCTGCTCTTCTGGCGCCGGAGGGAGCTCGCCCGCGAGCTCGCGGTGCCGGCGGCGCTCGGCACGCTCGCCCTGGTGGCCGGGATCGCCCTGGCGGTCGCCGGCAACACCGTTCCGCACCGCTGGCTGCTGTGGACCCACGTGGCCACCTCCTGCCTCGCCGTGGTGGCCCTCCTCCCCTGGGTCTGGCGCAAGGTGGCGGAGGAGCCGGACCGGCGGCGCTTCGGGCGCGCGCTCGTGGGCGCCGTCCTCCTCCTGCTCCTCCTGCCGGCGTCGCTCTGGCTCTACCGGCGGTCCAACCCGGACCCGCGGAGCGTGATCCGGAACCCGATGATCGTGCCGACCTCCATGCACGAGGAAGGCGAAGGGCCGAAGTCGCCGTTCTTCCCCTCGTCGGCGCGCACCAACGTGGGCGGCATCATCCCCTCCAATTTCTTCATGGATTCCGCCACCTGCGGCGAGTGCCACAAGGACGTCTACGCGCAGTGGAACAGCTCGGCGCACCACTTCGCCTCGTTCAACAATCAATTCTACCGGAAATCGGTCGAATACATGCAGGACGTGGTCGGCCCGCAGCCCAGCAAGTGGTGCGCCGGCTGCCACGACCATGCGGTCTTCTTCAACGGCCGCTTCGAGCGCCCGATCAAGGATCAGATCGACACGCCGGAGGCGCACGCGGGGCTCGCCTGCACCTCCTGCCATGCGATCACCGAGATCCACAGCTCGATGGGGAACGGCGATTTCACCATCGAGTATCCGCCGCTCCACGAGCTGGCGAACAGCAAGAATCCGGTGATCCGCCGGTTGGACCGGTTCCTGACCTACATGGATCCGGAGCCGCACAAGAAAACCTTCATGAAGCCGTTCATGCGCGACAACGCGGAGTTCTGCTCGTCCTGCCACAAGGTGCACCTGGACGTCCCGGTCAACTCCTACCGCTGGTTCCGCGGCTTCAACGACTATGACAACTGGCAGGCGAGCGGTGTGTCGGGCCAGGGCGCGCGGTCGTTCTATTACCCCAAGCAGAGCAAGACCTGCGCCGGCTGCCACATGCCGCTCGTGGAGTCAGAGGACCCCGGCAACAAGGATGGCTTCGTCCATTCCCACCGGTTCCCCGCGGCCAACACGGCGCTCCCCTTTGTGAACAAGGACGCGGAGCAGATGAAGGTCGTCGAAGACTTCCTGAAGTCCGGCTTCATCACCGTCGACGTCTTCGCCGTCGCGCCGGACGAGCAGGCGGCCGGCGATACGGAGATGATCCGCCGCGCCGCGCCGCGGAGCACCGGGCCGCAGCTCAACACCACCTTCGCCGTCGGCGAGGAGGCCGAGCCGTCCGGGCCGGCGTTCATCCGGGAAGTGGGGGAGGTGGCGGCGCCGGTCGACCGTTCCGGGGTCGCTTTGAAACCCGGCTCCACGGTCAAGGTCGACGTCGTGGTGCGCACCCGCGCCATCGGGCACTTTTTCCCCGGCGGCACGGTGGACGGCTTCGACGTCTGGCTGGAGCTGCAGGCGAAGGACGCGGACGGCCGGGTGATCTTCTGGAGCGGCATGGTGGAAGACGACGGGAAGGGGCCGGTCGAGGCGGGCGCCCACATGTACCGCTCCTATGCGCTCGATGCGGAGGGCAACCCGATCAACAAGCGCAACGCCTGGCAGGCCCGCACCATGCTCTATGCGCGGCTGATCCCGCCCGGCGCCGCCGACACCGTCCATTACCGGATGCGGATCCCGCCGGACGCGCGCGGACCGATCACGTTGTCGGCGAAGCTCAACCACCGCAAGTTCGCGCACTACTACACGCAGTTCGCCTATGCCGGCCAGCCGAAGCCGGGGCAGTCGCCGGAGCTCCTCTCGGCGCACGCCAACAGCCTCGAATATTCGTTCGACAAGGCGAACGTCCCGGCGAACGTCTCGGGCAAGATCAAGGGAGAGATCCCGGACCTGCCGATCACCGTGCTTGCCACGGACGAGGTGACGATCCCCCTGGCCGGTCCCGGTGCGGCGCCCGTCTGGAAGCCGGTGGTCGCCAAGGAGGATTGGGAGCGCTGGAACGACTGGGGGATCGGCCTGCTCCTCCAGGGGGACTTGAAAGGGGCGGAATACGCCTTCCTGCGTGTCACCGAGGCCGATCCAACGTATGCCGACGGCTGGCTCAACGTCGCCCGCGCGCTCATCCGCGAAGGCGAGATGGAGCGCGCCCGGACCTTCGTGCAGAAGGCGATGTCGATCGACGGGAGCCTCGGCCGCATCCACTTCTTCAAGGCCTCGATCGAGAAGGCGGAGGGCGACTACGACGCCGCTCTCGCCTCGTTGCGCACGGTGGAAGCGAAATATCCGCGCGACCGCGTGGTGCAGAACCAGATCGCCCGCCTTCTGTTCCTGAAGCGCGACTACAAGGCGGCGCTCGCGGTGCTGGAGCAGGTCTGCCTGGTCGATCCCGAGGACGTGCAGATGCATTACACGGCCATGCTCTGCTGGCGCGCCCTGGGCGACGCCGCGAAGGCCGAGCGCGAGGAGGCGCTGTTCCGCCGCTTCAAGGCCGACGAGTCGTCGCAATCGATCACCGCCGTGCGCCGCCGCGTGAGCCCCGAGGACAACAACGAGCGGCAGCCGATCCACGAGCACGAGTCCGTGCCGCTCCCCGTGGTGCCGGCACGCCCCGCGACGCCCGATTCCGCCATCGCCGGAGGGTAGACCGATTGAAGATCAAGATGCAGACCACGATACCACTCGCGCTCTCCCTCTTCGCCGGAGCCGTGCTGATCGCCGCCCAGCCCGCGGCCAGACCGGCTCCGGCTCCTGCGGGGCTCCGCTTCACCGACGTGACCGCCGCGGCCGGCATCAAGTTCACTCACAACAGCGGCCGGGCCGGCAAGAAATACCTCCCCGAGACGCTCGGCTCCGGCGGCGCCTTCTTCGACGCCGACGGCGACGGCTGGCTCGACGTGCTGCTGGTCAACGGCAAGGACTGGACACCTCGGAAGGGGGGCCGCAAGTCGCTCCACGCGCTCTACAGGAACAACAGGAACGGCACGTTCACCGACGTCACCCGGGGGAGCGGCCTCGACGTCGAGATGTACGGCCTCGGCGTGGCCGTGGCCGACTTCGACAACGACGGCAAGGAGGACGTCTACCTGACGGCGCTCGAAGGCGACCGCCTGTTCCGCAACGTCTCCGCGGGCGGCAAGGCGCGGTTCCAGGACGTGACCGCGGCGTCCGGGATCAGGAACGCGAGCTTCGGCACCAGCGCCGCCTGGCTCGACTACGACCGCGACGGCAAGGTGGACCTCTTCGTGGCGAACTACGTCGAGTGGAGCCCGGAGAAGGACCTCTGGTGCTCGCTCGACGGCGCGGCCAAGTCGTACTGCACGCCCGAGTCGTACAAGGGGACCACCTCCCGGCTGTTCCGCAACCTGGGGAGCGGAAAGTTCCAGGACGTGACGGCGAAGGCCGGCATGGGGCAGGAGGGGAAGGCGCTGGGCGTCGCCGTCCTCGACGTGGACATGGACGGCTGGCCCGACCTGTTCGTGGCGAACGACACCCAGCCCAACAAGCTTTACCGCAACCGGAAGAACGGCACCTTCGCCGAGGAGGGGCTGGAGGCGGGCGTCGCCTTCGGCGAGGACGGTGTCGCGCGCGGCGCCATGGGGGCCGACGCGGCGGACTACGACCGCTCGGGGCGCCCACATCTCCTGGTCGGCAACTTCTCGAACGAGATGCTCGCCCTCTACCACAACGAGGGGAGCGGCATCTTCGTCGACGAGGCGCCGGCCTCGGCGGTGGGGCGGGCGAGCCTGCTCACCCTGACCTTCGGCGTCTTCTTCTTCGACGCCGACCTGGACGGCCTGCTCGACCTCTTCGCGGCCAACGGCCACATCGAAGAGGAGATCGGCCGCGTGCAGCCGCGCGTCGCCTACAAGCAGCCGCCCCTCCTCTTCCGCAACCTCGGCGCCGGCAAGTTCGAGCCGCTGGGCGCGAGCCTGGGGGCGGATTTCAACCGCCCGATGGTGGCGCGCGGCGCCGCCTACGGCGACTACGACAAGGACGGCGACCTGGACGTCCTGGTCACCACCAACCACGGGCCGGCGCACCTCTTCCGCAACGACGGCGGCAACCGCAACCACTGGCTCTCCGTGCGCACGGTGGGCACGAAGTCCAACCGCGACGGCATCGGCGCGGTGGTGCGGGTGGCGAGCCCCGGGGCGGGCAAGCAGTGGAACACGGTGAGGAGCGGCTCGTCCTACTGCTCGCAGAGCGATCTCGCGCTGACCTTCGGGCTGGGCAGGGACGCGAGAGCGACGCTCGACGTCGAATGGCCGAGCGGCCAGAAGCAGCACCTCGAAGGAGTGCCGGCCAACCAGCTCGTCACCGTCGAGGAGGGCAAGGGGATCGTCGCGCGGCCGGGAGCCTCCCGTTGAGCCTTGAGCTGGGATACCCTCATCTCAGGAGGAGTCTGGTCATGCGCAAAAATCTCGCGGCATTCGCCATCGCCGTCTGTCTCGGAATTCCGGGCGCCGCCCGGGCCGACGTGGTCCTCGATTGGAACGGCGTCCTGCTCGCTGCGATCCGGGTGGACAAGACTCCCCCCCCCAAGGCGTCGCGCGCCATGGCCGTGGTCAACGTCTCCGTCTACGACGCGGTCAACGGCATCACCGGAGGGTTCACCCCGTACCACGTGACCGATCCCGCCCCGGCCGGGGCCTCGCCGCAGGCGGCGGCCGTGTCCGCGGCCTATCAGGCCTTGCTGGCCCTCTTCCCGGCCCAGAAGGCGACGTTCGACGCGGCGTTCGCGACCTCCCTCGCCGCGATTCCCGACGGCGCCGCCAAGACCGGCGGCATCGCCTGGGGCCAGGAGGTCGCCGCGGCGATCCTCGCGCTGCGCGCCGGCGACCACTCCGGCGACACCGTGGCCTGGGAGCCGCCGCAGGGGGCGGGCTGGTGGGAGCCGACCCCGCCGGCTTTCGCGCCGCCGCTCCTCCCCAACTGGCCCTACGTGACACCCTGGGCGATGACGCACGGCAGCCAGTTCCGCCTGCCGGCCCCGCCGGTACCCAGCAGCGCCGAATACCTGGCGGCCTTCCGTGAGGTCCGGCGGATCGGCCGCGTGAACAGCCCGAACCGCACCGCCGAGCAGACGCAGATCGCGCTCTTCTGGGCCGACGGCGCCGGCACCGAGACGCCCCCGGGCCACTGGATCACCATCGCCCGGGGCGTCTCCACCGCGCAGGGCCTCACCCTGGCGCAGAACGCCCGCCTGTTCGCCCTCCTGTCGATCACCGTGGCCGACGCGGCGATCGTCTCGTGGGACGTGAAGTATGCCTACGCCAACTGGCGTCCGGTCACCGGCATCCAGAAGGCCGCCGAGGACGGCAATCCGGACACCGTTCCCGATCCTTCCTGGCTGCCGCTCCTCGCGACGCCGCCGTTCCCGTCCTACAGCTCGGGCCACAGCACGTTCAGCGGTTCCAGCTCGCGCCTTCTCGCCCACTACTTCGGGACCGACGACGTCGCCTTCAGCACCGTCTCCGACGGCCTGCCGGGCGTGACGCGCTCGTTCACCAGCTTCTCGCAGGCCGCCGAGGAGGCGGGGCAGAGCCGGATCTACGGCGGCATCCACTGGCAGTTCGACAACGTGGGCGGCCTGGCGAGCGGCCGGGACCTCGCCGACTGGGTCTTCTTCAATGAGCTGACGCCGGCCGCGGCGGCGTCCACCTGCCTCCCCGGCGCCACCACCCTCTGCCTGAACGGCGGGCGCTTCAAGGTGGAGGCCGCGTGGAAGACCGCCACCGGTTCGGGAGCGGGACAGGCGGTGAGCGACGGCGCCGATTCCGGCCGCTTCTGGTTCTTCGATTCCGGCAACACCGAGCTGGTCGTCAAGGTCCTGGACGGCTGCTCGTTCGACGAACGCTACTGGGTGTTCGCCAGCGGCCTGACCAACGTCCAGGTCCTGGTGACCGTGACCGACACGGAGGCGGGCGTGGTCCGGCGGTACTTCAATCCGCTCGGCAAGCCCTTCGCGCCGGTGCAGGACGTCGACGCGTTCGCCACCTGCCCTTGACAAGTGAGGGAAGCGAGTGCGGATTCTGTAAGATCATTGTCGTTGGTTGCATTGTTTGAAGTGAGTCGGGGTGTAACGAGGGACGTGTCTGCCGCGCCTCTAAGAGCCGAAAGGCCCCGGATTCCGGTCCGGGGCCGGGCGCGGTGGCAACGAACGGAGGAAGAGACGTGACGCAAGCAGAGATCGTGGGCAAGATCAAGCAGATCATCGGCAACATCGCGGGGCTCGATCCCCAGCGCATCGGGGACGCGGACTCGCTGCGGGAGGACCTGAAGCTCGATTCGCTGTCGCTCCTGGAGATCGGGGTCGACGTCGACCTGGCCTTCAAGCTGAACCTGCCGGACGAACGGTACAAGGAGATCCAGACTCTGCCGCAGATGGCGGCCCTGGTCGAGCAGCGGCTCGGCGAGCTGTCCGGTGTGCAGGCCGGCGTGCAGGCCGGGGCGGTGTGATGGCCGCCCGGGTGGTGGTGACCGGCCTCGCGGCGGTGACGCCGGTCGGGGCCGGCCGGGAGGAGGTCTGGAGACACCTCCTCGCCGGGACGAGCGGCTTCGCTCCGGTGGAGTCGTTCGACACGGCCAAGTTCAGCACCCACCTGGGCGCCGAGGTGCGCGGCTTCGATCCCGCCCCCTGGGTGCGGACGCTCGATCCGTCGCGCCTCGGCCGCGCCTCGCAGCTCGCGGTGGCGGCGGCCCGCATGGCCCTGGAGGACGCCGGCATCGAGCCCGGCACGGTGGCGCCGGAGCGCGCCGGGGTGGCGATGGGGACGACCTCCGGGGAGCCGCGCGAGGTGGAGAAGCTGAACGACCGCATCCTGGCCGGCGACACCGGCTCGGTCGGCGCCGAGTTCATCACCCTCTATCCGTGCCACATGATCGCCGCCCACGTCGCCCGCGAGGCCGGCCTGGCCGGTGTCTGCACGATGATTCCGACCGCCTGCGCGGCGGGCAACTACGCGATCGCGCACGGCCTCGACCTCCTGCGGCGCGGCCGGGCGGACCTCATGCTGGCCGGCGGCGCCGACGCCTTTTCACGCATCACCTACGCGGGCTTCCACCGCCTCGGCGCCATCGCGCCGGAGCGCTGCCAGCCGTTCGACAAGAACCGCAAGGGGATGATCCCCGGCGAAGGGGCGGCGATCCTGGTCCTGGAGACCCTGGAGCACGCCCGTGCCCGCGGTGCGCGCATCTATGCCGAGGTGGCGGGCTACGGCCTCTCCTGCGACGCCCACCACATGACCGCGGCTCACCCGGAAGGGGACGGTGCCGCCCGCGCCATGACCGGCGCCCTCGCCGACGCCGGCCTCCGGCCGGAGGACGTGAGCTACGTCAGCGCCCACGGCACCGGCACGCCGACCAACGACCGGCTGGAGACGCTCGCCGTGCTGCGCGTCTTCGGCGACGCCGCACCGAGGACGCCGATGAGCTCGGTCAAATCGATGATCGGCCACACCATGGGAGCGGCCTCGGCGATCGAGGCCCTGGTCTGCTCACTCGCCGTGTCCACCGGATGGATCCCGCCGACGATGAACCTGGAAGAGCCCGACGGCGACCTCGACTTCGTGCCGAACCGGGCCCGGCAACACGACGTGCGGGTGGCGATGAACAACGCCTACGCCTTCGGCGGCAACAACGCCTCGGTGATCTTCCGGAGGGTGGAGGCATGACGCGCCGTGTCGCCATCACCGGCTGCGGGGCCCTGACGCCCGTCGCGGATACGCCCGCCGCGTTGCACGCCGCGCTGTGCGAGGGGCGGAGCGCGCTCCGATCCATCGAGTTATTTCAATTAGACGCTGTAACGCCGCTTCCGGCCGGCGAGATCCGCCCGTTCGAGCCGCGCGCCTACCTGGGAGACCGCAACCTCCGGCCGGTGGACCGCACGGCCCGCCTGCTGCTGGTCGCCACCCAGCGGGCTCTCGAGGCGAGCGGCTGGACGGCCGGGATGCGGGCCGCGCGCGAGGTGGGGCTCATCCTCGGCACCGTGTTCTGCAGCGTGCGCACCATCGCCGAGTTCGACCGCCGCGCCGTGCAGCTCGGCCCCTCCTACGCGAGCCCGCTCGATTTCGCCAACAGCGTGATCAACGCCGCGGCCGGCCAGGCCGCCATCTGGCACGACCTGCGGGGGATCAACACCACACTGGCGGGGGGCGAGGCTTCGAGCCTCCTCGCCCTCGCCCAGGCCGCGGACCTGATCCGCGACGGGCGCGCCAGTGCCTTGCTGGCCGGCGGCGCCGAGGAGCTCTGCTTCGAATCGTTCCTCGGCCACCAGCGTGCCGGGCGCCTCGGGCAACGGACCATCCCGTTCGATGCGCGGCGCGACGGTTTCGCGCTCGCCGAAGGAGCGGCGGCGCTGATGCTGGAGGACGCGGCCGGAGCGGAAGCCCGCGGTGCCCGCGTTCTCGCCACGGTGCGCGGCCACGCCGAGACGTTCGATCCCACGGCAGGGGAGGACCCGGCCGCGGCCGCCGCCACCGTCGCCCGGGCGGTCCGCCAGGCGCTGGAGGATGCGGCGGTGGAGCCGTCCGCTCTCGACCTCCTGGTCCTCGGAGCCAACGGGAGCGTGAAGGGCGACCGTGCGGAGGCGCGCGGTGTCGCCGAGGCCCTGGGCACGCGGGCCGCGGCGGTCCCCGTCGCGGTGCCCAAGGCCGCGCTCGGCGAAGCCCTCGGCGCCTCGGGAGCCTTGCAGGCCTTGACCGCCCTCGGCGTGTTCGGTGACGGCGTGGTGCCGGGCGTCCTCGGCCTGGAGGCCACGGAGGAGGGGTTCCCGCTGGGCGGTGTCGCGGCCACGGCGCGCCGGCTCGACCGGCTGCCACGCCTGGCGCTGCTGCATGCGCTGGCCACGGACGGCCAGTGCTGCGCGGTGGTGGTGGAGGCGGCGTGAGCGGTCTCGTCCCCCGCTTCGAAGAACAGGGCTACACGGACGAGGACGTCGCCGCCCGCCGCCGCTGGATCGAGGAAAAGACCGGCGCCTCTCTTGCGCAGGTGGGGGCGTCGACCCTCTCCGGCGATTCCTTGCGGGGGAATATCGAGAATCCCATCGGGGCCGTGCAGGTGCCCCTCGGCGTGGCCGGGCCGCTCCTGGTCCATGGCGAGCATGCGGAAGGGACTTTCTACGTTCCGATGGCCACCACCGAGGGAGCCCTGGTGCGTTCCTACGAGCGTGGCGCGGTGGCGGTCACCCGTGCCGGTGGGGCGACCGTCCGCGTCTACGTCGACGAGAACCGCGTCACGCCGGTCTTCTCGTTCGACGGGGTGGCCGAGGCCGCCGACTTCGCGCGGCGGCTGCCGGACTGGTTCGAGAGCCTCAGGACCGAGGCGGAGTCCACCACCCGCCACGGCAAGCTCCTGCGCGTCGAGCCCCACCCGCTGGGTTCCGAGGTGATGATCCATTTCTGCTACTCGACCGGTGACGCACACGGCATGAACATGATCGTCAGGGCCACCGACCGTGCCTGCCGGTGGCTCGTGGCGAACACCCCGGCGCGGCGCCACTTCATCTTCAGCGGCCTCGAAGGAGAGAAGCGGGCCGCCGGCTCTCTCTTCGCCGGCGGCAAGGGGAAGAAGGTCGTGGCCGGAGCCCGGCTCCCCGCCCGCGTTTGCCGCGCCTGGCTGCACGTGACGCCGGAGCAGATGGCCGACTTCTGGCGCTCCACGGTGCTGGGCCACCTGCAAGGAGGCACTCTGGGCTACAACGGCCACTATGCCAATGGCCTGGCCGCCCTCTTCATCGCCTGCGGGCAGGACGTGGCCAATATCGCCAACTCGGCGGTCGGCGTGACCACCATCGAGGTCACTCCGGAGGGGGACCTCTACGCCGCGGCGACCTTGCCGTCGCTCACCGTGGGCACCGTCGGCGGCGGCACCGGCCTGGGCACCGCCCGCGAGTGCCTGGAGATGCTCGGATGCGCGGGGAGCGGTAAAGCCTTGAAGCTCGCCGAAATCGCCGCGGCCTTTCTGCTCGCGGGCGACATCTCCTTCGGCGCGGCGATCGCCAGCGGCGAATTCGTCCAGGCCCACGAGGACTATGGCCGGAACCGTCCGGAGGAAGGTTCTTGAAGCGCCTTTTCAAAGGCCTGCGCCGCGCGCCGGACGCCCGCTATGACGCGGTCGTCATCGGCGCCGGTGTCGGCGGCCTGATCGCCGCCAACCTCCTGGCGCGCGCGGGCTTGAAGACGCTCCTCGTCGAGCAGCACTACATGGTGGGCGGCTATTGCAGCACCTTCCGCCGCGCCGGCTACACCTTCGACGCGGCGACTCACTTCTATCCGCTGCTCGGCAATCCCGAGACACTGACCGGCCGTCTCCTCGGCGAGCTCGGCGTGCGCACCGGCTGGGTCAAGATGGACCCGGTCGACACCTTCCACTTTCCGGATGGCTCGCGCTTCGCGGTGCCGGCCGACCTCGCGACCTACCTGGCGCGGCTCAAGGCCGAGTTCCCGGAGGAGTCCGCGGCGCTCGACGAGTTCTTCGGCGTGGTGCGCGAGACCTACCTCCTCGGCCTGCTCCACTACTTCCGCGGCAAGCCGCTCGCCCAGATCGACCGGCTCGCCCCGTACCACGCCCTTTCCGTGCGCGAAGCGCTCGACCGCTTCTTCCGCGACCGCAAGCTCAAGCTCCTCCTGACCGCCGACTGCCCGCACTGGGGCTCGCCGCCGGGCCGCACCTCGTTCGTCTTCGACTCGATGCTCCGCCTCTCCTACTTCCTCGGCAACTACTACCCGCAAGGGGGCTCCCAGGCGTTCGCCGACGACCTGGCCCGCTGCTTCGAGGAGCAGGGAGGGCACGTGCTCACCAGCACGATGGCCCGGAAGATCGTGATCGAAGGCGGCGCCGCCCGTGGTGTCGAGCTCGAGGTGCTCCGCGGCAGCGCGCCGCCCGGAGGCCTGCAATGCGTGGTCAAGTCCGGCGTGGTGATCAGCAACGGCGATCTGATCTTCACCCTGGAGCGGCTGATCGGCACCGAGCACCTGCCGCCGGGGACGCTCGAAGGCGTCCGCTCACTGCGCGTCACCTATCCCTGCTTCCTCTTCCATCTCGGCCTGGAGGACGTGCCGGACGACGTCCTCGAAGAGATCCAGGGCTACTACTGGGACGGCTGGGACATGGACGAGGTCGGACGCGGCGCCCTCCGGTGCAAGGTTTTCGTCCCGACCCTCTACGAGCCGGCCATGGCACCGCCCGGCAAGAAGATCATCATCGTGCAGAAGGTCCTGGACATGGACCATGAGAAGGTCGACGACTGGCCGGCGCACAAGCGGAAGATCGAGGCGCTCGCCCTCGGCCATCTCGAAGGCCTGGTCCCCGGCATCACCAAAAAGATCGTGGTCGGCACCAGCGCATCCGCGCGGACGTCCTGGCGCTTCACCTTGAACGAGCGGGGCGCCATGCTGGGCTTCGAGATGTCCCCCGAGCAGCTCGGCGAAGGGCGGCCCGAGATCACGACACCGATTCGCAATCTGTATCTCGTCGGACACTGGACCCGCCCCGGCGGCGGCATCACCCCGGTGATCGTTTCGGCCCAGCAGGCGGCGGCGGCGATCATCCACGGAGCGAGAGAGGTAGAAGCAACATGTGCTCAGACACTCATGACTGCGACGTCCTGATCCTCGGCGCCGGCCTGGCCGGTCTCTCTCTGGCGCGCCAGCTCCTGCTGGCCGATCCCGAGCTGCGCATCCTGCTGCTCGAGCGCCGCCACCAGGTGCCGCGCCGCGAGCAGAAGGTGGGGGAGGCGACCGTCCAGGCCAGCGGGTACTACTACAGCCGCGTCCTCGAAATGGAGGAGCACCTCCTCCGGCACCACTTCGTCAAATACAACCTCCGCTTCTATTGGGGCAGCGCGGCGGGCCACAGCCGCTACGAAGAGACCAGCCAGTCCTACATCCGCGGCATGTCGAACATCTTCACCTATCAGCTCGACCGCAACGTTTTCGAAGCCGCGCTCCTCGACGTCAACCGGCAGGATCCGCGTTTCCGCTTCGTGTCCCCTGCCAAGGACTTCGACGTCGATCTCGGCACCGGTGGCGCGCCCCACACCTTCCGTTGCACGGCGGAGGGGGGAGAGATCACCGGCCGCGCCCGCTGGGTGGTCGACGCCTCGGGGCGCAGCCGCGTCCTGGTGCGCAAGCTCGGCCTCGACC
>Ga0062379_10000120_pt1 | contig 14143 bp, 12 predicted proteins | sample DOMMetBare2Fresh_2_FD_59484 | JGI IMG/M metagenome (GOLD analysis project Ga0062379, IMG submission 59484) | Wetland sediment microbial communities from St. Louis River estuary, USA, under dissolved organic matter induced mercury methylation -... | ecosystem: Environmental > Aquatic >...
CTATGGCGAGTTGGTGAAGGCCGCCGGCGACTCGGGCCTGGCCGCATACGTCTCCGCGCTGATCGATCCGGCGCTCTCCTGGCGGGACGTGGACTGGCTGCGGTCGCTCACCGGCCTGCCGCTGGTGATCAAGGGGATCGTCCGGCCGGACGACGCCCTGCGGGCTGCCGAGGCGGGCGCCGCGGCCGTGGTGGTGTCGAACCACGGCGGCCGGCAGCTCGACACCGCGCCGGCCACCATCGACGTCCTGCCCGAGGTCGCCGAGGCGCTGGCCGGCCATCCGGTCGAGATCTTCATGGACGGCGGCGTGCGGCGCGGGACCGACATCCTGAAAGCCCTCGCCCTGGGCGCCCGGGCGGTGCTCGTGGGGAGGCCGATCCTCTGGGGGCTCGCCACCGGCGGAGAAGCCGGCGCGGCGTCCGTCCTGCGCCTCCTCCGCAACGAGCTCGACCTCGCGATGGCCCTCGCCGGCGCCCCCACGGTCGCGGACATCACGCGCGACCTGGTGCGCCGGGGCGGCTGAGGTCGACCGATACGCCTCATCCGGCCGGGCCGTTTCCTGTAGGATGGAGAAAAACCGACATCCCCCGCTCGGGGGAAGGAGACCCGCGCATGCCCTTCGTCCTCGTCCGCCACAAGGTCCAGGATTTCGCCCAATGGAAACCCTTTTTTGACGCCGACGCACCGGTCCGGCAACAAGTCGGCCTGCGCGACAAGCTCGTCCTGCGCAACGCGGACGACCCGCAGGAGGTTGTCATCCTGTTCGAGACAGACGATCTCGGCAAGGCGCGCGAGTTCGCCCAGGCGCCGCAGCTCAAGGAGGTCATGGAGAAGGCGGGCGTCATCGACCGGCCCGACATGTACTTCCTCGAAAACGCGGGTTGAGCGCCGCAGCCTGGCGGACTGGATCCCGGCTCGCCCACGTCCCCGGGGAGGCTCTCGCGGACGACCTGTTCCCGGAGGTGGAGCGGCGCCTCCGCGCGTATGCCCTCCGGAGCACGGCGTGAGGGTCAGCCCGGGATCTGGGAGAACGCGAGCAGGTCGAGAAGAAGGTGGGCGAACACGACCGGCCAGAGTCGCCCGAGCCGCAGGAAGACGCAGGCGAAGATGACTCCGGACACCGTGACGAGGACGGCGGGCCAGAGCCCCAGATAGAGGTGGTAGGCCCCGAAGAGCACGGCCGAGATCGAGACGGCCAGCCACGGCGCCGCGCCGAGTTGCCGGAGCCGTGTCATGAGATATCCGCGCATCGCGAGCTCCTCCGTGAAGGCGACGGCCGGAAGGGCGACATAGAGGCCGACAAGGTCGCCGGCAGACCGTGACGTGCCGAAGAGCTCTTCCACGGAGGGAACGTTGAGCATCGGGATGCCGAAGAATCCGGACGCGGCCCACCAGCCGATCGAGTCCGTCAACCAGATGAGGAAGACCACCAGGATGCCCGCTCCTGCATCGAAGAGCCAGCGCGGGCGCTGAAGCCCGAAGGACGCGAGAGGTTGGCCGCTGCGCCAGAGGATGTAGAGGATGGGCGCGGAGATCTGCAAGGAGCCGACCGCGAGATTGAGCATGGAGATGCCGAGGCTCTGCGCGGGCATTTCCGGACCGATGCCGGAAGCCAGCGCGTTGACCAGATGGGGAACGACCGCGAGGCAGAGAATGGCCGCCACCTCCGCCAGCAGGACCTTCCTGTCTGCCGCGAGCAGGGGAGCGGCCGTGCCAGGGAGCGGCGGGGCCGCGCCCTCGGCATCCGGATGGATGGCCTGCGGCTTTATCGGCGAGCCGTCATCGGCCAAGTGAGCCGCCCATCGAGTCGATCTCCCTGCTCCGGCTCGTCAAGGCCTGGTGGCCAAGCGGGGTGAGGCGGTAGCGTTGTTTCGGGCTACGGGGGTTGTCGGGAAGGGTCCTTTCGATCAGGCCGGATCTCAGTAGCTTCTGCAAGCTCTTCTTGAAGTGTCCGGTGCGAGTCAGATACCCCGTGGACGCAAGGAGCTCTTGGCCGGTTCGGGGAGCGGCGCCACATGCACCCAGGATGGCTTTCTCGACCGCTGTGAGCCCGCCTTGGGTCTCACCTTGGGCCTCTTGGGCCTCGCCTTGGGCCTCTTGGGCCTCGCCTTGGGCCTGGCTCAGTCCCGGCAGAGTCTCGATTGGAGGACCAAGCTCCTCGGGGGCGAGCAGTCGCGCTCGTGGCTGGAAGACGGCGGCGAAGAAGCCGTCCGCCCGAAATTCCGGGCCGGGACAACTGTGCATCCGGGCATCCTCGCGCATGCGGTGGATTCCCGTGCCGGCCTTTTCGATGAATGCGATGCGGTGGAGGAGGTCGGCGATCAGTGCGTTGCGGCGGACGCTGCGTGTGCCCAGCTCCGCGGCGGACAGGCCGGCCGGCAGACCGCCGGGGCTGACGATCTCAATCCGGTCGTCGTAGATCTCCACGAAGACGTTCGCTCCCTCGTTGAACCAGTCGCGGTGCATGACCGCGTTGGTGACGGCCTCCCGCAGAGCGGCCATCGGATACTCAGGGATCTCCTCGCGTTGCAGCTTCTCGATGCGATAGGCGGTCCGGGTGTTGCGCTCGATGAAGCGCAGGCTCTCCTCGATATCGGAGACGATGCCACCGTCGAAGTCCTTGCGGTCGAGAACGTGCACGCGGTCGGTCCCTTTGAAGAGGAGGCACGTGATGTACGCCTGGTTGAAGAACCGGCGTGGCTCGCGGGCGAAGAAGAGAGCTCCGGCGTTGCGGAAGAGAAGCTTGCCTCCCGTGCGTTCGGCGGCCTCGATGTTCACCAGGATCTCCTCGACCGGCTGGCGCGCGGTGATGCGGCTCAGCTCGAGCCAGGCGTCGAGCTTCGACCGGTCGAAGTCCCGCGGGTAGTGGAACGCGGGGCAGAGGGAGAGGTCGAACCGGACGCCTCCTTCGCGGCGGAAGAAGTCACGGATTTCGGACCGGGAGAGCTTTTGCGTGACGGCACCTTGCCGCCAGAAAAATCCGTCGCTGCACTGGACCGGCTTGGCGTCGCTCTCGCGGACGGTGACCACCGTGACCTTTCCGATGCGTTCCTGGAGGATCTTGACCGGCGGGTCACAGTTGCGGGCGATGTCCTGAAGGCGGGCCCGCAACTCGTTCGAGTCCCCAATCCCGACGACCGTCCCATCGTCGCGGACACCGAGCAGGATCTTCCCGCCCAAGGTGTTCGCCAAAGCCACGAGCTCGCGGGCGAAGGACGCGGAGAGGCTCTCCTTGTACTCGAGCAGAGTACCTTCGCCTTCCTGGAGCAGGATCTCGAGCGCCGATGGGTTCATGGCCGGATGCCCCCGAGCGAGTGAGCACCTCGCGCCTTCCAGGTGCCGTCGAGCCATGCTCGGGGGTCTCTCCGGTGGGAATTATTGCACGCTGGCCGAACCATTCGCCACGGGGGTGTGCCCGGATCGCCTGACGCCATGGACCTTGGCTGTATCCTTCGTCGCCATGGACCTGCACGAGCTCCTGGGCGACATCGACATCTACCTTCTCGATCAGCTCCTCAAAGGCCGGATCGCACCGGGCATGCGTCTGCTGGATGCGGGCTGCGGTGGGGGAAGGAACCTGGTCTGGTTTCTGCGGTCGGGCTACGAGGTGTGCGGCGTCGACGAGAACCCCGCGGCGGTGCAGCAGGCGTGCAGCCTGGCCGGCCACCTCGCTCCCGCCCTCTCGCCGGAGAGCTTCCAGGTCACCGATCTGGCCTCCCTGCCGTTTCCGGCCGACCATTTCGACGTGGTCGTCTGCAGCGCCGTCCTCCACTTCGCGCGAGACGAAGAGCACTTCGACCGCATGCTCGACGAGATGTGGCGCGTCCTGCGTCCCGGAGGTCTCTTCTTCGCGCGGCTGGCCTCGACGATCGGCTTGGCCGGACGCGTCCGTCCCTTGGGAGGGAGATGGTTCCTGCTCCCGGACGGCTCCGAGCGTTTCCTGGTGGACGAGGACCTGCTCCAGAGGACGGCCACCCGCCTCGGCGGTGCCTGGCTCGACCCGCTCAAGACGACGCTCGTCCAGAACCTGCGGTCGATGAGCACGTGGGTGCTGCGCAAGGGGCGCTGAGCCCGCGGTCGCCGCGGCTCCAGGGTCAACGGAGCGTCGCGAGGAACACGATGGTCTCGCGAGTCTCTTCGCTGAACGCGCCGAATTCCTCCTCGGTCAACAGCTTCAGGGAGTAGATCCGCGCCAGCTTCATGATCGCCGTCGACCGCCGGTGATCCTCGAAGGCTGCGGCCAGGTCCTTGTCCTGCTCCTTGAGGAGCTTGTAGAGCTCGAGATACCGCGCGTGGCAGGTCCGGTCTCCCGCATTCGAGATCTGCGACGCTTTACTCAAAACCCTCTGGCAAAACCGCTCCAAGGCCACGGGAGCCAGTTTTCGAAGCAGCTTCCAGTCGCTTTCAGGGATCGTGTGAGACATGTGGGGCATGGGATCGAGCAGCGCTGAAGGTCAGACGCGGCGCAGCTCCACCTGGAACGCATCCTCTCCGAAGCTCTCATAGACGCGGCCGCGCAGCTCATATTGGGAATCGCCGACCGCGATGCGCCGCTTTTTCTTCGCGATGCGGAGCAGCTCTTCGCGGAGCCTGACCGCCTCCGGGCTGGCGCTCCGGAAGCTGGCAATGCCACAACCAAGCCCGCCCTTTGCAGCGACGACCTGTTCGTGGCCGTCTTTGTACTCGACCTCCAGGAGGTCTGCCCCGAGGAGGATCGCCTTCGCGGCGAGGGGTTCAACGAGGCTTTCGTTCTTGGAGACCATCCTCCCTTCCTTTCAGCGAGCAACCATCGGCCAGGTGCTGTCCATCTCGTGACTGGGTTGTTCCCGAGCAGGCGAGCACCTCGCGCCTTCCAGGTGCCGTCGAGCCATGCTCGGGGGCCTCTCCGCGGGGAATTATCGCACGCTCAAGGGACGATTCGCCAGAGGAGGTGTGTCCGTGTAGAATCCCCGCACTTCCGAAGGAGTCCGGATCGCCTGAGATGACGCGTCTCGCCGCGAAACCTGAAGTACATGCGCGCCTTTGCCGCCGCATGGCCGGAGCGGGCAATTGTGCAACGGGTCGTTGCACAATTACCCTGGCGCCAGAACCTCGCCCTGCTGGAGCGCCTCGCCGACGAAAGGACGCGATGCCGGGCAGGCGGAAAGCCGCCGCCCGGGAGGCGTCTTCCCCCCTTCGCCAGAGTGCTAAGATCCGCCCCCTGATGAACACCGCGCAGTGGATTCGTGACCGCCGCACCGCGGCCGGCCTCAGCCAGGCGGAGCTTGGCCGCCGGGTGGGGGCGAGCCAGCCCATGGTCTCCCAATGGGAGCGCGGGCTCGCCGAGCCGGCTCCCGGTGTCCTCCGGCAGCTCCGCGCCGCCCTGGAGCCCGAGACAAAGAAGAAGGCGCCGGCCGCCCGGCCGCCCAGGGCACAGGCTCCACCGCCTCCCGAGCCCCCGGCCCGCACCGCCCGAGCGCCCCGCGCCTCCAAGGCCGCCAACGGCTCCGGCGCCAACCTCGGGTTCGAACAGACCCTCTGGGACGCCGCCGACCGGCTCCGCGGCCATATGGACGCCTCCGAATACAAGCACGTCGTCCTCGGACTGATCTTCCTCAAGTACATCTCCGACACCTTCGAAGAGCTCCACGCCGAGCTCGCGCGGACGCCGGGCGACGATCCGGAGGACCGCGACGAGTACACCGCCCGCAACGTCTTCTGGGTCCCTCGCGAGGCCCGCTGGTCGGGTCCGCACGGCATCCAGGCCCGCGCCCGCCAGCCGGAGATCGGCAAGGCCCTCGACGACGCCATGGTTGCCATCGAGCGCGAGAACACCACGCTCAAAGGCGTCCTGCCGAAAGACTTCGGCCGCCCCTCGCTCGACAAGGCCCGCCTCGGCGAGCTGGTGGACCTCGTCTCGAAAATCGGCCTCGGCGACGCGGCGAGCCGCAGTCAGGACGTCCTCGGCCGCGTCTACGAATATTTCCTCGGCCGCTTCGCCGCCGCCGAAGGTAAAGGCGGCGGCGAGTTCTTCACTCCGCAATGCGTGGTGAAGCTCCTCGTCGCCATGATCGAGCCGCTCAAAGGGCGCGTCTACGACCCTTGCTGCGGCTCCGGCGGCATGTTCATCCAGTCCGAGCGCTTCGTGGAAGCCCATGGCGGCCGGCGGGACGACCTGTCGGTCTACGGCCAGGAATCGAACCCCACCACCTGGCGCCTCGCCCGCATGAACCTCGCTTTGCGCAGCATCGACGCGAACCTCGGCCCGGTGAACGCCGACAGCTTCCTGCGCGATCTCCACCCCGATCTCAAGGCGGACTTCCTCCTCGCCAATCCCCCCTTCAACATGAGCTTCTGGGGCGGCGAGACCCTGCGCGACGACGTCCGCTGGAAAGAGCTCGGCGTCCCGCCGGCCGGCAATGCCAACTACGCGTGGATCCAGCACTTCATCCACCACCTCGCCCCCCGCGGCGTCGCCGGCTTCGTGATGGCGAACGGCTCGCTCTCCTCGAATCAATCCGGGGAAGGCGAGATCCGGAGAAAGATCATCGAAGCCGACCTGGTGGACTGCATCGTCGCCCTGCCCACGCAGCTCTTCTACACGACGGGCATCCCGGTCTGCCTCTGGTTCCTCGCGCGCTCCAAGCAGGACAAGCGTTTCCGCGACCGGCAGGGGGAAACGCTGTTCATCGACGCCCGGTCCATGGGATATCTGGTGGATCGCACGCACCGCGAGCTGAAGGACGAGGAAGAAATCGGTGAGATCGCGCGGATGTATCACGCCTGGCGGGGCGAGAAGGGGGCCGGGCGGTATGAGGACCGGCCGGGATTCTGCAAGGCGGCGACGACCGAGGAGATCGAGGGGCATGGGTGGGTGTTGACGCCGGGGCGGTATGTGGGGGCGGCGGAGGTGGAGGCGGATGAGGAGCCGATGGAGGCGAAGGTGAGCCGCCTCACGGCTACCTTGGAAGAACAGTTTGCCGAGGCGGCCAGGCTCGAGACGCTCATTCGCCAAAATCTGAGCCACCTGCGATGAACGCCTCAAGGGTTCGCACCTTCGGTGAGCTGATCGACTCCGGGGTCCTCCTGGTCAGCGATGGCTACCGAGCGAAGAACGAGGAGCTTGGGGGTGCCGGGCCAATCTTCCTGCGAGCTGCGCATGTCACCGACTCGCATATTGACTTGGCAGGGGTTGAGCGATTTTGGCCAGAGCTTGAAGGGAAGGTTTCCTCCAAGCTTTCCCGGGCGGGCGATGTGGTCGTTACGACGAAGGGGAACAGTACCGGGCGCGTGGCCTTTGTGGCGGCGAGTCTCCCGCCTTTCGTCTACTCGCCTCATCTCAGCTTCTGGCGGTCTCTCGATGAGAACGTCGTGTGCCCCGGTTTCCTTCGCTACTGGTCGCGCGGCCGGGAATTTCGTGAGCAGTTGAAGGGACTGGCCTCTTCGACGGATATGGCGCCCTATCTGAGCCTCGCTGATCAGAAGCGGCTACGGATCTCGCTCCCGGAAATTACCAGACAGAGGAGCATCGCAGAAGTCCTCGGCGCCCTCGACGACAAGATCGACCTCAACCGCCGCATGAACGAGACCTTGGAGGCCATTGCGCGCGCGGTCTTCAAGTCGTGGTTCGTGGATTTCAACCCAGTGCGGGAAGGTGAAGGGGGCGCGGTAGAGGGCCTGCTCAGCGGAGAGATTCCGGCAAGCTGGAAACGGGTGCCTCTGGATTCCATTGCCAACTTCCTGAACGGCTTGGCAATGCAGAAATACCCTGTTCTGGAAGAAGGGGATACTCTACCCGTCATCAAGATAGCGGAGCTTCGCAGGGGAGACACGGCCGGCAGCGATCTGGCAGACTCGGGAATTCCTGGGGATTACGTGATCGAGGACGGGGATGTCTTGTTCTCCTGGTCCGGCACGCTGGAGGTTGTTGTATGGGCCGGTGGGCGAGGGGCCCTGAATCAACACGTCTTCAAGGTCACTTCGTCTCGATATCCGAAGTGGTTCTACCTGTACTGGATCAAGGCGCACCTTTCCGAATTCAGAGCGATTGCTGCGGGCAAGGCGACGACGATGGGGCACATCCAGCGGCGCCACCTGTCGGAAGCCTTTGTTGTCGTGCCTTCGCCGGACGTGCTTGAGCAGATTGATCGGCTGATGGGCCCTCTTCTGGACCGGCAACTCTCGAACAATATTGAATCCCGCACCCTCGCCACCCTCCGCGACACTCTCCTCCCCAAGCTCCTTTCCGGGGAGATCCGGGTGCAACAAGCCGAGGAGATGGTTGGGGAGGCGGTGTAGTCGGCGGGGGGGAGCGCCTGCGGACCTCCCCGGTTGGTCTCCGGTAGTCCCCGCCTTGAGACCTGCCAGCCCCGCCTGGGCGCCGGATCCCCCCGATTGGGCGTCGAACCGCCCCGTCTCGCGAGCGGCCTTCCCCGGCTGGGCCCCGAACCTCCCCGCTTCGGGGCCTTTGTCCCCCGGTTCCCGGCCCTCCGTCCCCGCGGGGAACCTGCTCCGCCCCGCGGGGAATCTGTTCGGCCCTGCGGGGAATCTGTTCGGCCCCGCGGGGAAGAACAGAGCCCAACCGGGGAACGAGAGAGCGGAACCGGGGAACGAGAGAGCGGAACCGGGGAACGTGAGAGCCCAACCGGGGAACGTGAGAGCGGAACCGGGGAAGGTGAGAGCGTACCTCGGGTGCGGTGATCTCGCCGCCGGCCTGCCGCAGAAGGTCCAACCGGTCCAGCTTGGTGAGAAACAGGAGTGGGCTGGTGTCAGAGACCCACAGCTTCATTCAAAGAGCTCGCGAGCCGCCTGGATCTCCGCGTCGACCTCCTCGTCGCGCAGGTTGATTGCGGGGACGCCGATCCGCCCCAATTCGTAGAGGAAAGTTACCTGGTCCATCTCGGCGAGGCGCGCAGCCTTCCCCGCCGTCAGGCGGCCGAGCTCGAAGAGCTTGGCTGCGGCGAGAAAGCGAAGCTCCTCGGCGAATTGGAGATCCGACAGCTTGAGGAGCTGGGGCATTCCTGCAGGGTAGGAGATCAATGCCTGCTTGGTTCCCTGCGAATCTGTTCTCATCGTGTCGACCTCCAGCGTGAGTCTACCACCCCCGCCCGCGGCCACGAGCGGGGGTGTGCTTTCCCAGCTCCTATGCGAGCGCCCGTTCCAGGGCGATCTTGCCGGCGTGATCCAGCGTCAGGCCGCCGGCCGCGTCGATCACCCAGGCGAGATCGCCGGGGAGGGAGACGAGCGCGTCGACGACGTTCAGGGCGGCGAGGAAGCTCTCATCGAAGTACAGCATGTGCCCCACGATCTGGTCCTCGTCCAGGACCGGATAGCCGAGAAGGCTGTCGGGCTCGGCGCCGAGCTTGTAGCGCAGCCGGCGGCCGGTGCCGGGGAGGATCGCCGCGGCCAGCCGCGCCGCATCCTGTTTGGCGAAGACCGCCGTGGGGCGGCTGCCTTTGTCCAGGCTCTCGCCGCGGCGCAGAACGGCCCAGCCTTGGGAGTGCGGCTCCAGATGCCAGGGACCGGCGGCGTCGGCTTCCGACGCCGTCACCGGCTCATCGCGGCGCGAGAGCAGGGCGAGATACTCGGGAGTGAAAGCGTGCGCCGGTGGCCGGGTGGAGAGGGAATCGGACGGATCGGTCGGATCGGACGGATCCGTCCGATGGGCGGGGGATGGGGAAACGGGAGGGGTGCTACCATGCCGACGGGTGCGCATTGGGACTCTCCTTTGCGTGCCTGGGTCCGGGTGAGTTCTGAGCTCGCTCGGGCCCGCTTTGGGAAAACCGGGCCGGATACGCTCCGAGCCCGGACCTGCCAGAAGAAAACAACGAAAGAATTCTGCGCGAGAGTGAGGCGGAAGTCAAGGGGTAAGTGGGGATTTTTGCGCGCTTCGAGGCAATCTCAGGGTGGGAAGGGGCACCCTCTCCCGCTTGGCGGGGGAGGGTCGGGGAGGGGGCGGCAGCTTGGCCGCGGTGGTACCATGCCGCCTGCGCAACCACCCAAGGAAGGCGGGATTGTGGCGAAGTTCCTCACCGAGGCCGACATCGAGGCGGGGCTCCTCGAAACCTTTCGAGAGCTCGGGTACGAGACCGTGGCCGGACCGGAGATCGCGCCGGGCGGCGAGCGGCCGGAGCGGGAGAGCTTTCGGGACGTGGTCCTGGTGGAGCGCCTGCGGGCGGCTCTTCGCCGTTTGAACCGTGCATTGCCGGCCGGGGTGATCGAAGACGCCCTGCGCAAGCTCCTGCGCTCCGACCGGCCGGGGCTCGTGGAGAGCAACCGGCGTTTCCATCAGATGTTGGTCGAGGGGGTGGACGTCGAGGTTCCGCTCGAGGGGCGGATCGCCTACGAGAAGGCGCGGGTGGTCCATTTCGACGATCCGCGGATGAACGATTTCCTGGCGGTGAGCCAGCTCACGGTGGTCGGTGAACGGGGGCGGCTCGACGTGGTGGTCTACCTGAACGGCCTGCCGGTGGCGGTGTTCGAGATCAAGGACCCGACGAGCACCACGGCGACCCTGGAGACCGCCTTCGAACAGCTCCAGACCTACAAGGACGAGCTGCCGGACCTGTTCACCTGCAACGAAATCCTGGTGGCGACGGACGGCCTGGAGGCGCGGGCGGGGACGCTGACGGCGGAGTGGGACCGTTTCATGCCGTGGCGGACGGTGGAGGGGCGGGACGTAGCGCCGGCCGGGGTACCGCAGCTCGACGTGCTGGTGGCCGGGATGTTCGACCGCCGCCGGCTGCTCGACCTGTTGCGGAGCTTCATCGTCTTCGAGGACGACGGCCGCGGCGGCTGGGCCAAGAAGATGGCCGCGTATCACCAATACCATGCGGTATTGCGCGCCGTGGACTGCACCCTGCGCGCCCTGCCGCCGCGGGGAGACCGGCGGATCGGCGTGGTCTGGCACACCCAGGGGAGCGGCAAGAGCCTCTCGATGGTCTTCTATGCCGGCAAGATCGTGCAGGAGCCGGCGATGGAGAATCCGACCCTGGTCGTGTTGACCGACCGCAACGACCTGGACGAGCAGCTCTTCGGCACCTTCGCGGCCTGTCAGGGGTTGTTGCGGCAGGAGCCGAAGCAGGCGGGGAGCCGCGAGGAGCTGCGCGGGTTGTTGCGGGTGGCGGCCGGCGGGGTGATCTTCACCACCATCCAGAAATTCCTGCCGGACGAGAAAGGCGTGCGCCAGACGGCACTGTCGGGCCGGCACAACATCGTGGTGATCGCCGACGAGGCGCACCGCAGCCAATATGATTTCCTCACCGGGTATGCGCGCCATCTGCGCGACGCCTTGCCGCAGGCGAGCTTCATCGGCTTCACCGGCACACCGCTCGAAGAGGAAGACCGCAGCACACCGGAGGTCTTCGGCGAGTACATCGACGTCTATGACATCGGCCGGGCCCTGGAAGACCGGGCCACGGTGCCGATCTATTACGAAGCCCGCCTCGCCAAGCTCGCCCTGGACGAGAGCGAGCGCCCGCGGATCGACCCGGATTTCGAAGACGTCACCGAAGCGGAGGAGGCGGCGCGCAAGGAGCGGTTGAAAACCGAGTGGTCCAGCCTGGAAAAGCTGGTCGGGGCGGAGCGGCGGATCGCGCAGGTGGCGGCCGACGTCGTGGCGCATTTCGAAGCGCGGGACCGGGCACAGGTGGGCAAGGGGCTGATCGTCGCGATGAGCCGGCGGATCTGCGTGGACCTCTATGAGGCTCTGGTGGCGCTGCGGCCCGGCTGGCACGATCCGGACGACCGGCGCGGTGCGATCAAGATCGTGATGACCGGCGATGCCTCCGACAAGGCGAGCTGGCAGCCGCACATCCGTTCCAAGGGAGAGCGCGACAAGATCGCCCGCCGGTTCAAGGATCCGGCCGATCCGCTGAAGCTGGTCATCGTGCGCGACATGTGGTTGACCGGCTTCGACGCGCCGGTGCTGCACACGATGTATCTGGACAAGCCGATGCACGGCCACACCCTGATGCAGGCGATCGCGCGGGTGAACCGGGTGTTCCGCAACAAACCCGGGGGCTTCGTAGTCGATTATCTGGGCGTGGCGGACCAGCTCCGGAAGGCGGTGCGGAGCTACACCCGGAACGGCGAAAAGGGAGGCGTCCGGCTCGATCCCGGGCAGACCGTGGCGGCGCTCCGCGAGAAATACGGGATCGTGCGCGACCTGATGCACGGCTTCGACGTGGCGGCGGCGCTCGCGGGCAGCAGAGCGCAGCGCCAGGCGGCGCTGGCCGCGGCGATCGACTTCGTGCTCAGTGAGCCGGATCGCAAGGCGCGGTACCTCCCGGCGGTGAGCGATCTGTCGCTCGCCTTCGCCCTGGCGGCTGCGAGCGACGAGGCGACGGCGCTGGCCGACGAGGTCGCCTTCTTTCAGGCGGTGCGGGTGGCCCTGGGCAACCGTGAGCCCGGCGGCGGCAGGCGGTCCCCCGCGGCGGTGGACGCGGCGATCCGCCAGATCCTTTCGCGGGCGGTCGTCTCCGGCGAGGTGGTGGACATCTTCGCCGCGGCGGGGCTCCAGAAGCCGGAGCTGTCGATCCTCTCCGAGGAATTCCTCGAAGAGATCCAGGAGCTGCCGCACCGCCATCTCGCCCTGGAGCTGTTGCAACGGTTGTTGAGCGGCGAGGTGAAGCGGTGGGAGAAGAAGAACCTGGTGCAATCGCGCTCCTTCGCGGCGCTGCTCGACGCGGCGATCCGCAAATACCTGAGCCGTTCGGTGGAGACGGCGCAGCTCGTCCTGGAGCTGATCGAAATGGCCCGCCAGATGCGCGCCGCCGAGCACCGCGGCGAGGAGCTCGGCCTCAGCGAGGAAGAGCTGGCGTTTTATGATGCATTGGAGACCAGCGACAGCGCCGTGGCGGTGCTGGGTGACCAGACCCTGCGGTCGATCGCGCAGGAATTGACCCGGCAGGTGCGCCGGAATGCGACGATCGATTGGACGCAGCGCGACAGCGTGCGGGCGAAATTGCGGTTGGCGGTGAAGAAGACCCTGCGGCGCTACGACTATCCGCCGGACAAGGAACAGAAGGCGATCGACACCGTCCTCGCCCAGGCCGAGAAGCTGGGCGATTATTTCGTCGCGACCGAGCCGGCGCCGGAGCCCGTCCCCGAGAAGCCGTTCCGCCTCGTCCCGCCGGCCGAGCTGAAACCGTTCGAAAACGCCGTGCCGGTCTACGACCTGGCGGTGGCGGCGGGCCGGTTCAGCGAGGAGCAGCAGGTGAGCGCCGGCCTCCAGGGAGAGGAGCTGACCCATCCCGAGAGCTTCGAATGGGCCGAGCTGCCGGATTATTACCGCCCCCGCCCCGGCCTGTTCGTCGCCCGCGTGGTGGGAGAGTCGATGAACCGCGTCATCTCCAACGGGGCCTGGGGCCTCTTCCGCCTGAACCCTCCGGGAACCCGCCAGGGCAAGGTGGTGCTGGTGCAACACCGGGAGATCCAGGACACCGACACCGGCGGCCACTACACCCTGAAGAGATACACCAGCGAGAAGACGGAAGGGGCAGATGGCGGATGGCGGCACACGCGGATCGTGCTGCGGCCGGAGACCGACCGGGAGGGCTACGCGCCGATCGTCCTCGAAACGGAAGAGGACGAGGGAGGGGAGGTGGCGGTGCGGGTGGTGGCGGAGTTTCTGGGGGTGGTGGGGTAGAGCGAGCGCGACGACAGCGCCGGGAACCGGCGAACCGGGCGACCCCCATTGCCACCACCCCCCGCGGCAGCTAAACTTTCACTTCAAGGCCATGGCACTAACCCTGGATGAAGTAAGGAAGATCGCCTCTCTCGCCCGGCTCCGTTTCTCTCCGGAGGAAGAGCGGCTGTTCACCGGCCAGCTCGGGCGGATCGTCGACTACATTGACCAGCTTCAGCGGTTCGAGACCGGTGGGGCCGAGGCGGCTCCGGGGCTTCCGGTGCGGGAGGCGGCGGATGTGGTGGGGGAGTGCCTTCCTCGCGAGGTAGTCCTTGCCAATGCTCCGGCGACTGCTCTGGGAGAGTTTGTCGCCGTTCCCGAGGTGAAGGGGGCTCCGGGCGATGCCTGAGCTGTGGGAGCTTTCGGTGGAGGAGGTGGCCCGCCGGGTGCGGTCTCGCGAGGTTTCGGCTCTGGAGGTGACGGAGGCGGCTCTCTCCCGGACGGCGCAGGTGGAGCCTCTCGTGGCCGCGTATCTGG
>Ga0062379_10000121_pt1 | contig 14128 bp, 12 predicted proteins | sample DOMMetBare2Fresh_2_FD_59484 | JGI IMG/M metagenome (GOLD analysis project Ga0062379, IMG submission 59484) | Wetland sediment microbial communities from St. Louis River estuary, USA, under dissolved organic matter induced mercury methylation -... | ecosystem: Environmental > Aquatic >...
ACGAGCTGTTCCTCCTCTTCGGCATCCAGACGCGTGAGGACCCGGGGAGCTTCTCCGGCTCCGGGGTGTACCTGGTGGGCCGGGAATTCGCGGGGAGCGAGCGCGGCGCGGCTCCTCTCGGGGCGGGGCCGCCGTTCGATCTGGTGGTGATCGACGAGGCGCACGAGATCTTCGCGGGGCTGCACAAGCGGTATGGGCGCGACGGCCAATACGACGAGGGCTCGGAGGAGGCCCTGATGGCCCACCGGGTCCGCGGCTTTCTGCGGACGGCGCCGGTTCTCCTGCTCACGGCGACGCCGATGCAGAACTCGCTCGCCGAGCTGTGGGGGCTGGTGCAGTACGTCGAGCCGACCGGCACGCTGCTCGGCGACATCGCGACGTTCCGCCGGGTGTTCTGCGCCGAGGACGACCGGACGCTGGTCCCCGGGCAGGAGCACGAGCTGCGGCGGCGCCTCTCCATGGTGCTCCAGCGGACGCTGCGGCGGCAGGCCCAGGAGTTCCTCGACCGGCCGTTCACGCAGCGGCGGTGCCGCCTCTACGAGTACGCGATGAGCTCCGCCGAGCGGTCGCTCTATGACGACGTGACCGAGTACTTGCTGCAGCCGTCGCTCTACGCGTTCTCCGGCCGGCAGCGCCGCCTGCTGTTGATCGGATTCCACCGGCGCATGGCGTCGTCGATCCCGGCGCTCGCCGCGAGCCTGGAGAACGTCGCCGCCCGCCTCCGCCGCCTCGCCGGCGGACAGGATGCCGGCGAGCTCCCCGATCTGGCACGGGTGATGTTCGGCGATCTGGAAGACGAGGACATCGGGATCGAGGCCGCCGAGACGGCCGAGGACGAGCCGGCGCCGCGCGATCAGCCGGCGGCGCCCGCGGGCGTCGCGGCCGAGCTGGCGCGCGTGGAGGAGCTTCTCGCCCGGGCGCGGTCGCTGCCGAGCGATGCCAAGGCGCTCTCGTTCCTGGAGGCGATCCGGGTGATCCTCGACCGGGGCCGCGACGGCCACGGCAGCGGCAAGGCGGTGGTGTTCACCGAATCGATCACGACGCAGGAGTACGTGCGGACGCTGCTGCTCGGCCTTGGGCTCATGGATGAGGAGATCACGCTGTTCCGCGGTGTCAATGATCATGCCCGCGCCGCCCAGGCTCTCGCCCGCTGGCAGGCGGAGGAGGGCGTCCGGCTGGGGTCCAGGCCGAGCCGTGACGTCGCGGTGCGGCTGGCCCTGGTCCACGAGTTCCGCACGCGGTCGAAAGTCCTGGTCTGTACGGAGGCGGGTGCGAAGGGATTGAACCTCCAGTTTTGCGAGACGGTGATCAATTACGATCTGCCGTGGAACCCGCAACGGATCGAGCAACGGATCGGACGTTGCCACCGCTACAGCCAGCAGCGGGACGTCACCGTGGTCAACTTCATCAACCGCGACAACGAGGGGCAGCGGCTGACGTTCGACATCCTGAGCCAGAAGCTCGATCTGTTCGGCAGGATTCTCGATGCGTCCGACACCGTGCTGCACGAGCCGCGCACCGAGGCTCCGGAAATCGCCGTCTCGGCGCTGGCCGTCGAGCTCGAAGGAGATCTGCGGAGCATCTACAGCCGTTCCCGCTCGGTCGAGGAGATCACGCGCGAGATCTCGGCGTTGCGCGACAAGATCGCGGACCGGCGCCTTGCCTATGAAAAGGAATACGAGCGGACCTCGCAGATCATCGAGTCCCGGTTCGACGAAGAGGTGCGCAAGGTATTCCGGCGCCTGCGCGACGAGCTGCCCGAGGCCCTCGCCGATCTCGACCGGGATCTCGCCGCTCTCGTGGAGGGCTACCTCGCGGCGTGCGGGGCCACGTTCCGGCGATTGGACGAAGGAGGCCGGGTGATCTTCGATCTCGCCTCCGCGGAGGGGCTGCCGGCCGAGCTGGGACCGGGGCGGCGATTCGCCACCGGGGACGCGCGGGGACTGAGCGACGCCGAGGCGTTGAACCTCGCGCATCCGCTGGTGCAGGCGGCGATCGCGGACGCCCGCGAGTGGCCGGGCGGATCGGTCGTGCTGCGGCTGCCGTCCGGCGCTCCTTCCGGGCTGGCCGCGCTGGCGGGCAAGACCGGCGTGCTCGCGGTGGCGCTCGCGGACTACGGCGGGTTCGAGCCGGTGCAGCGGGTGATCGCGGCGGCCGTGGTGGACGGCGAGCCGATCGATCCATCGCTCGCGGCCATCCTCTCCCATAGCTCCGCGGCCGAGGGGCCGCCGGTCGCGGCTCACGAAGATCCGGTCGGCCTCGACGACGCGCTCGACGAAGCGGTGTTCGTCGATCAGCGGGACATTGAGAAAAGTGAGCAGACGCATTTCGAGCAGGCCCTCGGCCAGCTCGAACGGTTCGTCGAAGACAAAGCCCTCGTCTGCCGGAGGGAGCGGGCCAGCCTCGCCGAGAAGCTGCGCGCCGCCCGCACCCGCCGCGACGAGGTGGTCGGAGCGAGCGCCCGTGAACGGATCGAGGCGGAGATGGAGCGCCTCGCCGCGCGGGACGAAGAGCTGGAGCGGCGAATCCTTGCCCTGGATTCCAGAGAAGACGAGGTCTACCGGAAATGGCGAGACCATTATCACGAGCTGCGCTATCAGGCACCGAAGGTGACCCGGCTGTTCCGGATGACGTTCCGGATCGATCCCCCGGACCCGAAGACGTCATGCTGAGGCTGCTGCACACGGCGGACTGGCACCTGGGGCGGCGGTTCCCGTCGTTTCCCGAGGAGGCGCAGAAGAAGCTGTCCCGCGCGCGGATGGAGGTCGTGGCCCGCATCCTCGACACGGCGCGGCGCAACCGGGTGCATGCCGTGCTCTGCGCGGGGGATCTGTTCGACGATCCAACGCCGGCGCCGGATTTCTGGGAAGGGCTCGCGAAAGCCTTCAACGATCACCCGATGCCGGAGACCCCGGTGTTCCTCGTGCCGGGCAATCACGATCCGCTCACCGCGGAATCCGTGTGGTCCGCCACGCATCCATTCCGCAGCCGGCTCCCCGCCTGGGTGCACGTGGTCGACCGGGACGATTTCACCTACGAGATCACACCGGACGCGGTCTTGTATGCGCGGCCCTGCCGCTCCAAGGCGGGCGAGAACGATCTGGCGATGGCTCTTCCCGCCCGCGAGCCGGGCGATGCGCGGCTCCGCATCGGTTGTGTGCATGGCAGCACGTTCGACATCGAGGGCTATCAGACGAATTTCCCGATCCGCCGCGATGCGGGGACGCAGCGCGGGCTCGACTATCTCGCGATCGGCGATACTCATTCGTTCCGCGACGTCACCGCGAACCTCCCCGTTCCGACGGTCTATCCGGGAGCCCCGGAGCCGACGGGGTTCGACGAGCCCGACGCCGGCCATGTGGCGATCGTCGCGCTTTTCCGGCATGGCTCGCGGCCCCGCGTCGAAAAGGAACGCGTGGCGGTCTGGCGATGGATCGACAAGCGCTGCCGCGACATGAACGAGCTGCGCGCCTTGCTGACCACGCAGGACCTCGAACGCCACGTGGTGCGGCTGCACCTGGACATGACGGTCTCGCTGGCCGAGGAGAGCGAGCTGGCGCGGATCGTCCGCGATCTTGAGGGGACCGATGCGACCCATGGCCGTGCCGGAGTCCTGCTCGTCGACCGCGGGAAGCTGCGGATCGAGGCCGGCTCCGCGGATGCCTTCCCGGACGACCTGCCGCCGGTGCTCAAGGACACGGTGGCCCGCCTCGACCGGATCATCCAGGAGTCGGCCGATGAGGCGGACAAGGCGAAGGCCAACCGGGCGTTGGCTCACTTGTACAAGCTGTTGCAGCGGCAGGACGAGCTGATCGGAGGGTCTCGATGAAGCTTCACCGCCTGCGGGTGCAGAGCTTCGCGGCGATCCGCGAGATCGAAATCGCTTTCGGCCCCGGCCTGAACGTTCTCTACGGCCCCAACGAGCTGGGCAAGTCGACGCTGGCGGACGCGATCCGCCTGGTGCTCCTGCTGCCGTACACGTCGACGCATTACGAGCCGTACGTCCCCTGGTCCGGGGCCGACGATCCGTTCGTCGATCTCACGTTCGAGATGGAGGCGCAGCGCATCTGGCGGGTGCAGAAACAATTCGGCAAACGCGGCTCGGCGCGGCTCCAGGAATCACGGAACGGTCAGGATTTCGACGACGTGGAACGCGCGCGGCGGGTGGATGCGAAGCTCCGCGAGATTCTGCGCTGGGGCATCCCCGAGCCCGGCGGCCCGGGTGCCGGAAAAGGGCTGCCGACGTCCTTCCTGGCGACCGCTCTGCTCTCGACGCAGGCCAACGTGACCGACGTCCTCCACGGCAGCCTGCACGACGATCCCACGGCGACCGGAAAAGATCAGATTGCGGAGGCATTGCAGGCGGTCGCGCAGGATCCGTTGTTCGTCGCCCTCCTCCGGGAAGCGCAGGCGCGACGCGACGAGGCGTATACGGACAAAGGGGCCAAGAAGACGGCGCGGGGCAGCGTGTTCAAGGACGCGGCGGACCGGGTGCGGGAAGCGCGCGAGGAAAAGGAACGGTTTCAAAAAATCGTCGAGGATTCCGAAGACGTCGAACGGGAGCTCCGGGATCTGGCCGAACAGCGGGAGCGCTGCGACCACGAGCTCGCCGCGGCGGCGGAGAGCCTGGAGGCGATGCGGCGGCTGGCGCAGCAGGCCGCTGCACGCACCGCGGCGGAGGAGAACGCCCGGGCCGCCCGCGAGGAGGTCGCGCGCATCCGGAAGATGGATCGAGACGTGGCGGACGCGGAGGAACGGGTCCGCGGCTTCGCCGGGGTCAAGAGCCGGGCGGAACAGGCGCTGGCCGATGCGCAGGAAGCCCAGGCCGCGGCCGGAGAAGCGCTGGCCACTGCCGAGGAGACGGTGCAAGAGACGCTCTCCCGCTGTGATCTGCTGGAACGTGCAGCCGAGGCGCGGGCCGCGGAAAAGCAGGCCGCAGCCGCCCGGGTGGCCGTCGAGAGGGAGGCGGCACTTCAAGTGGAGCACGCGAGGATCTCCGCCGAGAGGCACGCGCTGGCGGAGCGGCGGGCGGCGCTGGTCGTGCCTCCGCCCGGGAGCCTCGCGGCTCTTCGGAAGCTCGCCACCGAGCTGGCCGGTGCCCAGGGTGCCCTGGACGTGGGGCTGGTGATGACGGTGATCCCCACGGCGATCATCCCTCTGCGGGTCCGCACCGACGGGATCGCCGCCGACCCGGGCGTGGTCGCCCAGCCCTTGGAGATCGAAGCGAACAGCGAGGTGGAAGTCGACGTCGCGGACCTCGCGACCATCCGCGTCCGTGGGGGCCGCCGCGCCGCGCAGGAACGGGTCCGGGTCCTGGAGAGCCGCTGGGAGGTCGAGGCGGTGCCGCACCTCACCGCGGCCGGCGCCGTGGACCTGGACGCGCTCGAAGCGAGGATCGCCGAGGCCCGGGACCTGGAGTCGGGCCTGCAGTCCTTGGACGGCGACTTGCGCTCGCTGCAACGGCAGATCGCGGACTTGGCCGGAGCCGCCGAAGCACTGGAGGAAGCCTCTGCCCGGGCGGAGGCGTTCCATCGGGAGCTGGAAGACGTGGCTCTCGCCACGTTGATCCCCGACCTCGATGCGCTCGGTTCCGACCCCGGAACGGTCCTCCGGAGCCGCCGGCAGCAAGCGGCCAAGGAGGTGGACGCCGCCCGCAAGACGGTCCAGGAAGCCGCCGCTCGATCCGTCGACGCCTCGCGAGGGATTCACACCACTCTCACCGATCATGCCTCCGAAGAAGGCCGGCTCGCCGAGATCAGAAGACTCCGCGAAGCCGTGGACCTCGCCGCCGCCGAGAACAGACTTCGCGAAGCCACCGAGCGAAAGGACGCCCTGCCCGCGCCCGAACGGTGGGTCACGCCCGAGGAGGTGGCCGCCGCGGAAGAAGCTTTGGAGGCAACGCAAAAGCGCCTCAAGACCCTGGACCGGGAGATCCACATCACCCAGGGCCGCCTCCAGCAGGTGGGAGGGGCGGTCGCTCGCGAGCGGCTGCGCGATGCCCTCGAGGCCTTCGAGCTGGCGGAGCGCCACGAGCGCGAGATCGAAGCTGATTACGAAGCCTGGCGTCTCCTGCTGGAGCAGATGAAGGAAGCCGACGCCGAGCAGGCGAGCAACCTCGGCCAGGCCTTCGCCCCCGCCATCGCAGGCCGCTTCGCCGCGCTGACCCAGCAGCGCTACCAGAACATCCAGCTCACCGCCCACCTCGGCACCGAAGGCGTCATCGCCGCCGGCGCCGTGAGGTCACCCGACCAGCTCTCCGTCGGCACCCGCGAGCAACTCTCGACGCTCTACCGCCTCTGCCTCGGAGAGTACCTCCAGACGACGATCGTCCTCGACGACCAGCTCGTCCAGAGCGACGACACCCGGATGGAATGGTTCCGCAAGCTCCTCGCCGAGAAGGCCCGCGGCTTTCAGATCGTGGTCTTCACCTGCCGGCCCGGCGACTATCTCGATCCAGCGGCGATGGTGGGAGAGGAGGGGACGGCGTACGCGGATTCGGAGGAGGGATTTGTGCGGGCGATTGACCTGGAGCGGGTGGGCAAGCTCCCCGGCAGATGATGTCGCCGGTCGTAGCGGGCGTGGCTCACGCCCTCTTCCCGCCTCCTCGCGAAAAAGGGTAAGATGCGGGTCGTGGGAAGACGGAGGTCTCTATGCGCGCCATCAAACTCAACACCCATGTAGCCAAGGATCATATCCTCCGCCTGAAGCTTCCCAATGACGTGCAGGAAGGTCCCGCCGAGGTCATCGTCCTCGTCCCGGAGGAGACTGCGCGTCCCTCTCACATGCTCGAGGATTTCCTCGCCGGTCTCTCTGCCCACCCCCGCCGAATCCGCACAAAGGAAGAGATCGACAGCGAGTTGGCGCAGGAGCACGAAAGCTGGGGCTAGAGATGGCGCGGGTTTATCTGGATAGCTGTGTCGTCATCTATCTGCTCCAGGGTCCGGAGAGCCTCAGCCGCGCTGTCCGTGATGCTCTCGAGCCGGTCAAGAAGAAATCTCAGGTTGTGTGCGTCTCGGATCTGGTCCGACTCGAATGCCGGGTCCGGCCCATCAAGCAAGGCGACAAGGAGCTACTGGCTCTATTCGATGAGTTCTTTGCAAGCCAGGATATCGAACGACTTCCCATACAGACCGACACCTTTGATCTAGCCACCGAGTTGCGGGCTCACCATGGGACCAAGCCCCCGGATGCCATTCACCTCGCGACGGCCATCCTGGGCGGCTGCAATGAGTTTTGGACCAATGATCACCGTTTGAACGCCGTTGCCGCCGGCAGAATTGCCCTCAAGGTCTTTTCCTGAGCCATGCGCGGCACTCGGAGAGCACGGAGTATGAGAATCGAAGAATTGCGGGGCCGAAGAGCTGAGATCCTCCGGCTCGCCGCCGTTCACGGTGCCACCAACGTTCGGGTTTTCGGCTCGGTGGCACGCGGCGAAGCGGATGAACGGAGCGATGTCGACTTTCTGGTCGAGATGGGGAGCGGTCGAAGCCTGCTCGATCTGGGTGGGTTCCTCGAGGATCTGCGACAGCTCCTGAGCCACCCGGTCGATGTCGTCACCGAGCGCGGCCTGAAAGCTCGCATCCGGGATCGAGTCCTGCGGGAGGCGATCTCGCTGTGAGGGAAGCCAAGAACGTGTTCTCGATATTCTGGAGGCCATCGAACGCATTGAAAAGTACAGGCGCGGTGGCAAGCTTCCTTGGCGAAGCCGTGAACGCCCTGAGGCGAGAGCTCCAGCAGAACCACGGAGAGCGATCCGGGCATTTGCCTTCCGGAATTCAGGACGACAGTCATCGAGGCGTTCGGGGACGCGATCGAGTCAACTGCGAGTCGGCCTTATAGATTGCCTCAAATCAATGCGAGAGAATTGCGCTTGGCCGACTCAGACGCCGCGGGCGATCCTGGCAAGGCCGATACCAGCTCCTCTGGCCGGTGGAACTGCCGGGTGGCGGCTGGGGCGAGAACCCGAGGGATGTCACCGCCGGGCAGCGGCTTCAGGCCACCGACACGGACACCACACCCGACGCATGCCCCTTCGCTTTCGGACGAATGACGATCTCGACATCGCGGTCCAGGAGCGTCACGAAGCGTAGCAGCCGTTCGGAGGAGAACCGGCTCAGCTTGTAGTTTTTGAGCTCGGAGACGTGCGGCTGAGGAATGCCAAACAACTGTGCCACGCGCGCCTGAGTCAGGCGGCGGGCGGCTGTCAGCTCATTCACCTGCATCGCGAGCTGCACGCGCAGTCTCCGCTCCTCGGCGTCGGCGAAGCCAAGATCCACAAGCACGTCGCCGCTTCCCGCGTCGACCGTCTCAGTCTTCTTTCTTTCCATAGCGCACCTCGTAGTCTGCTTGTGCCGTTTTCAGTCTCTCGTGGACCAGGTCGACGTCCTGCTTGGCCGTGCGCACGCCCGAGGGGGACTTCTTCTGGAAGCAGTGCAGGACATAGGCCGCCTTCTCGAAGCGAACCGTGAAGACGGCTCGGAACGCATCGCCCCGATGCCCCTCGATCAACTCGAAGACTCCTGCCCCTTCACCCTTCCAGGCCTTGGCTGATGGTGGCATACCGCCATGCTGGACCGCGCTCAGGGCATACCCAAAGTCGTCCACCACATCATCCGGGAACGCCAGCAAGTCCTTCTGCGACGAGCCCACCCAGTGAAGAGGCTTTTCGGGCGGCGCCGGCAGACGAGGCATGTCGCATTATACCGTTTTCGGTATGCGCCGGGACAAACGTCAGCGCCTATGTGGCAGGGCCCCGACCGAGGCCGCCTGCTCGCGAAGAATCTCCAAGGCGAGATCGATCGTCCGGCGGTGGGTGCGGAAGGAGAGGACGGCCAGGCGGAGGGTGAAGCGGCCGTCGAGGAGGGTCGAGGAGAGGAAGATCCGGCCGTCGCGGCGGGCTCCGTCGAGGATCTCCTGGTTGAGCTGGTTGGCCCTCTCCAGGCTGACGCCCGGGGGCGCCCAGCGGTAGGTGACGATGGAGAGGTCGGGGGGCGGGCCGGCTTCGAAGCCGAGGGTCTGGATCTCCTGATGGAAATAGCGGGCCAGGAGCAGCTTTTCGTCGAGCGCCGCCTGGAACGGCTGCGTCCCCAGCAGGATCAGCGGGAGCCACATGCGCAGCGCGCGGAAGTGCTTCGTCAGCTCGGGAGAGACGTCGGTGGGCGAGATCTCGCCGGGCTCGGCCAGGGCATCTTGCAGGTAGTTCCCGGAGAAGCTGTGGGTGGCCGCGAGATGCCGGACGTCCCGCACCAGGACGATGCCGGATCCCCACGGGAGGAACAGACTCTTGTGCGGATCGAGGACGACCGAGTCGGACCGTTCGATCCCCTGGAGCATGCTCCGGCCGTGCTCGGTCAGCAGGAAGAAGCCGCCGTACGCCGCATCCACGTGGTACCAGCAGCGCTCGCGCTCGGCGATGGTGGCGAGGGCGTCGAGCGGGTCCACGGCTCCGGTGTCCGTGGTGCCGGCGGCGGCGATGATCAGCCAGGGCTTCAGGCCTTGCGCGCGGTCGGCGGCGATCGCCTGCTCCAGCGCATCCGGCCGCATCCGGAAGCGGTCGTCGATCGGAACGTGGCGGATCTGCACCTCGGCCAGGCCGGCGATGCGGAGGGCCTTTTCGAGGCAGTGATGGGCCTGGGTGGTCAGGTAGACCACCGCCGACGCGTAGTCGGCACCCTTGAGGCCGTGGGCATCGCGCGCCGTGGTGATCGCGGTGAGGCTCGCGATGCTGCCGCCGGACGCGATGTTGCCGCCGGCTCCGGCGGGATAGCCCACCAGATCGGCCACCCAGCGGAGCAGCAGGTTCTCCATCCGGACGGGTCCCGGGCCGGTGAAGAAGATCGCGGGGTATTTGTTGCTGACCGCGGCCAGATAGTCGCCCAGCGCCGCGTGGTAGAGCGCTCCACCCGGGATGTAGGCCAGGTGGCCCCCGGACGCCGGATTGGCCCCGGGCCGGATCACCTCCTGCTCCAGGATCTCGATCGCGGCTTCGACCGACATGCCGTGCTCGGTGATCGGCGCATCGAGCAGCCCGATCCCCTGGCCTTCGGTCTCCTCGTAGGCCTTGAGGGTTTCGATCTGCCGCAGGAAGCGCTCGGAGGAGGCGACCACCGCGTCACGGAGCCGCTTGCGGCGGGTGGACCCGGGTTCGAGCGGCAAGGCGGCCAGCTCGAGGTGGCGGAGGCGGGTGAGCAGGGCGGCGCGTTCGGAGCTCGGTCTCATCGTGCGGTCACGATAGACGAGAGGGGACTCCCTCCGCCAGACCGTGCCCGTGCCGCCTCAGTGCCGCGCGGCCCGGCCGAGCTGGACGACCAGCGAAGCGGTGGAGGTCGTGTCGACCTTCTCGAAGCCGGAGATGGGCTCGTTGTCGTACTTGACGTCGTAGCCGAGACGGAGGGCGAGGTGGCGGTTGAGCGCGGCCTGGAGGGCGAGGACGGCGTTGACCCGGTAGTCCTCCGCGTCTTCCAGGTTCGGCCAGGCCGTCACCTGGCCGTTGAGCTCGGAGGCTTCGGAGATCTTCACCGTGTTCTGGAGCTGCAACAAGCCGCCCAGCGAGTCGCGCACCGGCCGGTCGCCCAGCGGATCTTCCCGCGTCCAGCTCAGCCCCCAGAGAGTGCGGACCCGCCAGCCGCCGGTGTCCCACGCCTTCCAGGAGAGGCTGGTGTCGGCGACGGTGCGCAGATCGACGCCCGCGAAGCGGTTGGTCTCGCCGCGCAGACCGGCGGTGGCCTCCAGGCCATCGGAGATCTTCCGCCGGCCGCGCACCTGGCAGCTCGCGTTCTCGGCGGTCTCCCGGTCGTTGCGCGTGGCACGGACCGCGGAGCCGCTCGCCTCCACGGACCAGAGGTCCCACTCCTGGTGATAGCTGGTGTCGATGCCGGCCGACGAGTTGTCCGTGTTCCCCGCGGTGGCCAGATAGGAGAGGCCGAGCTTCAAGTCCCAGGTGGGCGGAGGTGGCGCGGGGGCGGGCTGTTGCTGCGGAGCCGGCGGCTTGGGTTGGTGCCGGCCCCGGCGCGGCCGGTCGGCAGACGAGGGCTCGGCGGCGGCCAGCAGGAGGACCACCGCCAGTCCGATGGCCGCCGCGGCGGCTCGATGCGTGCCTCTGGGCTCTCTCATCCCGGTCCGAGGGTTTATACGGCGGGGCCGGGGTGGATGTTTAGGGGCAACGCGTAATCTTTCGCCGAGTCGCTGCTCGGGATAGGCGCCCACGCTGACGTGATGAAGGGGTCTTGCAGACCAGGGTCGGCAGTCGCCGTCACTCCCCGACGGGGGGCTCGGCCGGCGCCCCTGCCTTCAATAGTTCGGCGAGCCTTTTGAGCTGCGACTCGGTCGATGCGTTCATCCACTGCTCCGGTGCAGTCGCGAAGAGCGTTGCGCGCTCCTCTTCGAAGCGCGGATCATTGAGGCCCATCAGCGCCTCGACACGCGTGGCGCGAAGCCAGTATTTCTCGGCCGGATTTTGTGCGTTTCCGTCCTGATCCTTCGGCAGTACGGCAAGGGTGGTCTCGACGATGGTCAACACTTGGCGGCGAACGCGTCTGGCGAGGACGCGATCGGCCGTGCGCTCGTCGGCAGATTCCTGCATGCGCGCCCGGTCGTCGAGCAAGAACGCGAAATTGATCCCGGTGTAGTAGTCGCTCTTGATGTAGAAGCCGCGCGCGTACGCGAAGATGCCCTCGTCCAGCGCCCCGCGGTCGCGTGTCACGTCCCAGAGCCGCTTGTGGATTGCACCCCAGAGTCCGAGTGTTTCTGGATCACCGGTCCTCTCGGGGTCGAGCGTCTGGAGGATGCGGCGTGCCTCCTCGAGCGAGGCGACCTCCGTCGGCTGCTTGCTCTTGTAGGTCGCCAACGCGTGCTGCTGGACAAGGTACGGGTCATTCGACGGCTTTTTATCGGGCCCGGGCTTCAGTGCACGCAGTTTCTCGATGAGCGCGCGCGCCGTGGTGAAGTCACCCCGCTTGCGCGCGTCCTGGAACGCCTCGAGCAGCGTCGAGAATACGGCATCATGCCCGGGCAGGCTGGTTAAGGATGTCGAGCCTGCGAGCACCTCTCCCTCGGCGGTCGCAGGGTTCTCAACGGCAGCTTTCGTCTCGGTCGCGGCCGCCTCGAAGGCCGGCGGTTTGAGCCCCTGCAGGAACGTGTAGACGGGGCTGTCAACCTCCTCCTTGTTCAAGATGGTCTTGATCGCATTCACGAGCTCTTTCTTCAGCCGCTCGGCTTCCTCGAAGTCAATGCCAGAGCCCAAATGCTCGTAGGGCCGAATCACGACGTGGCCGAGATCAAATGGAAACTTGAATTCCTTTTCCGCGATGATGATCGTGGTGTGCGGCTTGAGGGCATGACGCACGCCAAGCTCGTAGATGGCGTTCTCGTTGGAGGTGGACAGATCAGCGATCGCCACATCGGCCATAAGCAGGTTCTCGTACATCGGCTTGTCGATCACGCCCGAGTGGACGATGTCGTCGGCTCGGATGCATTCGAGTTCCGCTTCCTCGACGGCGGCGCGGATGATTTTGTAGGTCTTATCGAGATTCAGCGTACGCTTTGTTCTGTAGTCGACCTTCTCGCCGAATCCCATCAACACGAAGCACCGCTTGATCCCATTTGTCATCGCGTCTCCTCGAGTGCGGCAGCAGTTTGGTGTGTTGGAACGGTAGCATGAGTCTGGCGACGGAGGTGGGTGAGTGAGCCGAGAGGCCGCACGGGTACGGCTCCCCGTCGCCACGCCCTCGGGGAAGGACGTGGGCGAGGCGATGGCAAAGGCATGGTACGCTACACCCATGATAACGACCATCGACAAGGCAGGGCGCGTAGTCATCCCTGCCGAGGTACGCAAACGGCTCGGCCTGACCGCCGGCGCAGAGCTCGAGATGGTGATCGAGGGCTTCGCCATCCGCCTCGTTCGATCGGTAGCCGGTCCCGAGCTCGTCCGGCGCGGTGAGCGCCTGGTCGCCCGCCCCCGGGCTGCGGAAGGGGAGCGCACCGAGGTCGACGTGGCCCGGTTGATTGAAGAGGAGCGGGACCGGTGGCCGGGCTGACAGGAGCCTTCTTCGACACCAGCGTCCTCATCGCCGGAAGCATCGACTTCGGCAGTAGCTCGCAGCCCGCCTTGCAGCTGATGGACGCGGTCGCGGATGGCCGCATCGAGCGTCCGATGACTGCCTGGCACTGCTGTCTCGAATTCTACTCGGTGACCACGCGCCTGCCGGAAGAATACCGTCTCGAGCCGGAGATCGCCCTGCGACTGTTGCGGGAGGAGATCTTCGCTCGTTTCTCGGTCCACGACCTCCCGGAGGGAAAGCGGGAGGAGTTTCTGGTCTCTGCCGCAGGAGAGGGGACGGCAGGCGGCCGGATCTACGATACGCACATCGCCGAGATCGCGCGGCAGACCGGCGCGCGGCTCGTGGCGACCGAGAACCGCCGCCACTTCACGTCCCTGCTGCGCCACGGCATCCGCGTCTTGGTCAGCGCCGAGCTGGCCGCCGAGATCGGGCGCTGACCGGCCTCCGGGGAGTTGGAACCCCGCAACTACCTTGATGTGCAGGCAGTTGGGAGCGGATCGGACCGATGAGGTGATTTTGGTGGAGCAGAAGGGATTCGAACCCTCGACCCCCACGTTGCGAACGTGGTGCTCTCCCAGCTGAGCTACTGCCCCACGAGTCGGGAGGCGGGTATTGTACTCAGGTGGTCTGGGGAGGGCAAGGGGAAATTTCTTCCGCCGGCTCTCCGGCGAGGTCGGCGAGGGTCTGGCCGTTCAGGCGCTCGGCGCGGCAGGAGGAGACATCGCGGACGAGCCCTTCGAGCCGGCCGGTGAGCTCGCCTCCGGGGAGGCCGACGCCTCGCAGGGCGCGGTGGTCGTAGGCGGCGAAGATCCGCTCGAGGAGAAGGCTCTTCGGCTCGACGGCCAGGAAGTATCCCCGGCTGCCGGCCGCGCGCAGCAGGTCCTGGGCGATGAGCGGATGGAGGATGCGCTCGATCTCCCTCTCCGGCAGGGTCAGGTGGTCCGCCAGCTCTTCCTTGGAAAGGGGTGGCTCACCGCGGACGGTCCGGTGCGCGATGAGCGCCACGGCGGCGAGCCCCACCCAGGCCGCCTGCACCGGCGGATTGCGGTGCAAGCCCCGGGAGAGGAGGC
>Ga0062379_10000122_pt1 | contig 14064 bp, 11 predicted proteins | sample DOMMetBare2Fresh_2_FD_59484 | JGI IMG/M metagenome (GOLD analysis project Ga0062379, IMG submission 59484) | Wetland sediment microbial communities from St. Louis River estuary, USA, under dissolved organic matter induced mercury methylation -... | ecosystem: Environmental > Aquatic >...
CGCGAGCTGTACCGCATCGACGATGTGCTGATAGCCGGTACAGCGGCAGAGATTGCCGGAGAGGGCCTGACGGATCTCGTGCTCCGTGGGAGCCGGGTTCTGCGCGAGGAACGGCACCAGGGTCATCAGGAACCCGGGCGTGCAGAAGCCGCACTGGAGGCCATGGCACTCCCAGAACGCCTGCTGCAGCGGATGGAGCGCGTCCGGCCCCGGTGCCAGACCCTCGACCGTGGCCAGCTCGCGGCCCTGCGCCTGCACCGCGAACATCAGGCACGAGCGCACCGGCTCGCCGTCGACCAGGATGGTGCAGGCGCCGCAGACGCCGTGCTCGCAGCCGACGTGGGTGCCGGTCAGCCCCAGATCGTGCCGCAGGAAGTCGGAAAGGAGGAGGCGCGGCTCGACCTCCCGCTCGTAGCTCTTGCCGTTGACCGTGACCTGGATGCGATGCCCGCCCTGCGCCGTCATGCCGCCTCCCCTTCTGCCCGGGCGAAGGCCCGCCGCAGTGCCCGGCCGGTGAGCACCCGGACCAGATGCCGTTTGAACGCCGTCGACGCGTGGACGTCGCCGGTGGGGTCCATCTCGTCCCGCGCCGCCGTCTCGGCCGCCGCGGCGATCGCCTCCGCCGAGGGCGCGGAGCCTTCGAGCAGACGGGCCGCCCTGCGCGCGTCGACCGGCCGGTCGCCGACGCTCAGGTAGATGAGGCGCGCCTCGCTGCACCGCCCCGCCGCGTCGAGCGTCACCCCGGCCGCCACGCCCACCTGCGCGTAGTCGCCATGGCGGCGGGCCTCTTCCAGAAAGGCCCAGCCGGTCCGCGGCTGCGGTGGCGGCAGGGCCACCTCGACCAGGATCTCGTCGGGCTCGAGGAGCGTGGTCATCAAGCCGGCGAAGAAGTCGCGCGCCTCCACCCAGCGCTCGCCGCCGGAGCGCCGCAGCCGCAGCCGGGCGCGCAAGGCGACGGCGACCGCCGGCAGCTCCGCTCGCGCATCGGCGTGCGCGAGACTGCCGCCGAGGGTGCCGCGGTTGCGGATCTGGGGATGGGCGATCGAGGGGACCGCCTCGGCGAGGAGAGGCGCGAGCAGGGCGATCCGGGGATCGCGCTCCAGCGTCCGCTGGCGCGTCATGGCGCCGATCCGCAGGCCGCCGCCGTCCTCCTGCACTTGGTCCAGATCCTTCACCCGGTTCAAGTCGATGAGCACCGCCGGCTGTGCCAGCCGGAAGTTCATCACCGGGATCAGGCTCTGCCCCCCGGCCAGCAGCTTCGCGTCACCGCCATGGCGGGCCAGTGCCTCCAGCGCGGCGTCCAGCGAATCGGGAGCCAGGTACTCGAACGGGGCCGGCTTCATGCACGCCTCCTCGAAAGTCGTGCCATTGTATGCCAGAGCGTGGCCGCGCCACCCGTGGACCTTTCCGTCCTGGAAGGCTTTCCCGTGCGCCGGTTCTCTCCGGGATCACCCCGTGCGCGCGGCAGCCGAGCTCCTAAAACGCACCCGTATCGGCCACGCTGGCCAGCCGCCCGCTCGGATTCGTATAGGTCCGGACCTTCCCGGTCTCCGTGTCGGTCACCGTCAAGGTGTACTCGACGTTCGACAAGGCGCCGTAGAACACCCAGAACTTGCCGTTCAGCGGCCGGCCGTCGAGCACCTTGAGGACGACCTCCACGTTGCCGGCGTCGAAGAACCAGAAATAGCCGGTGTCACCGCCCGCGAGCGGCACGGCCTTTCCCGTACCGGTGTGCCCCTCGAAATCCTTCCACCGCGCCTCCACGGCGAAACGGCCGCCATTGAGACAGAGCCGCTCCGCGCCGGGCGTGCAGCTTCCGGTGGCACGGAGGGACCGGACCGCGACGAGCGGCGCCTCCCCCACCTCCGGAGCAGGCCCTTCGGTGACCACGCCGGCCAGAGAGGCGCCGCGCGGGCCGAACGCTTCGGTGTCGGCGACGCTCCCCAGGCGGCCGGGCGGGTTGACGTAGCGCCGCACCGCGCCGGTCCGGGTGTCGGTCACCGTGAGGGTGTACTCGACGTTCGAGAGGGCGCCATAGAACACCCAGCGGTGGCCGTTGACGGCCTGGCCGTCCAGGACCTTGAGGATGATCTCGACGTTCGTGGCGTCGAAGAACCAGAAGGTGCCGGTGTCCGCGGTGAGGGCAACCGCGCGGCCGGCGCCCTCGTGCCCCTGGGGATCGCGCCAATGGGCCTCGACCCGGAAACGGCCGCCGAGGCAGAGGGCCTCGGCCGAGGGCACACAGCCCGCACCGTCCAGGAGAAGGACCCAGGGCTCCTCGCCGTAAATGCCGTCGTCGGCCGTGAAGTAGAGCCGGCCCCCCGCGACGGCCAGCTCTCGCGGATTCGAGGAGAACGCCCCGGGGGCGATGTCGTGGGTCCGGTGCGTGCCGTGCGCCGTGCCGTCGCTCTCCCAGAGCTCGAAGCCGCTCTCCCCGTCGCTCGCCGAAAAATAGATCCGGCCGCCGGCGGCGGCGAGCCAGGTCGGAGACGAGGAGGCCTCGCCGGGAGAGATGTCGCGCACCAGGGCGGTGCCGCCCGCGGTGCCGTCGCTCGCCCACAGCTCGGCGCCGTGCTCGCCGTCGTCGGCCACGAAGAAGAGGCGGTCCCCCACGACCGTCATCCAGGCGCGCCCGGGCCGGCCGTCGACCCGGTTGCCGGCCGGCTTGACCAGATACGTGCCGGCCTCGGTCCCGTCCGAGCGCCAGAGCCCGCGCTCCGCCGTCTCTTCTCCCGTCCCGGCCATGAAGTAGAGGGCGTTCCGGAACGGTACGAAGTCGGTCGGATCGTCGCCTCCGGAGGCAGGAGGCAACGGCACCGCGGCGGTGCCGGCGACGGTGCCGTCGGTCTTCCACAACCGGCGGTGCGCGGCGAAATAGAGGGTCCCGCCGGCCTGTGCCATGGCCGGCGGATTCCGGTTGTCGAAGGCGTAGCCGCTGAAATTCGTCAGGGAGAATGTCGTCGTCCCGTCGCTGACCCAGAGCTGCTCGCGTCCGGTCCCGTCCCCCTTGTTGGCGATGAAATAGAGACGCGGGCCGAAGCCCCGCAGAAAACTGACGAAATGCGCGTCCGCGGGAAGATCGGAGAGCTGGCGGGTGCCGGCGACGGTGCCATCACTCTCCCAGAACCGCGTCTGCGACGGATCCTCCGGATCGTGGACCACGAAAAGGAGCCGGTTGCCCACCACCGTGCCCTCGCCGATTCCACCGATGCCGTCCGGCGTCAGGCGGAACGTACCGGCATCCGTGCCGTCGGTCCGCCACAGAATGCGCTGCGAGGCCGCATCGGCCTTCAGGAAGTATGCGAGACCGCCGACGACGGCGAACGTCTGGTACGAGAGGAGCCCGGCGGCGAGGGGAGCCGTGGCCGTGCCGTCGCTCTGCCAGAGGATGGGGTTGCGCTCCTGGAAGGCGCCGAACAGGACACCGCCTCCGAAAGGAGTCATCCCGAAAGGGGACGAGCCCGGCGCTGCCCCGCGGATGATCGAGACGAGGCCGGTCTCGGTCGACCCGTTGCTCACCCAGAGCTGGGAACCTCGCCTGCCGGGATCCGCGGAGAAGAAGATCTTGCCTCCGGCCACCACGGGGGCGAACTCGTTCTCGTTCACCCCCCCGAGGGGCCCCAGATCGGCGACGCGGAGGGTCCCCTGGACGGTGCCGTCGCTCTTCCAGAGGTACGACCGGCCATCGGCCGCCGCGGCGACGAAGAAGACTCTGCCGAGCAGCGGGGTCAGCCGCGGCAGGTCGAAGCTGGAGCAGAAACCCCGGCAGAGGAAATCGGTGAGGCGCCGCGTGCCCGGTCCGGTGCCATCCGTGCTCCAGAGCTCGCTCCCCTCGACGAAGTCGAAGCCGAGGAAGAGAGCCCGCTGTCCGATCTGCACGAAGGCCGGTCCGCTCATCTGTGGACAACCCCCGGGGCAGCCGTCGAGGCGGGTGGTGGATTCCGGCGAGCCCCCGCTCACCCAGAAGACCGCCGTCTGATCTCCCTCGTCCCGGGCCGAAAAGATCAGGCGGTCGCCGAGCTTGACGAGCTGATGGAAGTCGAGGCCGTCGCCGAACGGCGCGCTCGCGGCGAAATCCGTCACCCGCCGGGGTGCGGCGCCCGAGCCGTCACTCTGCCAGAGATCGAATCCGGTGCCATCGGTCGCGGCGAAATAGAGGGTGCCGCCGATCTCTTTCACGACCGGCCATCCGTAACCGAAAGGGAGCGGCTCGACGAAACGGGTCAGCGCCCGCGTGCCGGCGGCGGTCCCGTTGCTGATCCACAGCTCCTCGCCTCCCCCCTCGACGGCCTGGGCGATGAACACCGCCCGGGAGCCGGCCGCCTGCAGCTCGCGCGGGCCTTCCGGATGCAGGACCTCGAAGCGCCGGAGGAGGACCGTTCCGGCGGCGGTCCCGTCCGACGTCCAGAGGCTGCCCGGCGCCGAAAAGAAGACACGGTCTCCCGCCGCGACGAGGTCCTGGATCCCCCCGATCTCAAACGCGTCCTCGACAAGAACGGTTCCGGCCTTGGTGCCGTCGCTCTTCCAGAGGCCGCAGGCACCGCCGGTCCGGCTGGCCAGGAAGAACAGCCGTGTCCCCGCGACCGCCGGCCGGCTTCCTCCGGAGCACAAGGTCACCGGCTCCTCGGACAGGTTGGAGATCGGGAACGTCCCCTCCACGGTTCCATCGCTCGCCCAGACCTCGAGCTCCTGGTATTTGAGCTCCCGCAGGAAGATCGCGGTCTGCCGGATGTTTCCCAGCCACTGCACCGAGCTGGATTCCGGTCCCGGCTCCATGTCGCGCAGCAGCGCGGTCCCCCGGGAGGTCCCGTCGCTCGCCCAGAGCTCGTCTCCCGAGGACGGCTCATACCCGAAGAACAAGACCCTGTTTCCCAGCGGGATGAGGAGACTGCTGACTCCGTAGGTCGTGCTGCCGCCGCTCGCAGAGGTGGTGCTGATGTCGACCAAGAGCTCCGCCGCGCCCACCGCGAACGAGGGCGGTGTCAGGGTCAACAGGGCCACGGCCATGAGGCTCAGGATCCGGAATGGATGGTGCATGTCGACATCTCCCGAGGTATGTGCTCACCGCCCCGTCCGTTGTGGGGGCCGCCGTCGAACTCTACTCCATCCTCCGGGCCGGGTCGACGGCTGACCATCTCGCGGAGATGATGCCTCGACGGCGAAGCGGCCGTTGTTCAGGCAGAGGCGCGTGGCGCGCGCCGTGGGTTCTTGAGGGTATATTGGAAGCCGGCTGAACCGGCAACATGAACACGATGCTTCCCGATCTCCGTCACGGCTGGCGCCTGCTCACCCGGAGCCGCACCACCACCGCCGTCGTCATCCTCACCCTCGCTTTCGGCATTGGTGCCAACGTCAGTCTCTACAGCATCGCGCGGGCCCTTCTGCTCGAGCCGCTGCCTTTTTCGGGCGGCGACCACCTGATGCTGGTCTGGGAGAGCCAAGCCAAGGCGAAGCCCTCTCAGCTCCCCTTTTCCGTGCCGGATTATCTCGAGATCCGGCGGCAGGCGCGCTCTTTCTCGGCGCTCGAAGCCTTCCGCTTCTCTCCGGCGGCGCTGACCGGCCGTGGGGAGCCGAAGTCTCTCCAAGGCCTGCGCGTCACTCCCGGCCTCCTGCCGGCGTTGGGGGCCGACGTCCGGCTGGGACGCCTCTTCTCCGGTACGCTCGAAACGCCGGAGGCGGCCGCGGTCCTCAGTGACCGGTCCTGGCAACGGGACTTCGGGTCCGATCCGGGCGTTCTCGGAAGCTCTCTCCTGCTCGACGGCCAGGCCTATACGATCGTCGGCATCCTCCCTCCGGACTTTCAGTTTCCCCCTCCCATCACGGTGAGCGGTCAATCCATGGGGCTCGAAGGGGGGGCCGAGGTCTTTCTTCCCCTCGACGTCACGAAAAGCGACGCCGGGCGCCGTAACCTCCTGGTCCTGGGCTCCCTGGCACCGGGTGTCACTGCGCAGGCGGCGAACGCGGAGCTGAAAGTCCTCGCGCCGCATCTCATCCAGCTCCGCCCCGATGTGTCCCCGCCGGATCTCACGCTGTATGCCGTCTCCCTGAAGGATCAGGCGGTCGAGGAGGCCCGCACGCTGGTGGTGGTGCTTTTCTTCGCGGCGGGCCTGCTCCTGCTGGTCATCTGCGCGAACGTCGCCAATGTCCTGCTGGCCCGTGCCACCGGCCGCAGCCGGGAGCTGTCGGTCCGGCTGGCTCTCGGTGCCAGCCGGTTCCGCCTCTTCCGCCAGCTTCTGACGGAGAGCCTCCTGCTCGGCCTGGGCGGGGCCCTGCTCGGTGCGGTCCTCTCCTTCGGGCTGGCCCGCGTCCTGGGCGCGGCGCAGATCCAAGGGCTGCCGCTCGAAAACGTCCGGGTCGACCTTCCCGTGTTGGGGTTCTCGTTTCTGCTCGCCCTGGTGACCAGCCTCTTGTTCGGCTTCGCGCCGGCCCTCCACGCCTCACGCGCGGCATCGGGCCGCAGCCTCGCCGAGACGGGCTCGGCCCAGTCGGTCCCCACTCTGGGGCGGCTTCCGTTGCAGCGGATCCTCGTCGTCTTCGAGCTGTCCCTCTCGATCGTCCTGCTCTCGGCGGTCGGCTTGATGCTGCGCAGCCTGTGGAGCCTCCAGCGCGCCGATCTGGGCGTCGATCCCAAGGACGTCCTGACGGTGATCCTCGACCTGCCCGAGGAGAAATACGCGGAGCCGGCGCGCAAGACGCAGGCCGTGGAAGCGATGGTCGACCGGTTGCGTGCGCAGCCGGAAATGGCCGAGGCCGGCGCGGTGAGCACCCTGCCGTTCTCCGCGCTGATGGACGGCATCCGGTTCCTCATCGAAAAGGAGCCGGCCGGCGCGGAGCTGCAAGTCGCGACGCGGCAGGTCATCACGCCCGGCTATCTCGAGACGATGGGCCTGCAGGTCGTCGCGGGGCGTGGCTTCACCGGTGGCGACCGCCGCGAGAGCCCTCCCGTCGCTTTGATCAGCCAGACCATGGCGCGCAGCCACTGGCCCCACGAGACCCCCGTTGGACAGCGGATCGCCCTCGGCAAGGAGGACGTCGACGCGAAGCGCTGGAGCACCGTCATTGGCGTCGTCCAGGACCTGCGGCTCCAGGGCCGGACGGCGGTGGCGCGCCCTGTGGTTTATCAGCCCGTGGCCCAGGTCCCGTCGTCCACCATGACCCTCGTCGGCCGGGTGAAGACGGGGGCCGCCACCGGTCCGGCCGCCTTGCGCCGGGCGGTCTGGGCCGTCGATCCCAACCTCCCCCTCGAGTTGCGGACGATGCGCGAACGGTTGGACGAGGCGGCTCTGCAGCCCCGCGTCGGAGCCTGGATCCTCGGCCTCTTCGCCGGTGTCGCCCTGGCGCTCGGAGCGCTCGGGATCTACGGGATCGCGAGCTGCAGCGTGGCGGCCCGCCGCCGCGAGATCGCCATCCGCATGGCTTTGGGCGCACAGCGCCGGGAAATCACCACCCTTTTCTTGCGCTCCGCCCTCACCATGGTCCTGGTGGGCCTCCTCCTGGGTCTTGGCGGAGCCTTGGCGATCGGCCGCATCCTGGCGAGCATGCTGTTCGGCCTGAGCTCAACCCAACCCTCCATGCTCGTCTTCATTGCTGCGTTCCTGTGCATGGTCGGTCTGGCGTCGACCTACCTGCCGGTGAAGCTCGCCCTGCGCAGGGAGGACCTCGCCGCGGAGCTGCGGGCATCGTGACCAGGAACCTCTCCCCTACTCCTCCCCGATGTCCTCGTTCCAGACCTCCGGGTGGGCCGCGACGTAGTCCGCCAGCATCCGGATGCACTCCCCGGAGGCGAGATCGACCACCTCGACCCCGTTTTCCCGCAGCCAGTCGAGGCCGCCCGGGAAGTTGACCGACTCCCCCACCACCACGGTGCCGATCTTGAATTGGCGCACCAGGCCGCTGCAATACCAGCAGGGGGCGAGCGTCGTCACCATGATCGTGTCGCGGTAGCTCTTCTGCCGCCCGGCGCGGCGGAAGGCGTCCGTCTCGCCGTGCACCGAGGGATCGCCCTCCTGCACCCGCCGGTTGTGCCCGCTCCCCAGCAGATTCCCCCGGCGGTCGAAGAGCGCCGCACCGATCGGAATGCCCCCCTCCGCCAGCCCCTGCCGGGCCTCTGCGATGGCGACGGCGAGCATCGCTTCATAGTCGACTTGGGGACTCATGCGCCCGGGCTCCCCGGATAGCTGCCGAATTCCACGAGGCCGGCGATGTCGAAGTAGACGATGGGTGCGCTCATCCGTTTCTCCCTTGAGGAGCGCCATTGTAGAGGAGACCCGGAGCGTGACGTTGTCACAACTTGGACGGCCGTTGCTCACCGCTGCGCGTACAGATAGGCGGCGATGTGCCGCGCTTCGGCGGGGCTGACGCCGAGGGTGGGCATGGCGGTGCCGCGCTCGATGCTCTGCGGGTCCTGAATCCAGCGGATCAGGTTGTCCGGCGTATTGGGAAGCTCGCCGCCGAGGGTGCTCCGGGTGGCGATGCCGGCGAGGGACGGACCGAGCGAGCCGTGCGCGCCTTCGATCCCCGGAATCGTGTGGCAGGCGGCGCAACCGTATTTGCGGATCAGGAGGGCTCCCTGGCCGGGATCTCCCCCCGTCCGGCGCGCCGCCTCCTGCTCGGCATTCGAGCAACCCGCGAGCGTGGCTGCGGCCAGGAGCAGCACCGTGAGCCTGGGTCTATAACTGGACAATGTCTCCCCTCCGAGCGTCGGAGATTGGATATCACGGCGCTCTGTCCCTCTCCAAGGCGTCAGGGGCACTGTCCTTTTAGAGGAGGGTTGATGATGCGATCGGTTCTGGGCATGCAACGATTCCGCACCTGGCGGGTGTGGCGCTGGCCGGCGGTGCTCGCCGCGGGGCTGCGGACCGCCGGAGAGCCCGCCCTCCTCCATGCCGGTCCGCCGATTCCGCTGCGCCCGTCCGCCCAGGCCGAGGTGCCGGACTTGGACGACACCGCGTTTCCCGGCAGTGAAACGGCCAGAGTCAAAAAAGGACCCACCGCGGCGACGTGAGCCGGCGCAGGGGCAATTGGAAGGATGCCCCGAGTCCATAGGAAATCGCCGACTTTTCGACCGTGCTTGTCTTCAAAGATTCATAGCTTTCCGAGATTTCTCCAGCGCACGTCGAAGTTGGATCTTGCCGTCGTTGCGTGTCCGGTTAAACTGGTGTCGATGTACCCCGCGGTTTCAGGTTCCCCTTCCGGCCCCGGCTTCCGCCTCGGCGGCCGGACCGTCCATCCGGAGCTGAACCGGATCGACGGACCGGGCGGGCCGGTTCCGGTCGAGCCGAAGGTCATGGAGGTGCTCGTCCATCTGGCCGGGCGCCAGGGCGAGGTGGCCTCCAAGGAAGAGCTCGTCCGCGTGGTCTGGGAGGGGCGGTTCGTCAGCGACGACGTCGTCTGGCGGAGCATCCGCGAGTTGCGCCGCGCCCTCGGAGACGACGCCCACTGGATCGAGACCATCCCCAAGAGGGGCTATCGGCTGCTGGTACGGGATCCGTTCCCCCCTCTCCCGGAAGGAAGGGAGGGGGTGGGAGAGGGGGGCCAGGGGGGTGAGGGGCGGCGCCTCGTCCCCCGCCGCCTGCTGGGGCTCGCTCTGGCTGCCGGGTTCGCTCTGCTCCTCGCCATCGTCCTCCTCGGCGTCCGCCGGCAGCTTCCTGGCGGGCCCGGTCGCCTCGCTCCGGCGGCGGAGAGCCCGGCGGCGCACGATGCCGTGCTGCGCGGCCGGTATTTCCTGAACCGGGGGATGCCGGACGACCTCCGCAAGAGCCGCGACGCCTTCCGGGAGGCCGTGACGCTCGATTCCGGCTCGGCCGCGGGCTGGGCGGGGCTGGCGGATTCCCTGCACCTGCTCGTCCTCTTCGGCGCCGTGACGCCGCGTGAAGGCATTCCGCCCGCCGAAGAGGCGGCCCGGAAGGCGCTGGCCCTGGACGACCGGCTCGCCGGTACCCATGCCACGCTCGGCACCATCCGCTTCCGCCATCATTGGGATTGGCGCGGCGGCGAGGCGGAGATCCGCCGCGCCCTGGAGCTCGATCCGCGCTCGGCGGCTGCGCATCACGACCTGGCCTGGCTCCTCCTCGCCGCCCGCCGCTTCGACGAGGCGATCGCCGAGATCCGCGCCGCGCAGGAGCTCGAGCCGATGTCGGTCCGTGCCAACGCCGACGTGGGCTGGGTCTATTACCGGGCGCGCCGCTACGGTGAGGCGATCCGGCAGATGGAACGCACCCTGGAGATGGAGCCCCGCCTCCTCTCCGCCCGCCGTTGCCTGGAAGGCGCCCTCCTCCATGCCGGCCGGCCGCAAGAGGCCTTCCGGCAGGCCCGCGAGGCGGCGCGGCAGGAGGGGATCGACCCCGCGGAGCTGGCCGCCCTGGAGGCCACGGCGGCCCGGGATCCGCTTGCCGCGCTGCGACGGCTCACAAAACGCCGTTTGACGCACCTCATAGGGAGAGGGAGCTCAGTCCGGATCTCGTCGTACGCCCTGGCCGCCCTGCATGCGGAGCTCGGCGACCGTGAAGCGGCCCTCGCCGCGTTGGGACGGGCGCTGGCGGAGCGGGATCCGATGATCGTCTCCCTGGACGTGGACCCGGCTTTCGATGCGATCCGGCCGGATCCCCGGTTTGATGCCATCGTTGCGGAGGTGGGAGACCCGGACTTCCGGAGACGAACATGAGCAGAGCCCTGCAATTGAGCCTGATGGTGCTGCTCCTTTCCTGCGTCGGCTGCGACCAGGCCACGAAGATCCTCGCGAAGAGCCATCTCTCCTCGTCGCGGCTGACCCTCGAGTATCTGAACGGGGCGGTGCGCATCCAGTACGCGGAGAATGCCGGCGCCTTCCTGAGCCTGGGAGCCGAGCTGCCCGAGAAGGCCCGCTTCCTTCTCTTCGTCGGGCTCGTCTGCCCCATCCTGTTGACCGGTCTCGCCTTCGCGTTCCGGTCCCGGCAGATGGTCCTGACCCAGAAGATGGGGATGATCCTCGCCGTCGGCGGCGGCATCGGCAACCTGATCGACCGCATCGCCCACGGGGCCGTGGTCGACTTCGTGAGCCTGGGGATCGGCCCGCTGCGCACCGGGATCTTCAACCTGGCGGACGTCGCGATCACCGTCGGCCTCCTCCTCTTCCTCGCCGCGGGAGCCCGCGAGAACGAGGCCGGCGTCGCGGTGGCCGAAGGACCGGACGCGGTCTAGTACAATCCGCGGGTGGTCCAGATCCATGACGACGTTCCCGACCCGTTCGGCGGCGAGTACGGGACCGTCAAGCTCCCCCACTCCTGGCACGTCGTGTCGCTGGCCTTCTTCGCCGCGGCTCTGGGAGCCCGTTTCCTCACCGCACTGATCCCCCGCGAGCTCCTGGCCGGCATCATCTGGCGGCCGGTGCTGACCGCCTTCTCCGTCCCCCTCTTCGCCACCCTCGGCCTGCTCTTCGCCCTCCTCGGCCTGCGTCACCCGGAAGGCCGCGGTGCCGCCAGGATCGCACTCTTCCTGAATGCCACGGTGCTGGCGCTCAGCGGGTTGGCGCTGTGGGCGTTTTTCCGGATCATGCCGGGGTAGGGGGGCCAGAGCCTCAAGCCTTTGCGAACCCTCCCCGAGGGTGCTACGAAATGTAGGCACAAGAGAGGAGAGGAGGCCACCATGGAGCCCTTCGATGCTTTCACGGTTCGGGATCTACGGCAGCGGTCGGGGCCGAGGAGCTCGAGATCGCCCGGTGACAGGGCCTACTGGCGGTAGCGTGAGAAACCCGTTGAACCCCGTATCCACGACAGTCTCGATCTCCAGCTCCTGGCCTTGAGGACCGCGGAGACGAACAGGCACGATCGCCTCGCGATAGGCACTGACGCGGCCGGTGATCATGCCGCCGAGGTCGTCTCGTAGCGGGGTCCGAAGCGACGGGCGTACCGAGAGCCGACCTGGCGCATCCAGACCTGCGCGTCGGGATGGCGCGCGAGCAGCCGGTCGGAGGCTGCGATCTCGTCCCGGTCCACCTCGTGGTCTCCCGTTTCGACGTCGATGAGGACGAAGCTGCCTTCGTCCTTCGGACGGAGATGTGGCAGGACTTCGCGATCGTAGATCTCGTCGCCTCGCGAGGCCACTTCTTCTCGGCTGTAGCGGAGTCTCATGGCGCCGGAATCTCCCTCCTCCCGTGACTCGTGTTCCCGAGTCATTGTACCAGCTCCGCCGGGTGACCCCCTACGGCCACCGCGACCGCTTCGGCCCCGGACCGCCCGGGCCGCCCCCCTTGCGCGGGCCGCGCGGACCCGGCCGGTCCGGGGGCCGGTTGGAGCGGTCGGGCCGGCTGCCGCCGCGGGGTGCCGGGCCGGGCCGGCGCGGTGGTCCCGGGCTCTTCTCGCCGTCTCCGGCGATGCGGATCTCCAGCGGCCGGCCGCGGAGCGTGGCGCCGGACATGCGCTCGACGATCTGCCGGTGGTAACGGGCCGGAACCTCGACCAGGGAGAAGTGGTCGTCAATGTCGATCGAGCCGATCTCCTTGCCGGGGACTCCCGCCTCGTTGGCGATGGCTCCGACGATGTCCGCCGGCCGGACGCCGCTCTGGCGGCCGGCGTTCAGGACGAGGCGGACCATGCCGCCGTCGGCCGAGGGGAAGCCGGCGGCTTCGGGCTCGACCGCCATCTCCAGGGGCCTTTCGCGGCGGGCGAGGTAGGCGGCGGCGGCGGCGACCACGGCGAGGTCCAGGCCCTCTTCCACCAGCTCTTCGACCAGCGCCAGGTAGAGATCGAGATCCTGCTCGGTGATCGTCGTCCGCAGGGTCTCCTTGAACATCTCCGACCGCCGGAGCGCCACGTCGGCGGCGGTCGGCATCCGCATCGGCTGGATGCGCTGGCCGGTGTAGCGTTCCAGCTCCTGCAACATGCGCCGCTCACGCGGCGTGACGAAGAGGACCGCGCTCCCCGCCCGCCCGGCCCGCCCGGTCCGCCCGATGCGGTGGATGTAGGCCCCGAGGTCGTAGGGGATGTCGTAGTTCACCACGTGGCTGATCCGGTCGACGTCGATGCCGCGGGCCGCCACGTCGGTGGCGACCACGATCTCGACCTGGCCGGCGCGCAGGCGCTCGACGACCCTTTCGCGCATCGGCTGGTTCATGTCGCCGTGGAGAGCGGCGACCGAATAGCCGCGCGCTTCGAGCTTCTCGGAGATCTCGGCCGCCGCGTTCTTGGTGCGGGTGAAGACGAGGACCGCCTCGATCGGCTCGGTTTCGAGGAGCCGGGTGAGCGCTTCGAGCTTCTGCGGCTGCGCAACCAGGATGTAGCGCTGGTCGATGGCCGGCACGTTGAGCGCCTTGCGCTCAAGCTCGATGCTCATCGGGTCCTTCAGGTGCCGCTGGGCGATGCGCCGGATCTCCGGCGGCATGGTGGCCGAGAAGAGCGCGGTCTGCCGCCCGGCGGACGGCGGCGGCGCCTGCGACAGGATCCACTCGACGTCTTCGATGAAGCCCATGCGGAGCATCTCGTCCGCCTCGTCGAGCACCACCATGCGGATGCGGTCGAGCTTGAGCGAGCCGCGGCGCAGGTGGTCCATGATCCGGCCCGGCGTGCCGACGACGACGTGCACTCCCCGGTCCAGCCGCCGCTGCTGCTGCTCCAGCGACTGGCCGCCATAGACCGGCAGGACCACCAGCCGCTGCAGGTACTTGCCGTAGGTGTGGAGCGCCTCCGCCACCTGGATGGCCAGCTCACGCGTCGGCGTGAGGACGAGCGCCTGGACGGTCTTTTCGGCCGGCTCGATCGCCTGGAGGAGCGCGAGCCCGAACGCCGCGGTCTTCCCCGTGCCGGTCTGCGCCTGGCCGATCAGGTCGCGCCCGGCGAGGAGCGGCGGGATGGCCACGGACTGGATCGGCGTCGGGGCCTCGTAGCCCACCTCGGCGAGGGACCGCAGGAGCGGGTCGGAGAGGCCCAGCTCCTGGAACGATTCGACCGGAGGGGGCAAAGGGGCCTCCGGCGGGGGGGGCGGTGCGGGCGGCGTCTTCTTCATCTGTTCGTTATACCATCCTCCTGGTCCTCCGCCAGCAAAGCCCAGCGCTCGTGGTCCCGCCACTCTCCGCCGATGCGGAGATACTTC
>Ga0062379_10000125_pt1 | contig 13999 bp, 15 predicted proteins | sample DOMMetBare2Fresh_2_FD_59484 | JGI IMG/M metagenome (GOLD analysis project Ga0062379, IMG submission 59484) | Wetland sediment microbial communities from St. Louis River estuary, USA, under dissolved organic matter induced mercury methylation -... | ecosystem: Environmental > Aquatic >...
GGCCGGGCCTTCGGCCCATTCATTTGAATGCCGGCGAGACGCCAGCGCTCCCAGGGGGCGGGCGCTTGGACCTTGGTGGGTCGGCCGGCTTTCTGCGGGGTGGTCGGCTACTCCCCCCCCAACCCGGCCTCCTCCTCCGCCCGCCGTAAGAGATCGGCCACGCCCAGCCGATCCGCCCAGAGCCGCAGATAGTCGCGGTCGAGCGCCTTCGCCTGGAGGCGCAGGACCCCCTGGAGGTCATACCACTGGCGGTCGGAGACTCCGCCCCCCTCGGTGTACCAGAGGAGCTTGTGGAGGACGATGTCCTCGGCCGAGGAGAAGCTCAGGGAACGCTCCAGGCCGGGTACTTCGCGCGTCACGCGCCGGGCCATGTTGGCACGGGCGAAGGCGGTGTCCTTGGAGACGAAGACGTCCACCTTGTAGGCGGTTCCCAGGTGGATGACGTTGAAGCTCTTTCGCGAGCGGATCGCGTTCGCAATCCGGTCGGGGTCGGCGTAGAAGGTCCCGGTGAGCGCTTGGGTGAGGGGCGCGGCGTGCTCCGGGCGGAGGTCGGCGACGAGGTCGGCGTCCTGGGTGGCGCGGGCGATGCCGAGGAAGCTGCTCGCGATGGAGCCGCCCACGTGGTAGGGCACGCCCAGCGCCTCCAGGGCTTCGACCACCGGGAGCACGGCCGTCCAGAGGTCAAGGTTGGGGATCATAGAAGCCGTGCTGCCGCCGGAGCTCCACCACCCGGCGGGCATCCACCTCGTCTCCGTACAGCTCCCGCAGCAGGATCTCGTCCCGCTCCGCTTCGGTCGCCTCCGGATGGGCACGGCGCACCGCCTCGCGGGCGGACTCCCGGCAGAAGCCCGACAGCTCGATCATCCGCCGAGCCTGGAAGGCCGGGCCCCGCTTCCGGATCTCGTCGAGCCAAATCCGTTCGACTTCCAGAGGGGTGTCCGCCGAGAGGGGCTTCATCGTATCGGTCGCCACGACTTCAGGATACCGCGTCTCCCGGACAAACTGTTCATGGAAAGGCGGCCCCGCTCCTGCGGGGCCGCCCTGACTCAGCGGCGCGTTCCTACGGGCACAATTGGCAAAAGCAGACCTTCTGGTGGCAGTCCGAGAGGAACTTGCACGTCCCTCCGCAGAAACCGTAAGGATCACAAATCGCAAAGCAGGTCAGGTTGGACGAGCAGGCCGCGCAACTGACGACCACTGCCTGATTGATGGGTTGCGACGGGTCGAGATTGCCCAGGGCTTGCACGAAGTCTTCCACCGGCATCGGCCGGGCGACCGCCGGGGCGGTGCCCGCCTCGGGCGGCGCGGCGAATGCGCCGCAGACCGTGACCAACAGAACGGCAACCAGGCACGACAGGACCTTCAACGGCATACGCTCTCTCCTTCGTTTGCCAGCCCCACAGACCACCTGTGGGGAGACTAACTGAGACACTTCGCCTATCTGCTAGTGACTATAAGTGAAACCCGCTCTTCGTCCACACGAGGATGGCGCGATGGCTTCCAGGTAGTTGCAACTGACAACCAACCCTGCTACGCTTCCTCCATGGAAGCCAGGAACCCCCTCCCGATCCTGACCGAGACCGCCGAGCCTTCCGACCCCGCCCTGGAGCGGGATGCGCAGGCTCTGTATGGCGCGCTGTCGGACCTGATCCGCGTCTACCAGTTCCGGGACCGGGACCGCATCTGCTGCCATGACATCTCGGTCTCCCAGTGCTACGGACTCGAGGCGTTGGTGCGGCAGGGGGGGATGACGCTCAACGACCTGGCGGCCCATCTCTACCTCGACAAGAGCACGGCCAGCCGCGTCGTCGACTCCCTGGAACGCAAGGAGTACGTGACGCGGGTACCGCATCCGTCCGACCGCCGCGCCGTGCTGCTCGAGCCGACGTCCGCCGGCCGCGATCTGTACCGCCGCATCGAAAGGGACATCCTGGCGGAGGAGCGGGCGCTCCTCGCCAACTTCGATCCCGAGATCCGGCGGGCCATGACGAATCTCATCGCCCGCCTCGCGCGGGCGGCGGCCGAACGCGTCCAGACCGGCGGCGGAAGCTGCTGCCGGGTGAGTTGAGGATCAAACCAGCCCCCTTTTTTTATGACCCCATAGTTGCAAGTGACAACCAGAAAGGACCCTGTCATGACCACCACCGCATCCCTCGTCGATCCGGCTGCGTCCCTTGTCCTTCCCGCCGGCCTCGTGCTCCGGCCGGCCGTGGCCGAGGATCTGGAGGCCGTCCAGTCCCTGGTCGCCGCCGCCTCGCTCCCCACCGAGGGGATCGAGGATCAGCTCGCGGAGAGCTACGTCGTCGCCACCTCGCCCTCCGGGATCGCCGGCGTGGCCGGTGTCGAGGTCCATGGACGCTTCGGCCTCCTGCGTTCGGTGGCCGTGGCCGCCGAGCACCGCGGCGAAGGGATCGGCCAGGCCCTGGTGGCGAACCGCGTGGAATGGGCGAAGGCCCGGGGCCTGCACGAGCTCTATCTCCTGACCAACACGGCACCCGACTTCTTCGCCGCGCTCGGCTTCACGCCGGCCGACCGGGCGGAGGCGCCCGCCGAGATCCAGGGCACGCTCGAATTCCGCAGCCTCTGCCCGTCGTCCTGCGGGCTGATGCGCCGGGCTCTCGGCGACTCCTCCGGCGAGCGGGTGCGGGAGATCGTTCGCGCCCGCTATGGCGAGGCTGCACGCAGCGTGAAGGAGCAGAAAGCCGCCTCCTGCTGCAGCGGAGGAAGCTGCACCACGAAGACCCGGGACCCGATCACCGTCGGGCTCTATGACGAGAGCGAGACGTCCGGCCTCCCGGCGGAAGCGCTGCTCGCCTCGCTCGGCTGCGGCAATCCGACCGCCCTCGCCGAGCTGCGTCCGGGAGAGGTCGTGCTCGACCTCGGCTCCGGCGGCGGCATCGACGTCCTTCTCTCCGCCCGCCGCGTCGGCCCGACGGGCAAGGCCTACGGGCTCGACATGACCGATGACATGCTCGCGCTGGCCCACGAGAACCAGCGCAAGGCCGGCGTCGAGAACGTCGAATTCCTGAAGGGGGAGATCGAAGCGATTCCGCTCCCCGGCGACGCGGTGGACGTGATCATTTCGAACTGTGTGATCAATCTCTCCGCCGACAAGGGCAAGGTTCTCGCGGAGGCCTTCCGCGTCCTGCGGCCCGGCGGCCGTTTCGCGGTCTCGGACATCGTGCTGCGCGGCACGCTGCCCGAAGAGGCAGAGCGCAGTCTGGTCCTCTGGACCGGCTGCGTGGCCGGCGCCCTCCAGGAGGAGGAATACCGGAATCTCCTCGCCGAGGTGGGTTTCGAATCCATCGAAGTCGAGCCGACGCGCATCTATCGTGCCGAGGACGCCCGGGACTTCCTGGCGAGCGCCGGCATCGATCCTGCGCTGGCGGACGCCATCGACGAAAAGGTGATGAGCGCTTTCGTGCGGGCCACGAAGCCGCGGAGCTGACCGGACGAAAAAAACGCGCCCCCTCTCTAGACCCCGAGGAGGGCGCGGAGCAGGAGCGACGGAGCGCGAGGCACGGCTGGCTCGGCCGTACCCACGCTTCGCGCTCTATCTCTTTCTGTGCGTTTGGGGAGGAAAACCGGTCAGGGCGGGTGAGCCCGAGAGCGCCGCCGCGATAGGATGTCTGCTCCACCTTCTTGCGGAGGCGTTGGAGCATGGCCAAGACACGCGAGCGCGACGCGCTCTATGAAATTGCCGGTCGCTTCGTGGATGCCGCCTTGCGGCGGGACGATTCTCTGTTCACCCCAGGGACTCCAGTCTGGTCCCTGGAGACCCTCCAGGATCTCCATGACAAGTTCATCGGCCGGCCCGACGAGTCGTCGGACCGCTTCGAGGTCAAGCTCCGGCGCCAGCTCGCGGATGCTCCGCCGCGGACGCTCCAGCTCATGGGCGAGGTGCTCTACGTCCATCTCCTCCTTCCGATCGCTTTCAAAGGGGAGACCAAGCGGCGCCTCCTCGAGACCGTCCTCGGCTGGTCGCCCCAGCCCGTCCGTATCCCGGCCGAGCTGGCGGCGGCGCTCGACCAGGGGCTCGTGCGCGTCGGGACCGCCTACAACAGCTATCGCCCCTTCCAGCTCCACTTCCTCATCGAGCTCGCTCTCGCCTGGAAGAAGCTGCCGGAGGCGCAGCGCGAGCAGGCGCTGGCCGATCCCTGGCTGTTCAAGGAGATCGCCTGGCGGGTGCCGTTCCAGAAAGCGCAGGGCCAACGCGAGGGCCTTCTCCACCTCGTCTTTCCCGACGTCTTCGAGGACATCGTCTTGCGCAAGGCCAAGGAGCAGATCACCCACCGCTTCACCCATCTGGTGAGCGAGCCCACCGAGGACGTCGACCGGGCGCTCGCACAGATCCGCCGGAAGCTGGCCGAGACCCTCGGTCCGGACTTCAGCTTTTATGACCAGGAGATCGCCCCGAAATGGCAGATCGAGTCGGACAAATGGGGTGAATTCATCGGCTGGGCACGGAGGTTCCATGAATTGGGGGACTTCGACGAGCAGGAGCGAACCTACAAGCTGGAGGTCGCGGCGGCTCTGCGGGAGGTCCGAGAAGCCTTGGAGCGAGGCGGAGCCTGGCAGTCCCTCCTGCGAAAAGCTTTCGGCCCGCCGAACAATCTCACCTCCTGGCGCACCCACAACGCCTTCCTGAAGTGGGTGGCTTCCCAGCCGGACCGCGCGACGCAAGCCTTGCGGGCTCTCTGGGCCACGGAGGGCGACGCTGCAGACAGAATCCGCGCTTTTCTCGACCGCGTCCCCAACGAAGGCGTGCCCGGCCCCGGCTCCCGGCTGAACCTCGCCGCTTTTCTCCACACCGCCATGGCCCCCGAGGATTTTCCGGTCTACAAAGAGACCGCCTTCCATCGCGGCTTCGACCTCACCGGATATCCCCGTCCCTCGAAAGGCGCCGACGGCGCCCGGACTTATGAGCATGCCCTCGGCTTTCTCGACCGGCTCTCCGAGGAAGCTTCAGCCCGTGGGCTCGACTTGCGAGATCGCCTGGACGCGCAAGGCGTCCTTTGGGCGGTGGTGATGTGGACCGGTCCCGCCCCGGGATTTTCTCCAGAGGAGCAGGAGGCCTTTGATCGATATCGCAAGACGGGGGAGCGAGTCGATCCTGAAGGAGAGGATGGCGAAGAAGGACCCGAGCCTCCACGCACCCTCGCCGACCTCGCCGAATCTCTTCTCCTCGACGTTGCCTACGTCCGCCGTATTCAATGGCTCCTCGAAGACAAGCGTCAGGTGATCTTCCACGGACCTCCCGGCACCGGCAAGACCTACGTGGCGCGCGAGATCGCCCGCTTCTTTTCCGAGGACGACGCCATCGAGATGGTGCAGTTCCACCCGTCCTATGCCTATGAAGACTTCATCGAAGGCTTCCGCCCCGCGCCGGATGGGCGCGGCGGCTTCGTGCTTCGTGAAGGGCCACTCAAGCGCCTGGCGCGCCGAGCCATTGAACGGCCGGAGGTCCCTCATGTTCTGATCATCGACGAGATCAACCGCGGCAACTTGGCGAAGGTCTTCGGCGAGCTCTATTTCCTCCTCGAGTATCGCGAGCATCAGGTGACTCTTCCCTACTCGGAGAAACCCTTCGCCCTCCCGGAAAACCTCTGGGTGATCGGCACGATGAACACGGCCGACCGCTCGATCGCCCTCGTCGATCTGGCGCTCCGGCGGCGCTTCCATTTCGTGCCCTTCTTCCCGCACGAGCCGCCGATCCAGGGCCTCCTGCGGAGATGGCTCGAGCAGCACAAGCCGGACATGGAGTGGGTGGCCGACGTGGTGGACCGTGCCAACGAGCAGCTCGGCAATCGCCATGCGGCGATCGGCCCCAGCCACTTCATCCATCCGGATCTCGACGAGGAACGGATCCGCATGATCTGGGAGCACTCCATCCTCCCCTACGTCGCCGAGCAGCTCTTTACGGAAGAGGAGCGGCTTCAGGACTTCGCCCTCGAACGGCTGAAACAGGGTTGAGCGGCCGTGGAGTCTCTGACACTCTTCGAGCACCGGACGAGCCCCGCCGTTCCACTGACGCCCGGGCAACGCGATGCCCTCGCGACGCTGGTCCGGTCGCTGGTGGTCACACCCACCCGCGGTCGCGAAGGCTTCTATGAGCTGACCCCCGGCTCCACCATCGGTGCGGTGAGCCTTCCCGGGCTGGCGGTCGAGATCCATCCCAAGGTTCCGATCGACCGGATCTTCTTCCTGCTCTCCTACGTTCTGGACCCCAAGGCGTGGAAGCCGATGAGCTTCGACTTCACGGAGCGCGGTGGCCTGTTGGAAACCGTGACCGCCGCCTTCCTCCGGCAGGTCCGGCAGGCGTTTCGCCGTGGCATCCTCCAGGGCTATCGGAGTGAAGAGGAGGCGCTTCAGGGTGTGCGCGGGCGCATCCGGATCGACGACCAGCTCCGGCGGCGCTTCGGCATCGCTCCGCCGGTCGAGGTCCGCTTCGACGAATTCACGGAAGACATCGAGCCCAACCGCTTGATCCTCGCCGCGGCCGGCCGTCTGGAGCGAATGCGGCTGCGATCCGAAGAGTCCAGAGCCTCACTGCGGTGGATTCGCCATGCCCTGGAGAGAGTGTCCCTGCGGGAATACGATCCGGCGCGCCTCCCGGAGATCTCCTGGAACCGGCTCAACGAGCATTACCGCCCGGCGGTCGAGTTGGCGCGGCTGATCCTGCGCGGAACCATGTTCGATCTTCAACATGGTGGAGTCCGCGCCTCCGCGCTCCTGATCGACATGAACGAGGTCTTCGAAACGTTCGTCGCGACCGCGCTGCGGGAAGCGCTCCGCGTCACCTCCCAGGCCTTCCCGCGGAACGCCACCGGAAAGAATCTCTGGCTGGACCGCGCGCGGGCCATCCGCCTGGAACCTGATCTCTCCTGGTGGGAAGGCGAAAGGTGCCGTTTCGTCGGGGATGTCAAATACAAACGAATCCTGTCCCACGGCGTCAAGCACGCGGATCTCTACCAGCTCCTGGCCTACGCCATCGCGACAGGCCTGGACGGCGGCCTGCTGATCTATGCCGCCGGAGAAGGGGAACCGGTGGTCCACGAGGTGGTGGACCTGGGCAAGCGGCTGGAGGTCGTGACGCTCGACCTCACCGGTGAGCCGGAGGAGATTCTGCAGCAGGTCGAGGCGGTGGCGGAGCGGATGCGGGGAATGGTTCGGCAGGAGGCGTTCAGTTCCGCGAGTTGAAGGGAGCCGAGTCCGCCCACAGCCCTACTCGACGCAGAGCAGGCGGCCATAGATGCCGTTGGCGCCGATCCAGGCGGCCACTTTCCACGTTGCGTTCAGCTCCCGGAGACCCCGGCCTCGGCCAGGTGCTTTGCAAGCTCCTTTTGCAAGTCTTTCTTCCGATGATACCCCCGCAGTGAGATGAGGAGCAGGGCTTCGCGGGCGTTTTGGATGTCGGTTGGCGACGCCGCAGGCAGGAGATTCTGGATGTCCAGCAGGTCCTGAGGCCGGCCCGCCAGAACTTTGAGCGCCAGCAAATGGAAGGGGGTCGCCACGGGCACGGATAACCCCGGTGCGATCTCAACCAGGAGGGCGGCCTCTACGACCTCCGGCTCCAACCCCGACGACGAAAGAAGCAAGTCGAGGACGATCAAGGCCTCCCCTTCACCGGGCACACTGAATCGGACAGTCGCCAAGCGACCGGCGGCGTCCTGCTCGAAGTGTTCAGGCAGCAGGTCGTAGCCACGGGCCCTGAGATCTCGGACCAGCCTTTCAGCCTGTCGATCGTTCGCGACAGCGACTGCCAGATCGATGTCGCGAGTCGTCCGAGGCTCGACCCAGACCGATATTGCCAAACCTCCGACGAGGGCCCAGCGTTGGCTGAGGTCTTCGAGGTCAGAGGCGACGCGGAGAAGGGCTTCGAGGAGACGAGTCACTCGGTGCCCGACTTTCAGGCACGATGCCCGGCCGTCTCCCCGGGCGCACCGGCGGGCAGCCGTCGCAGCCAGGCGGCGAAGAGGCGCTCGATTTCGGCCTCGTCCGCCTTGGGGTGGCGGCGCCGAAGATTCTGGCGCATCATGACCTCCGCCGTTTCGTAAAGATCGAAAACGATCTTCATGCGCGTCAAGATCGCCGGGTCACGGATCGGCTCTTTCATGGGCTCATTCTACCGCATTCCCGGATGCGCCGATCGGGCTGGCCGCCAGTTTCGCCGTGGACCCGGACAGGCGCCCTCTTGGAGCGGCCGGTTGGCACCGAGCAGCGGACGGTTGGCACCAGATCGCCAACCGGCCGCTGCAGATCGCCAACCGGCCGCTTCAGGGAGCCAACCGGCCGCCCCAGGTTGCGAACGGTTCGCTTCCCGGTGCCAACCGTCCGCTCCGAGTCGCCAACCGTCCGCTGCGGATTGCCAACCGTCCGCTCCGCGATGCCAACCGTCCGCTCCGCGATGCCAACCGTCCGCCGCGGAGAGCCAACCGTCCGCTTGACGAAGGAGAAGGCCCGCATCCCCACGCCGGTCCCGGCTCTTGCCGTCCTTTCAACTCGCGTCTACTGTTGGCGTCCATGGACAGCGAGGACTACGAACGGCGCAAAGCCGCGTTGGAGGAGATCTACCGGGCCGACATCGCACTGGTTCGCGCGGCCCACGAGGCCCGCCTCCGTTCTCTCGAGGCGCTGCGGCACTCCGTGGAGCCTGACGCACCCCTCCCTGGCCCGCCGGAAGACGCGCCCGGGGTGCCGCACCCCGCCGGTCAGAACCAGAAACCCGATCTCCGGCCGGCTCTCCAGAAGGTGTTTCCCCTGCTTCCGGCGGTCTTCGAGAAGAAGGACGTCATCGCCGCCCTCGGCTGGACGCCCAGCCACGGCGCGCTCAACCGCGCTCTCACGGAGCTGGTCGTAACGGGCAAGGTGATCTACGAAGAGACGAGCGTGGGCCGCCATCCGGCCCGGTACCGGAAAGCCTGATTCCCTCACACCCCCGGCGGCGGCTTGACGTCAGCCGGCAACAAGGACCCGAACGTGAGGGAGCTTGGCGGCTGCTTCGAGACCTACGATCAAGGGTTGCGGTCCCGCACGATCCCTCGGGCGATGCTCTCGCGGATCGCGCTCATCTCGTGCCGCGTCACAGCACGAGCCTTCTTTCCCAGAGCTCCAAACCAGGATGGCATCCCCTGGGACTCCGGCAAGCCTCCAGCCACCGCAGCTTCCTCTCCCTCGGTGGCTGGCGCATCTTCTTGCTCGACGTAGCGCTGATAGAGCTCCACGGTCACCTCGCGCACCGCCCTCCCCTCAAGGGCGCTCTTGGCCTTGACGAGGCGATAGAGCTCATCGGGAATCTCGATCGTCGCCTTCATGAAATCAGTAAACCGTTTTGCCGGATTCCTGTCAAGGCGGCTAACCGGCTGCTGCCTCGGGCGGCTCCTCCCCCTCCCCCCCACCCTCCGCCTTCTCCTGCGCCCGCCGCCGCCAGCGCTTCCAGTGCAGGACGAGCGCCCAGGGGAGCAGGATCCACCAGCAGACGAGCACCGCCCAGAGGCCGAAGGAGGCGTGGTTGGCCAGGGAGAGGAAGGTGTTGTTGCCGAAGACGTTGTCGTTGACCAGATAGGTCCAGGTGGAGGACGGACCCCGCAGCCCCTCGCGGTCCCAGTCGACGCCGTCGGCGGTGATGGTGATCCGCTCGAAGAGCTCGATGATGGTGTCGTCGATCCGGGTGAGGAGCGCCTCGAAGCTCGCGATGGCCGTCCGGTAGAACTCGGTGAAGGGGTCGAGCCCGCCGAGCTGGACGAGGTGGACTTCGTCGCGGAGCGCTTGCAGCTCGGTCACGTGGTCGCTCCAGCAGCGGTCGATCGTCACCAGGGCGATCCGTTGCTCGATCGTCCGGAGCAGCTCTTCGCCGTGGGCCGCGGCGAGCTCCGACCACCTTCGGGAGCTGCGGCTGGCGAGGAGGCGGTGCGTGTCGCGCCCTTCCAGAACCTCCTGGCGCCACTCCTGGAGCGTGGTCCGCTGGTGCTCGAGGACCTGCCAGGAGCTGAGCAGCCTCTGGCGCAGGTCGCCGTGCTGCCCCTCGACGATGCGCTGCACGCGCGCCACCTCGCGCAGGACGGCCGGATGATCGAGGGGCCGGTCCTCCTCTCCCGCGGCGCCGGCGGATCGCACCTCGGCGAGCAGCGTCGCCGGGAGCAGCCTCTCGATGCCGCAGCGCTGCAACAGGGGATCGTCGAGACTGATGACGAAACGCGACGAGCCGGGATCACCCTGGCGGCCGGCCCGGCCGCGGAGCTGATCGTCGATGCGCCGGCTCTCGTGGCGGTTGGTGCCGAGGACGTACAAGCCGCCGAGAGCGACGACCGGCTCGCGCCCGGACTCGTCCGCTCCGCCCAACCGGATGTCGGTGCCGCGGCCCGCCATGTTGGTGGAGATCGTCACCGCGCCCAGGGCTCCGGCCTCGGCGACGATCTCGGCCTCCTCCGCGTCGTTGCGGGCGTTGAGCACTCGGCAGGTGACGCCGGTCTCGCGGAGCTCTCCGGCGAGGCGCTCCGACTCCTCCACGCTGACGGTGCCCACCAGGATCGGCCGGCCGGTGGCGTGGACCCGGGAGATCTCCCGGATCAGCGCCCGCTGCTTCGCCTCGCGGGAGGCGTAGATGACGTCCGGATGGTCGATGCGCAGGCAGGGCCGGTGGGTCGGCACGGTCACCACGCCGAGCTGGTAGACCTCGGCCAGCTCGGCGGCGGCGGGGCGTGCGGTGCCGGTCATGCCGCAGAGCCGCGGGTATTTGCGGAGGAAGTGCTGGATGGTGATCGAGCCGAGAACTTTCCCCTCCGGCTGCGGGTGGAGGCCTTCTTTGGCCACGAGCGCGGCCTGGAGGCCGTCCGGCCAATGGCGGTTCTCGGCGACGCGGCCGGTCAGCTCGTCGACCAGCTCGATCCGGCCGCTGCGCACGATGTAGTCGACGTCGCGCCGCAGCAGGGTCTCGGCATGCAGGGCGTTGCGCAGCTCCGCGTGCAGGCGGAGGTTCGCCGCGGAGAAGAGGTTGCCGCAGCCGAGCAGCTTCTCGGCGCGGCGGACGCCGCGGTCGGTGAGGAAGACGTTGCGCTCTTCGTCGTCCGTCGAGAAGTGAACGTCCCGTTCGAGCTGCCGGGCGATGGCGGCGAGACGCGGCAGCTCGCCCTCCGGAGCGTCGAGGTGGCCCGCGATGACCAGGGGGATGCGCGCTTCGTCGATCAGGAGAGAATCGGCCTCGTCGACCAGGGCGAGGTGGAACGGCCGGTGCACCTGGCCGGCCGGATCGAGGCAGAGGCCGTCACGCAGGAGGTCGAACCCGGCTTCCTTGACGGTGCAATAGGTGACGTCCGCACCGTAGGCGCGCTGCCGCTCGGCCGTGGAAAGCCCCTCCTGCACGCAGCCGACGCTCACCCCGAGCCGTTCATAGACCGGTCCCATCCACGCGGCATCGCGGCGGGCCAGGTAGTCGTTGAAGGTGAGGACGTGCACGCCGCGGCCGGTGAGCGCGTGGAGCGCCACCGGAGCGACCGCCGCCAGGGTCTTCCCCTCGCCGGTCTGCATCTCCACCAGGTTTCCCTGATGGAGAGCGAGGCCGGCGAGCATCTGAACGTCGTAGGGGCGCTCTCTCAGCACCCGCCAGGCCGTCTCGCGCACCAGGGCGAACGTCTCCGGGAGGAGATCGTCGAGCGGCGCGCCGGCGAGCGCCTGACTGCGCAGGGACGCGGCCTTGCCGCGCAGCTCGGCGTCGCTGGCGCGTTCGAGATCCGGAGCGCGATGGTTGATCGCGGCGAGGGCGTCTTGCAGAGGGGGAGGGAGAGAAGGTTCTCGGGCCATTCTTCCTCCGCTCAGCCTTCGCGGTAGGTCACCCGGACGGCCGGGTCCCCGAAGACCACATAGCTCCGCATGTCATGCGTGGCGCGCCAGATCCGCTCAAACCGCGCCCGGCTGACCTCCAGAGAGGACTCCCGGTCCTCCCAGAGGGCGCTGAGCTCGACCGAAAGATCCGCATAGCGCACTACCGCCAAGGCGCCTCCCCGTGGATGGCTCAGGAGGCGCTGCGGCAAACGGGCGACGAACGGAAAGGGCGCCGATCGGCGAGGCGGAGAGATCGGGGTCTTGGTGAAGCTGTCGAACTCCAGGGCACCGCCGCCAAAGCAGGCGAAATGAAACGCTACAAGACCCAGAAGATCGGCACCTTCCGCCACGTCGTCAGCGGAAAACCACATCTCCGGAGAAAGCTCACCTGTCCAAGCTGCCGGCCCCGGCCACTCCTGACAGAGGAGTGCACCTTGATCCTTGAGGAGGCGCGGATGATCTGCTGGAAAACTCACGCCATGTGTCGCCGTGAAGAGCAAGGCAGGCGTCTCCGGCCCACCCATCAGCCGGCCCAGCTCGCCTTTGGTCGCCTGTTGACCGGCGACCAGACGGACCTCCCAGTCAGGCCGCTTTGCAGTGAATACTTCCGCGAGCGGAAGCACCAGATCGTTCATCGCCGTTTCCGTTGCACCATCACCCGCGTGGCTGGTCGCGAAGAAAGTCAGCCGCTTGGGGCGACGCGGCGGCTCGGTTTCCGCCCGGACGACGCTTTGAGCATAGTTGGCGTAATCCTCGGCACGCTCGAAATGAAGGCGGCCCACTCCGTACTGAACGTCCATCTCGTACTGAAACCGGAAAGGAATTGTCCTCGGGTCGCCGACGATCAACAGATAGTAGGGAACATGCCGGGGATCCGCCGGGCCGGGCGGGGCTTTCTGCGCCACCAGAAACTCTTGCTTGGTCATCCCGGGCGCATATCCGAACACCTTGAAGTAAGGCCCCGCCTGTTCCCGCCGATGCTCCAGGAGCGGCTGAAGTGCCTCCCGCACCTCGGGACCGACGTCCGGCGCGAAGACGACTCCCCAGCCGGTCGCGGCCAGATCTCTCGGATCGGCCTCATGGACCGGTCCCCGGCGTGGGTCGTCGATGCCGAAACGCTCCACCCACCAGCGATGGTCACGCAGCTCGGTGGGAGTGAGGGGCGGCGGGACGCCGGGTTCATCCTTCATGGGCGCCATGGTATCGCGCGGCGTGCCATCCGCCCAGAGGGGGGCGGGGTGGAGAGGGCATGCCTTCTGGTCATCCCCGGAGCCGGCGTGTACAATCGAGCCGGCTTATGGACCAACCCAAGAAGAACATTTTCGCCCTTTGGGACCGGCGCACAGGCGAGGCGCGGATCGCCCTCCAGACCCTGGAGAACCGGCCTCCCGAAGGCTTCAACCTGGAGTTTGCGGATTCGGGCCTGCAAGCCGAAGTCTCTCTAGACGAGCTTGCTACGCGAACCTGGTTGGCGGATCGGATCCTCGTCGTCCACCCTCCGGATGAGGCCCTGGTCGCCGTAGCTTTCAAGACAGGGATGGCGATCGGCCTCAGGAAGCCGATCGCCATCCTGGAGCTTTCGGCGTCCGGCCAGTTGGCTTACGCGATCAACGTCCTCTTCGGCTCCGCCCTCCCCGAAGCATCCATCGTTCCCGATGCGGCGAAGCTCAGGGAGCAACTCGGGCAAGCCTCGTTCTGGCACGAGATCCCGGTGGCGATCCCGTGACGGACGACGTCGAGAGCTGGTTCCACGTGCGCTACCAGAACCGCCACTTCCGCCTCGTACCCGCGGACAGCCTGAGCATCGGCACTGAGGAGAGCAAACGAGCCGAATCCACGCTCGAGTTGTTCAAATGAAATGAGAATCGCCGGCTGGTCGACGCACGGAAAGATGCGATCAAGAGCGCCCTTCGCGCCGCCCGACAAGCCGTCCAAAGGGGACCGGAGAAGGCCAGTGGAGGTGAAACGGCTGGCCAGCCGCTTTCAACCCTTCGGCGTGGCGGTCTGGCAGCTTCTCGCGAAAAAATACCCTGGACTCCTTCCCGCGCCCGCGGAAGAGCTGTTTTTCTTCGTTGCCGGGACCAGGTGTCGGCTGTCTTGGCACAGCTCTGACACACCATCCGGCACCTGGCCGGCCAGCCTTTCGGCCACGGCGGGGCCGGCGCCGTCGTCGCGGCGG
>Ga0062379_10000126_pt1 | contig 13946 bp, 10 predicted proteins | sample DOMMetBare2Fresh_2_FD_59484 | JGI IMG/M metagenome (GOLD analysis project Ga0062379, IMG submission 59484) | Wetland sediment microbial communities from St. Louis River estuary, USA, under dissolved organic matter induced mercury methylation -... | ecosystem: Environmental > Aquatic >...
CCCGGCCCTACAACAACCTGGCCGTGCCGGGCGCGCGCCTGCGCGACACGCTGGTCACCCACACCGGCGGCCTGCACGACCTGGTGCTGCGCCCGACGGGGTTCGGGAACACCACCGCCTTGCAGCAGGCGGTGCTCTCCAGCCCGACGTTCGTGACGATCTGGATCGGCAACAACGACGTCCTCGCCGCCGCCACCTCGGGGGTGGTCATCGAGGGGGTGACGCTGACGCCGGTGGCGCAGTTCGAGACGGACCTCCGGACCCTGGTCACCACGCTGGTCACCGCGGTCAATCCGGCCCCCCGGCTCGCCCTGGCCACCATTCCGGACGTCACGACCATCGCGTTCGTCAATACGCTGACCCGGTTCGTGCCCAACCCGGCGACCGGCGCACCGGTCCTGATCAACGGGCAGCCGGTGCCGCTGATCGGCCCCAACGGCCCGCTCACCGCCAACGACCGCGTCCTGCTGACCGCTTCGGCGGAGCTGGCGAAGGGGAACGGCATCCCGGTGGCGCTCGGCGGCTCGGGCCAGCCCCTGCCGGACACCGCCTTCCTGACCGGTGACGAGCTGGCGGCCATCTCGGCGCGGGTCACGGCCTACAACAACATCATCCGCACCGTCGCCAACGAGCGCAACGCGGCGCTGGCCGAGACCAACGCCATGCTCACCCGGGCGGCGCAGGGCAAGGTCGGAGTCGGCGGCATGACCTTCACGCCGGCCTTCCTGACCGGCGGCATCTTCTCGTACGACGGGGTGCACCCGACGAACATCGGCTATGCCTTCGTGGCCAATGCCTTCATCGAGGCGATCAACGCCAAGTTCGGCGCCGCGATCCCGCCGGTGAACCTGTTCCCGTACATCCTGGGTGGCGCGTCGCAGACGACGGCGGCCGACTCTTTCGGTGGCGAGGAGACGCCCGCCTTCATCTTCACCGACGAGGCCAAGCAGAGCTTCTTCCAGGCGCTGCGGATCGATCCGAACCCGAAGCGCCCGGGCAAGGGCGGGAAGGGTGGCAAAGGCGGCAAGGGCGGCAAGTCGTAGCACCGGAACGAGCTCCGGACCGGACGACGGGGCCTTCCGGGGCCCCGTTTTCTTTTGGTTTCCGGGGGACGGCCGTTTACTTTTGGTAAGTAGCAAGAACTGACTTGCGGGGCAAATGGTCCATTCCGGGCGCGCCACCGATAAAATGGTGTGCGGGCACGGTCCCGGGATGGGGCTTCCGCTGCACCTTTCTGTGGGAGTCGCTGTTCTCTCGTGAAGCTGATGATGACTGTCTCCGACACACGACACGAGGCCAAGGAGATCGCCGATGCCGCGGTGGCACTGCTGCCGGGCCGTCGGATTCACGAGCTTTTCGAGACCCTGGCGGTGCTGGTGCCCGGCACGGCGGCCGTGGTGGCCGACGGGGAGAAGCTCTCCTACCGGGAGCTCGACCGCCGGGCCAACCGCCTGGCGCGATATCTCAAGTCCTTGGGGGTCGGGACGGAGGAGCGTGTCGCGGTGGCTCTGGAGCGGTCCGTGGACGCGGTGGTCGCCCTCCTGGCGGTCTGGAAGGCCGGAGGGACCTGGATCCCGCTCGATCTCTCCTGGCCACCGGCTCCCCTGGGCCAGCTTCTGGAGGAGAGCGGTGCGTCCTTCCTGGTCACCCGGGAGGCGATCGCGAAGACGCTCGCCGCGGCGGCTCCCGCCTGGCCCTTGCAGGGGCTCGGAGAGCTGCCGCCGCTCTGGCAGCTCCGCATCGTCCACCTCGACCGCGAGGCGGACGAGATCGCCGGGCAGGGCGCCGCGCCGGTGCGCTCGGTGGCGGGTCCCGAGCATCTGGCGTGCCTCCTCGCGCCCGCCGGCCCGGACCGGCCTCCCGGCTCTTCCCTGCGGCCGCTGACCCACCGCGAGCTTGTCCAGGGCTCCCTGGGGCTGGCGGCGCTCGGCGGCGGCCGGCCCGGGATCGGGCACCACCTCCTGAGGCTCGCGGCCGGCGAGGCGCTGACCCTCGCCGAGATCCTCTTCACCCTCCCGCAGGGAGCTACGCTCCATCTCACCGCGTCCGGGCTGCCGTTCGACGCCGCCTGCGGGCGCCTCCTGGAGGGGCGCGCGGTCACCCACCTGCTCCTCCCGCCGGAGGCCGTGCGGAGCTGGGCCGCCGCCGGTCCGCTCGCCGCCGAGACGGTCGACGCCACCCTGGCACCGGGGGCTCCCTGCGCGCTGTTGCGGGAGCCCGCCATCGGGGCGGTCGCCGGATTCCTGCAGGCCGCCCGCGATCCGGGCTAGACTATGCAGGCGTAAGCCTCCCGGCGCCTCGGATCAGGCGGCCTGCCGGCTTCCTCCAACCTTCTGCTTTGATGGAGATCCGTTTCATGAGCGAGACCTCGACCGACACCGCGGCTTCCCTGGCCCTGCTCGGCAAGTACGCCAAGGCCGTGGACCATATCGCCATCGCCGTGCACGACCTGGAAGAGGGGATCAAGTACTACAGCGAGAAGTTCGGCTACCAGCTCTTCGAGCGCCGCCGGACCGAGGGGAAGGCGAGCGCCATGGTTTCGGCCGTCATGAAGGCGGGTCCGATCACCATCGTCCTCCTCCAGGGCACCTCGGAGGAGTCGCAGGTCTCCCGGTACGTGAAGCACTACGGCCCCGGCGTCCAGCACATCGCGATCGAGGTGGAGGACCTGCAGGCGACGACCGACGAGCTGACCGCGGCCGGCGTCGAGTTCGACACCAACATCATCAGCTCGCCGGGGCTGCGGCAGATCTTCACCCACCGCGACGAGAATTCGGGGATGATGTACGAGCTCATCCAGCGGATGGGCGGCGACTTCTCGGACGAGAGCGTGCAAAACCTGTTCGAGCAGCTCGAGGCCAAGGACAACTACTGATCCTCCGGGATCCACCGGCCCCATGGACCTGCGCCTCAAGAGCTGCTTCCGGGATCCCCTCCTGGAGGTGATGAACTTCCTGAACGAGGTGGTGCTCCGGTATCCCCGGGCCATCTCGTTCGCTCCGGGCCGCCCGGCGGAACGCCACTTCGACGTCGAGCGGAGCCTCGGCCTCGCACCGCTCTTCGTCGAGCATCGCACCGCAGCCACCGGCTGGTCCCCCCGCGCCGTCTGGAACGACCTCGGGCAGTACAACAAGACGAACGGCATCATCAACGACCTGATCGCCCGCCAGCTCGCTCTCGACGAGGGGATCGAGGCGCGCCCCGAGTCGATCGTGGTGACGCATGGCTGCCAGGAGGGGATGACGATCCTCCTGATGGCCCTGTTCGATCCGGCCGTCGACGTCCTCCTGGTCAGCGATCCGACCTACATCGGCATCACCGGCCTCGCCGTGATCCTCGGCATCGAGCTGGTCCCGGTGCCGACCGGCCCGGACGGATTGGAGACGGCGGCCGTCGCCGCGGCGATCGACGCGGTCGAGGCGCGCGGCAAGCGCCCGCGGGCGCTCTACGACATCCCGGACTTCAACAATCCGCTGGGCACCCGGATGCCGCTCGCCACCCGCCACGCGCTGCTCGCCCTGCTCTGCGAGCGCGGCGTCCTCCTGTTCGAGGACAACCCGTACGGCATGTTCTCCTACGACGGCGATCCGCTGCCCACCCTGAAGGCGCTCGACGAGCACGGCGTCGTCATCTACATGGGGAGCTTCGCCAAGACGCTCTATCCGGGCCTGCGCGCCGGCTACCTGGTGGCCGGCCAGGAGGTGGTGGGGGAGGACGGCACGCGGACCTCGCTCGCCGCCGAGCTCTCCAAGGTGAAGAGCCTGACCACGGTCACCACCTCGCCGGTCGTCCAGGCGGTGGTCGGCGGGCTGCTCCTCGAAGGAGAAGGATCGGTGCGCGGCCTCGTGCGCGGCAAGCTCCCGTTCTACAAGGCCAACCGCGACCGCATGCTCGCCACCCTGGAAGAGCGGCTGGGCGATGCCCCGGGCGTGCGGATCAACCGCCCGGCAGGCGGCTTCTTCCTCACCGTCGACCTCCCCTTCGTCTTCGACGACGAGTGCCTCCAGGCGTGCGCCCGCGACTACGGGGTGATCGTCTGCCCCATTTCGTTCTTCTCCCTCTCGCGGGGACGGGAGCGGCAGGTGCGCCTCTCGTTCAGCTACGTGACCGAGGAGCAGATCGAGGAGGGGATCGGGCGCTTCGCCCGCTTCGTGCGAGACCGCATGGCGTGAAGAGCCTCCCCGCCGCCACGCTCGCCGCCACGATGCGCGCGGCCCTCTCCCGGCGCGGGCTCTCCGTGGAGCACGCCGGCTGGGTCGCGGAGGGGCTCCTGGACACCTCGCTCCGCGGCATCGACACCCACGGCATCCGGCTCTTCCCCACCTATCTCGCCGAGCTCGACGGCGGGCGCAGCCGCGCCCGGCCCGAGATGCGCTGGGTGGGCGAGGCGACGGGCCGCGCCGCGCGCCTCCTCGATGCCGGCGGTGCCCTCGGCCTGGTGGCCGGGCGGACCGCCGCGGCCGAGGCCGTGCGGCTCGCCCGTGCGTACGGTGTCGGCTCCGTCGCGGTGCGCAACTCCAACCACTTCGGCGCCGCCTCCGTCTACACCCTGGCGATGGCGCGCGAAGGGCTCCTCGGGCTGTCGTTCACCAACAGCGACGCCCTGGTGGCGCCGTTCCACGGGCTGCGGCCCATCTTCGGCACCAATCCGATCTCGATGGCCGTAGAGGGCGAGGACGGCGAGCTCTTCTGCGCCGACTTCGCCACCAGCCAGGTCTCCTACTCCAAGGTGAAGCACCACCGTGCCCACGGCCTTCCCCTGGAGCCCGGCTGGGCGGTCGCCGCGGACGGCCGGGACGCCGCGCGCGGGGAGACCCCCGGCGAGGTGGCGGCGCTCCAGCCGCTGGGAGGCCACAAGGGGCACTGCCTGGGGATGATGGTGGAGATCCTCTGCGCCCTGCTGGCCGGGATGCCGCTCGACCACGAGCTGTCGCATCTCTACGTCGAGCCGTTCGACGCGCCGCGCCAGGTGGCCCATCTCTTCCTCGCCTTCGATCTCGCGGCGTTCCAGAGCCCCGCCTTCTTCCGCGCCAGCCTCAGCCGCCTGCTCCGCCTCGTCCGCGAGCAGCCGGCGGTCGACGGCGAGCAGGTGATCGTGCCGGGCGACCTGGAGAGCGCCGAGACGGCGCGGCGGCGGGTGGAAGGGATTCCGCTCACCGAGGAAGAAGCGGCGGCCTTCGAGCGGATCGCCTCCGCCGTCCCCGTCTGGCACCCGGGCGATCCGGTCGAGCCGCTCCGCGCGCTCCTCGCCCGCGGCGGCGTCCTCGCCATTCCGACCGAGTCGAGCTACGGGCTGGCCGCCGATCCGCGGAACCCGGAAGGCGTGGCGGCGGTCTATCGGATCAAGGGGGGGCGTGAGAAGGACAAGCCGCTGCCGGTCGTCGTCTCCGATCCGGGGCAGCTCGCCGGTCTGGGGATCGATCCGCGGCTTCCGGTCCTCGCGCCTCTCGCCGCCTGCTGGCCCGCGGCGCTCACCGCGGTGCTGCCGGTCGCGCGGCCGCTGCCGGCGTCGGCAGGCGCCGCGACCCTGGCGGTCCGCGTCCCGGCGCACGAAGGCCTCCGGCGGCTGCTGGCGGAGCTCGGCCACGGGCTCACCGCGACCAGTGCCAACCGGAGCGGCGGTGCGCCGGTCCTCGATCCGGCGGCGGCGGCGGAGCTGCTGGCCGGCTTCGACGCGGTGGTGGTGGACGGAGGTGTCCTGCCGGGCGGTCCGCCGTCGACCCTGGTGGCAATAGAAGCCGAGGGTCCGGTGGTTCTACGGTCAGGGAGCTTCCCGGTCGAACGGCTGCGCGAGCAGATCAACGCTGCGCGGCAGCTTCTGGAGACGGACGAATGACGTTGAAGCACAGTCGCATCCTGGGCCTCGCCACGGCGCTCACGCTCCTGGCGCTTCCCGACAGCCTCCGCGCGGACGAGCTGCCACCCGGCGCCATGCCGGCCATCGCGGGACCTGCCGCCCAACCCACCATCGGCCTCGACGAGATCCGCCCCGGCCAGAAAGGCTACGGCCTCTCCGTCTTCGCGGGGACCGAGCCGGAGCGCTTCGAGGTCGAGGTCGTCGGCGTGCTGCGCAACGCCGGACCGGAGCTCAGCTACATCCTCGGCCGCCTGAGCGGCAAGGGGCTGGAGAAGAGCGGTGTCGCGAGCGGCATGAGCGGCAGCCCGGTGTTCATCGACGGCAAGCTCGCCGGCGCGGTCGCCTTCAGCTGGCCGTTCTCGCACGAGGCGATCGCCGGCATCATGCCGATCGAGTCGATGCGCCGGCTCTCCACCCTGGGCGCCGGGACGCCGCCGATGCCCATCCCGCCACCACCGGTCGGCCTGACCGACCTGCGCGCGGGAAAGATCCCCAAGGGTCTTCTGGAGCAGGAGCTGCGCCGTCTGCAGCCGCAACTCGCCCTGGACGCCCGGGCGGGAGTGCAGTGGACGGTCTCCGGTCTCGGCGAGCAGTCCCAGGCCCTGCTGCGCACCGCGCTCGGCAGCGTGGCCCCGGCCGGCGCGGCGGCGGACGGCGGACCCAGGGACCTGGTGCCGGGCGGCGCCGTGGCCGCGGTGCTGGCCGACGGCGACTTCCAGATGACGGCCATCGGCACGGTGACCGACCGCTACGGCGATCAGGTCCTCGCCTTCGGCCACCCCTTCCTGGGGCTCGGCCCGATCCGCGTCCCGATGGCCACGGCCGAGGTGGTGACCGTCCTTTCCAGCGCCTACTCCTCGTTCAAGATCGCGAACCTCGGCCAGACCATCGGCGCCTTCGAGCAGGACCGCAAGGCGGGCATCCAGGGGCGGATCGGCCAGACCGCGGCGATGACGCCGGTCACCGTGCGCATCGCCGGGGTCGGCAACAAGCTGCGCACCTACCACTCGCGGATCGCCGACGTCCCCCTGTTCACGCCGATGCTGATCGGCAGCAGCGTGCTCGCCGGGCTCGACGCGGCGAGCTACACCGCCGGTCCGCAGAGCATCGACCTCGACGCCCACTTCCGCCTGCGCGGCCATGGCGACCTGCACGTCCGCCAGAGCTTCGACGGCGATTCGGCGGGCGTCGACGTGGCGGGCTACGTGCTCGCGGTCACCGGCTACCTGGTGCAGAACTCGTTCGAGGCGGTCTCGTTCGAGGAGGTCTCGGTCGACGTCACCCAGTCGCAGCAGCCGCGCGCCGCCACCCTGGCCGGGGCCAACGCCGACCGCACCGTGGTGCGCCCCGGCGACCGGGTGAGGCTGAATCTCGACCTGGTGGCCTGGCGCGGCGAGCGCTTCCGCCGGTCGGTGGCGCTGACCCTCCCCGAGGACCTGCCGGCCGGCCGCTACTCGCTCATCGTCGGCGACGGCGCGAGCGTCGACGCCGCGCGGCAGACCCTGGAGCCGTCCGCGCCGGTGACGTTCGAGCAGGCGCTCGATTTCCTGCGGGCGCTCCACTCGCGGCGCGACCTGGTGGTGATCGGGCTCTACGGTGGTCCGGGCCTCGCGGTGGCGGGCGAGGTCATGCCGCGCCTGCCGGGGTCGGTGCGCTCGCTGTGGAGCGCCGCCGCCTCGGGGAGCGCCACGCCGCTGCGCGTCACCATCGCCCAGGAGCACCGCGAAGCGGTGGACACCCCGGTGGACGGAGCGGTCCGCATCGACCTCGAAGTGCGCCGCAAGGAGGGTGTTGATCGGACGGATCCGTCCGATCGGTCCGATCCGTCCGATCAACAGGAGCCGGGAGAAAAGGGAGCCGCATGAGACTTCGCAGATTGCTGGTCGGGGCAGCCCTCGGGGTTGCCCTGGGTGGGGGGGCCGTGCAGGCCACCCAGGTCCGCCTGTTCGAGACGCAGAGCCAGGCCGGCTTCCTCGCCGGCACGCTGGAGGGGGTGAGCGTCGACTCCCTCGGCCGCATGGAGCTCGCTCCCCGCGCCGAGCGGGTGGCCTCGCTCTCCGAGCCGTTCCTGCTCTCCGCCGCCGTCCACCCGGACGGCTGGGTGGTGGGCACCGGCAATGCCGGCAAGGTCCTCCTGATCGACCGCAAGGGGAAGACCACGGAGCTTCTGGCCGCCGCCGAGCCCGAGGTGTTCGCCGTCTGGTCCGATCCCGACGGGACGGTCTTCGCCGGCACCTCGCCGAACGGCAAGGTCTACCGCATCGCCCGCGGCAAGGACGGCGCCTGGAAGAGCGAGGTCTTCTTCACGCCCGGCGAAACCTATGTCTGGGACCTCGCCCGCGCCGCCGACGGCGCCCTCCTGGTCGCCACCGGCACGCAGGGGAAGCTGTTCAAGGTAAGCGCCGCCGGCCCCTCTTCCGGTAAGGGAGAGGTCCTCTACGACAGCGACGACACGCACGTCCGCTCGCTCGCGGTCTTGCCGAACGGCGACGTCCTGGCCGGCACGGCGGGCGAGGGGCTCCTCCTGCGCATCGGCCGTGACGGCCAGGCGCGCACCCTTTATGACGCCGACGAGCCCGAGGTGGTGTCGCTCGCCGTGGCGGCGGACGGCACGTGCTACGCCGCGGTGGTCGCCTCCGAGTCGAGCCTGGTCGATCTGTCGAAGACCGCGCCGGGAGCGGCCGGCGAGGCCAAGCCGGGCGAGCCCACGGTCACCGTCACCGTGGTCGGCGAGGGGGAGGAGGCGCCGGTGGGGACCCGGAAGCCGGGAGCCACCGGCCCGCGCAGCCAGGTGCTCGCCGTGGCCCCGACCGGTGTGGTGGAGAGCCTGTGGAGCTTCGCCAATGAGACGGTCTACGACCTCCTCTGGCAGGGCGGCCGGCTGTGGGTGGCCACCGGCCTCGAAGGGAAGCTCTACCGCTGGGCCGATGCCCAGATGCTGCTCGAAAAAGACGTCGACGAGCGGCAGATCGTGACGCTCCTCCCCGGCGATCCCGGGCCGGCCTTCGCCACCACCAACGCCGCGGCCTTCTACCGCATCACCGCGGGCATCGAGACCGCCGGCACCTACACCAGCGCCGCGCTCGACGCCGGCCAGGTGGCACGCTTCGGCACCTTCCGCTGGCGCGGCGAGGCGGAGAAAGGAGCCCTCCGCTTCTCGTTCCGCAGCGGCGTCAGCTCCGAGCCCGACCGCACATGGTCCCCCTGGACCGAGCCGCAGGCGGGCGGCGACGAGATCTCCCTGGCGGCCCTGCCGCGCGGCCGCTACGTGCAATGGCGCGCCGAGCTGCGCGGTGGTTCCGGAAGCCCGGCTCGCTCGCCGCGTCTCTGGGGGACCGAGCTCTCCTACCGCCAGGAGAACCTGAAGCCGCGCATCGACCAGCTCGCGGCCCTCGATCCGGGCCAGATCCTGGTGACGGCGAACTTCAACCCGTCGAGCCAGGTCTACGAGCCGGCCCATCCGAACCGCGACGGTATCTTCACCTCGGTCGGCACCATCGCGGACGACGAGGGCGGCGGGCGCACCAAGCCGCTCTGGAAACAGGGCTTCCAGACGCTCCGCTGGGCCGCCTCCGATCCCAACGAGGACCAGCTCGTCTACGACCTCTCCTTCCGGCCGGTCGCCGCGGAAGGTGGCGCGGGGACCCCGGCGGAGAAGACCGCCGGCTGGCTCCCCGTGGTGGCGGACTGGACCGACGACTGGTACAGCTTCGACGCCACCGTCCTGCCGGACGGCGTCTACCGTTTCCGTCTGCGCGCCGCCGACCGCCCGTCGAACGATCCGGCGAGCGCCCTGGTGGTGGAGCGGATCAGCGATCCGGTGGTGATCGATCACACGCCGCCCCGGCTCGGCGACGTGAAGCAGGGTGGCGGGGTGCTCCGCGCCGACGTCCGTGATGCCGCGAGCCCGCTGCGCGAGGCGCTGGTCAGCTTCGACGCACAGGAGTGGAAGCCGGTGGAGGCCGCGGACGGCCTGCTCGACGGCCGCGCCGAGACGCTCGTCATCGCACAGGATGGCGTCAAGACCGGAAGCCTGCTCCTGTTGCGGGTGACCGACGCCGCGTTCAACGTGATCACGTTCGACCTGACCCGGGCCCTCGACCGATGAGCAAGCGGATCGCCGTCTATCCGGGGTCGTTCGACCCTCTCCACAACGGTCACCTGGACATCATCGACCGTTGCCTCCCCATCTTCGACGAGGTGGTGGTGGCCGTCCTCCTGAACGAGGGGAAGAAGCCCTTGTTCAGCTCCGAGGAGCGGGTGGCGATGATCCAGGAGCTGCTCCGCGACCGCCCGCACTGCCGGGTGGAGAGCTTCTCCGGCCTGCTCGTCGACTTCATGGACCAGAAGCAGGCGCGCACGGTGGTCCGCGGCCTGCGCGCCGTCTCGGACTTCGAGTACGAGTTCCAGATGGCGCTGATGAACCGGCGCCTGAACCCGCGGGTCGAGACCGTCTTCCTGATGCCCAAGGAGGACTACAGCTACCTGTCGAGCCGGCTGGTCAAGGAGGTCTTCTCCCTCGGCGGCAACGTCGAGGGGCTGGTCCCCCAGACGGTCCTCGACCTGCTGCACAAGCGCCTGCGCCAGCCAGCTCCGGTGGCCTAGATGGAGTCCCTCGAAGCCTTCCTCCTCCGCCTGCCCAAGGCGGAGCTGCACGTCCACCTGGAAGGATCGATGCGCCCGGCGGTCCTCCTGGAGCTCGCCCGGCGCAACGGCGTGGAGCTGCCGGCGGACGACGAGGAGGGGCTCGCCCGCTGGTTCCGCTTCCGCGACTTCGACCACTTCGTCCAGGTCTACCTGACCTGCTCGCGCGCCTTGCGGACGCCGGAGGACTTCCAGCTTCTCGCCGCCGACTTCCTCGCCGGGCAGGCGCGCCAGAACGTCCTCTACACGGAAGCGCACTTCACCATCGGCACCCACCTGATGAACGGTGCGAACGGCGGCGAGGTGCTCGCCGCGCTGGAGGAGGCGATCCGCGCCGGGGAGGCGCGGCACGGCGTGCGCCTGCGCCTCATTCCGGACGTCGTCCGCAACGTCCCGGCGATGGCCGGCGCCACGCTGGAGTGGGCGCTCGCCGGCCGCGACCGCGGCGTGGTGGTGGCCCTCGGGCTCTCGGGTTTCGAGGCCCGTTGCGGCAACGAGCCGTTCCGCGAGACTTTCGCCGAGGCGGCCCGCGTGGGGCTCCACCGCGTCGCCCATGCCGGTGAGCACGCCGGTCCGGCCTCGATCCGCTCCGTCCTGGAGGTCTGCGGCGCCGAGCGGATCGGCCACGGTGTGCGCGCCGTCGAAGACCCCGCGCTGCTGTCCGAGCTCGCCGGGCGCGGCATCCCCCTGGAGGTCTGCCCCTCCTCCAACGTCTGCCTGGGCGTGGTGCCGGACCTCGCGCACCACCCGTTCGACGCGCTGCGCCGCGCCGGCTGCCGGGTCACGGTCAATTCCGACGACGGCCCCTTCTTCGGCACGACGCTGACCGATGAGTACCTGCGCCTCGCCCGGACGTTCGGCTACGGCCCGGACGAGCTGGCGGAGCTGGCGCGCGCCGCCTGGAGCGCCGCCTTCCTTGCGGATGCCGCGCGCACGGATCTTGCCGGACGGTCTGCCGTCTCAACCTAGTTGCTTGATTCAGGGTCTCTAAGAGTGACGCCCGGCCCTCTGCCGAGGGGTCACTCTGCGTATGATATATGACCCATCATCCGATCTTTTCGAGCCGGGCTGTCCGGACGACGTCCTGAGCTCCGAGCGTCTCGCGGCATTGCGCGAGCCGCTGGAGCAATTGCCGGACGATCTCCGGCGCTGCTTCCTGCTGCGCCACGCCCGGGGTTTCGGCGAAGACCAGGTCGCCATCCTCATGAAGCTCCCCGTCGAGCGCGTCCGCACCTGCCTGTGGCAGGCGTGGCAACGGCTCGGCGCCGGGGGAAGCGGGGAGGTCTCTTGAAGCGGGCCCGGGAGCTCTGGCACCGCTGGCTGCGGGCGCTGCGTCCGGAGCGGCACCGTCCGCCGGTGGCGCGCGACCATCCGTCGGTCGAGATGCTCGCCGCCTACCAGGAGGACCGCCTGCCTCCCGAGGAGGACGGCGAGATCCAGGAGCACTTCGTCGCCTGCGAGGAATGCCCGGAGCTGATGCTCGATCTCGACCGCTTCCAGACCCCGGAAGCGGTCGAGGCCGCCCAGGCCGCCCTCCCCTCCTCCTGGGTGGATGCGGCCTGGCGGCGCCTGCGCGCCCGCCTGGCGGTGGAGGTGCGCCCTCCGCGCCAGGTGGAGCGCTGGTTCCGCAAGCCGATGCTCGCCTGGGCGCTGACCGCGTGCCTCGTCCCCTGCACCCTCGTGCTCTGGCTCCGGCTCGATGCGCTGCAACAGGAGGCCCGCGATCTCGACGCGCCCCAGCTCAATCCGCCCCTCCTGAACGTCGAGCCCGAGCTGCTCCTCCAGCGCGGGGGAGACTCGTCCCCCCTCTGCGAGGTCGAGGTGCCGGCCGATGCGAGCCGCTTTCTCCTCGTCCTGACTCCTTCGGAAATGGTGCCGCACCGGGCGGAGTACCATCTCGCCATCCGCACCTGGGAGGGCGATGCGCTCTGGGAGCAGGGCGGCCTGCTGCCCGCCCCGGAGGGGACGTTCGTCGTCGCGCTCTCGCGCCGCTTCCTCCCCGCCGGGGCCTACCGCTTCCAGGTGACCGGCGGACAGCAGGATCAAGGACCGTACCAGGAAGAATTCCAGTTGCGGGTGACCTACCTATGAAAGATCCGGACGACGATCGCTGGTTCTTCAACGGAGTCGATGCCACCACGGGTGGCTATCTGGTTCCACCGGCGCCGGCCGCCGAGGTTCTGGAGCTGTTGCGGGCGCGGCCGGTGCGGCCCGAGGCGAAGGCCATGGTGCCGGGCTTCGATGCCCGGAGCCTCGCCGAGAGCGGCTGGGGCATCGTCCTCCCCCGCGGCCCGCAAGGGGTGGACCCTGCTCTCCGCGAGGCGCTCCGTCCCCTTCTCGATCACCGCAAGGCACAGGCCGCCGCCAGGAAAGAGATCCGCTACCGTGAGCTGGAGCTGCGCCGCGGCGAGGACTTGGACGGCTTCCTGACCCGCCTGGGCCGCGGACCCGGCCCGGTCCACCCCGACAAGATCCCCTACTACCTCCTCCTGGTGGGCGATCCCGCGTCCCTCCCCTTCGGCTTCCAGACCGGGCTCGACGTCCAGCACGCCGTGGGCCGGGTCTGTTTCGACACCCTGGAGGAGTACGACCGCTACGCCCGCGCCGTGGTCGAGGCAGAAACCAAGGGTGCAGGGCGCGACCGCCTCCTCGACCTCTTCGCCCCGCGCAATCCGGACGATCCCGCCACCGGGCTGAGCGCCGACCACCTGATCGCACCCCTCGCCGAGCGGCTGGAGGAGGATCTCTCCGGCTGGCGCCTCCGCCGCACCCTCGGCGAGGATGCGACCCGCCAGGCCCTGACCGGTCTTTTCGAGGGGAAGGACGGCAAACCGGCCCTCCTCTTCACCGCGAGCCACGGCCTGGGCCTCCCCTTGGACCATCCGGAGCAGAGGGAGCGGCAGGGAGCGCTGGTCTGCCAGGACTGGCCCGGTCCCGAAGCCGGGGGTGCGTCGTCCTCCGCGGACTGGAGCTTCGCCGCCGCCGATCTCTCCGCCCGGGCGGACGTCGCCGGCCTCGTCGCCTTCTGCTTCGCCTGCTATGGAGCCGGCACCCCGGCGCTCGACGCCTTCGCGAACCGCAACAATTGGAAGCCCCGGCAGATCGCGCCGCAAGATTTCGTCGCCCGCCTGCCGCAGCGCCTGCTCGCCCAGGGAGCCCTGGCGGTCATCGGCCATCTGGAGCGCGCCTGGGCCTTCTCCTTCCTCTGGCGCGACGAGGCGCAGGTGGACGTCTTCGCGAGCGTCCTGAAGCTCCTGCTGGATGGCTGGCCGGTGGGCGGGGCCATGGAGTACTTCAATCAGAGATATGCCGAGCTGGCGACCCTCCTCACCACCGAGCTGAACCGCACCCTCTCCGGAGAGACCGTGGATCCCCGCGAGGCAAGCCGCCTTTGGACGGCCCACAACGACGCGCGCGGGTATGTGGTGGTGGGGGACCCGGCGGT
>Ga0062379_10000127_pt1 | contig 13938 bp, 9 predicted proteins | sample DOMMetBare2Fresh_2_FD_59484 | JGI IMG/M metagenome (GOLD analysis project Ga0062379, IMG submission 59484) | Wetland sediment microbial communities from St. Louis River estuary, USA, under dissolved organic matter induced mercury methylation -... | ecosystem: Environmental > Aquatic > Freshwater...
GGCTGGTGGGGGGGCGATGGGAGAGGGGGCCAGGGGGTGAGGTCCAAGGCTCCGACGCCAGGGGACTTTGACGGAGCCCTGGGTGGGGGCCGGAGGCTCCGACGGAGATTGGGCTCTGAGGTTCCCCGGTTGGGGGCCGAAGCGCCCCGGTTGGTCTCCGGCCGCTCCCTGGCGTGGCGCGACCACGCGGGAGTCGGCCACGAAGGCGAGGAAAAGATGGAGCGGGCGGAGCGGAGTCAGAGGGAGGGCACCGCAGACTGGCCCGGCGGCGAGGATGCCGTGCGCCAGCCGCCCCGGCTCGTGGCTGTTCCGCCCCGATGCGGTGGCAGGCCGTTCATCGGGGCGGAGAGGTCTTTCATCGGGGCGGTCGAGCCACGAGCCGGGGCGACTGGCGCACGCATCGGGGCAGGCAGGCCATTCATCGGGGCGGTAGCGTCACGAGCCGGGGCGGATGGCCACCGCATCGGGGCGGACAGGCCATTTGTCGGGGCGGACGGGCCATTCATCGGGGCCGCAGCGCCACGAGCCGGGGCGGATCGGCCACGAGCAGGTCGTCCCCCCTCACGCCGCGAGCGCCAGCCTAGAATGACCACCATGGAACCCGCCCCCCGCATCTCACTTCTGCTCAAGACCATCGATCAGGCCTACGACCGCAAGTCGTGGCATGGCACCACCTTGCGCGGCTCGCTGCGCGGCGTCCCGGCGGTGGAGGCGGCGTGGCGGCCGGGGCCGGACCGCCACAATGTCTGGGAGCTGGCGGTGCATGCGGCGTATTGGAAGTACTCCGTTCTCCGGCGCCTGCGCGGCGGCGAGCGCGGGTCGTTTCCGCTCGACGGGAGCAACTGGTTTCCGCGTCCCCTCGATCCCCGGGATCCGGACGAGCGCGCCTGGAAGCAGGACCTGGCGCTGCTCGGGCAGATGCACCGGGAGCTGCGCGCGGCGGTGGCGGCGCTTCGCGAGGAGGATCTCGACACGGCGCCGGAAGGGATCGCCACGACGGTCTCCGACCTGGTCGTGGGGGTCGCCTTTCACGACATCTACCACGCGGGGCAGATTCAGCTCCTCAAGAAGCTGCGCGGCTGAATCTTCAGGGCTCCGCCGCCCAGAGTTCCCAGCCGCTCTCCGCGGAATAGCCGGCGAAGAAGATCCGGTCCTCCACCGGCAGGAGGCGCGCGCCGTAGGACAGGAGGTAGGGGAGCTCGATCCCCGGGTCGTGGAGCAGGGCGGTGCCTTCGAGCGTGCCGTCCGATTGCCAGAGGCGGGGCTGGTAGTCGTCGTAGCCGTCGATTCTCACCAGGCCCCAGAAGACGAGGGAATCACCGAGGGCCGCCAGAGAGGCCGGTATCGCCCTGTTCCCGTTCTCATCCCCCAGGAGAGGGGCGGTCCCTCCGGGGGTGCCGTCGCTCTGCCAGAGGCTCTGGCTGAACGAGGACAATCCGATGAAGGCGATGCCGTCGCTAAAAGCGGCGGGGGAGCTGAACGGGGTCGCGGCGAGCTTTTGAGTACCGGCGGAGGTTCCATCGCTCGCCCAGAGCCCGGCACCGTTCAGCGGGTCGTAGCTCTGCATCAGCAACCGGTCCAGCAGGGACACCATCCCGGAGCCGGGAAACGAGCGGGGTCCCGGCGCCAGCTCCACGGCTTCGGCCGTCCCTTCCGGCGTGCCGTCGGTCGACCACAGCTCGCGGCCGTGAATGCCGTCGTCGATGAAGAAGTAGAGGTGGCCGGCCAGCTCGGTGAAGGAGGGCCCCGGGGAGTACGGATCGGGGTTGGGGGGGAACCGTACGATCACGGCGGTGCCCTCGAGGCTGCCGTCCGTCCGCACGAGGGCGCGCCGGCCGTCGCGTTCGGTGGCGATCAGCCAGAGCCGGTCCTGAAAGGTGGTCAGCTCGCCGAAACCGGTGAAACCCCGGGCGAGGGAGAGGGCGGGGACGGGCCGGGTGCCGGCCGTGGTCCCGTCGCTCTGCCAGAGCCGGACGCGGCCTCCGGGCAGGGCGGCGAGGAAGTAGATCCGGCCGCCCGCGGCGCGGACGGGCGCCACCACCACCTGCACGCCCGGGGGCGAGAGCTGAAACGTCCCCTCGCTCGTGCCGTCGGTCCGCCAGAGGTTGAAGGACTGCCGGTCTTCCGCGTACAGGAAGATGAATCCGAGCCCGCCCGCCAGACCCGAGGCGGCGTACGGAGCCAGACTGACACCGAAGGGTCCCAGTCCGCTGAGGCGCACCGTGCCTGCCGCCGAGCCATCGCTCGCCCAGAGGCTCCAGGTCTGCGCCGCATCCTGGGCCAGGAAGAGTGCCCGGCCGTTCAACGCGAAAAGGAGCTGCGGAAAGGAGCCGCCGGAGTCGCGTCGCGCGACGTCCAGCAACAGACGGGCGCCGCCGGGCGTTGCCTCCGCCCACCAGGGCTCCTGCCCATGGGCGGCGTCGGCCCCGGCGAAGACGATGCCGTTGGCCAATGCGACGCCCTGGAGCGGTCCGGCGCCGGAGTCGGCCACTTGGACCATGCCTGCCGCGGTACCGTCGCTGCTCCAGAGATGGAAGGGATAGCCGGCGATGAAGAAGGTCCGGCTGCCCTGGACGAGGGGTTGGGTCGGATAGGAGCCGCACTCTCCGGCGCAGAGATCCTCCACCAGGTGCGTCCCGGCGGGCGTGCCGTCGGTCGTCCACGGCTCCAATCCGGTCTGGGAGTCGTCACCGGCGAATTCCACCCGCCCTTCGGCTCCCACCACCCAGCCCCCCACGCCCGAGCAGCTTCCCGGGCAGACGTCGAGGATCATCCGCGTGCCGGCGCGCCGTCCGTTCGTGGCCCACAGCTCCAGGCCATGCTCTCCATCGTTCGCCGGAACCAGCAGGCGGTTCCCCACGGCGGTGATCGGATAGAAGAGAGGTTGCGCGAGGTGGTCGTTCAAGGCGGAGGGGTTGGCGAAGCGCGTGAGGGCGCGGGTGCCGTGGGCCGTGCCGTCGCTCACCCACAGCTCCTGGCCACCGGTGCCGGCCTCGGCGATGAAGACCAGGCGGCCTCCTCCACCGGCGGGTGCGGCGATGAGCTCGAGGAAGCGCGGCGAGCCCTTCCCCGGGACCAGGTCGGCCACCAGCCGGGTGCCGGCGGCTGTGCCGTCCGAGCGCCAGAGCTCCGTGCCGGTGGCCGGGCTGAATGCGGTGAAGAAGAGAAGGCCTCCCGCCGCCTTGAGGAAGGTGGGCCCGGGATGCTCGCCGGGTGAAGGACGCCAGACGACCCGCGTGCCTCCGGCGGTGCCGTCGGTCGCCAGGAGCACCCGGCTGTCCGGCCCGTCGTCGGCGGTGAAGAACAAGGTGCCGTCGACCTCGGTCAGATCGGCCGGATTGCCGTTTTCCAGCCCCGGCCACAGATCGGCGACCAGAGACGGCTCGTCCAACGTTGCGTCCGTGCGCCAGAGCTCGCGGCCGTGGTCGTTGTCGAGCGCCGCGAAGAAGAGAGCCCCCTGGCGCTCCAGCCAGACGGGTCGGACCTCGTTGAAGACCAGCGCTCCCCCGAAGTTGGCCTGGACGGTGCCCTCCCGCGTGCCATCGGTGCTCCAGAGGTTGCCGGAGGCGAACAAGAAGGCGCGGTGGGGGCTTTGGGCGAACACCCACAGGCTGCGGAAGCACTCGTTCGGGCAGCTCTCCACCAGCGGGAAGGTGCCCTCCGGCGTTCCGTCGCTGCGCCACAACCCGGCGCGGGATTCGTCGTCGAGCGCCGTGAACACGGCGACGCCGTTGGCGGTGAAGAACTGGCCGGGAGACGAGCTGCCGGGCAGCGGCTGCGGGTTGACGTCCGCCACCTGGTGCGCGGTGAGCCCGAGCCCAGGCATGGCGGAGAGCAGGAGGAGCGACGCGGCGGCGCAGTGGCGAAGGTGCATCAGAGATCCTTCAGGATCTCTTCCATCATACTCCGGCTTGCTTGTGCAGCCACTCCGTGGCATCCCGCCACAGCGTGTCGCGGAAGGTCTCGCGGAAGAATCCGAAGTGGCCGATCGCGTCGGCGCCGATGTCGCGCGGCGCCAGGTGGCGGTGGTAGACGTCCGCCTCGGAGTAATAGTCGAGCAGCTCCTCGACCGCCGGGCGCGGCGCGTAGGTGTCGTCGGTGAAGCTGTAGGCGAGGAGCGGCCGGCGCAGGCGCGCGAAGCCGGCGCGCTGCTCGTGCGATTCCATCAGGTAGCTCCGCCGCCGTCCCCAGCGTGCCCATTCGCGGGCGACGCCCGCGGGGAGGTCCTCCTTGGTGCCGAAGCGTCCCGGCAGATAGCCGTAGACGCGCGTCACCAAGGGGATCAGGTACCAGTTGAGCGCGATCCGGTAACGGGAGGGGGCCGGCCAATGCCCCCACCAGCCGCTCTGCGCGCCCACCATCAGCAGGGCGTCGATGCGATGGTTGTTCGCCGCCATGCCGGCGAGCTGGCCGCCCACGCTGTGGCCCACCACCAGGAGGCGCCGCGGCTGGAGGTGGCCGGAGATCCAGTCGAGAACCCCGGCCAGGTCCTCCTCGCCCCACTGCCGCAGGCGCGCCCGGAACCCCGCCAGGCGGCGCGGGCGGGAGCCGCCGATCCCGCGGTAGTCGTAGGTCAGGACCGTGAAGCCCCGGGCGGTGAGCGAACGGGCGAAGCCGTCGTAATAACCGCGCCGCACCGCCGTGGCCGAGTTGATCAGCACCACGGGGCGGCTCCCGTCCTCCAGCGCCGCGGCGGGCTCGTAGAGGGTGGCCGCGAGCTCGAATCCGTCGCGCGCCGGCAGGCGCAGGGTCGCGTCGATGCGGGGCACCGGTCGCTCCAGGGGCTCCATGGCCATGTCCTCCCGTCAGATGCGTTTCAGATGCGTTCGATCACCGTGGCGATCCCCTGACCGCCGCCGATGCACAGGGTGATGAGCGCGGTGCCGAGCCCCCGGCGCTCCAGCTCGTCGAGCGCGGTGCCCAGCAGCATGGCCCCGGTCGCGCCGAGCGGATGCCCGAGGGCGATGGCGCCGCCGTTGACGTTGACCCGCGCCGGATCGATCCCCAGCGCGCGGATCGTCTGGAGCGGCACGGTGGCGAACGCCTCGTTGATCTCCCAGAGGTCGATGTCGCCCGGCTCCATCCCCGCCTGCCGGAGAGCCTTCCGCGAAGCCGGCGCCGGAGCGGTCAGCATGATCACCGGCTCCGAGCCGACCGTGGCCATCGCCCGGATGCGCGCCCGTGGCTTCAGGCCCTGCTCGCGGACGTAGTCCTCGGACGCCAGCAGCACGGCCGCGGCGCCGTCCACGATGCCGCTCGAATTGCCGGCGGTGTGGACGTGGCGGATCGCCTGCGCCTGCGGGTAGTGCCGCAGGGCGATCTCGTCCAGCGTCTCCTCGCTGTCCGGAACCCGCGCCGCGCCGAGGGCGACGAAGGACGGAGAGAGGGAGGCGAGCCCTTCGAGGGTCGTCTCCGGCCGCGGATGCTCGTCCTTCTCCAGGACCACCGCGCCGCTCTCCGGATCGCGCACCGGGATGAGGCTCTTGCCGAACCGTCCCTCGGCGATCGCCCGCCCCGCGTTCTGCTGCGACGCGAAGGCGAAGGCATCCACCTCTTCGCGGGTGATCCCTTCGAGCGTGGCGATCAGGTCGGCGCTGATCCCCTGGGGAATCTGGAAGACCTTCTTCCGCAGGTGCAGGTTGCCGCCGTCCTGCCCGGCGCCATCGGCGCCGATCGCGAGGCGCGACATGCTCTCGACACCGCCCGCCACCACCAGCCGCTGCGTGCCCGACATCACTCCCAACGTGCCGAAATTGACCGCCTGCAGGCCCGAGCCGCAGAAGCGGTTGAGCGTCACTCCGGTGACTTCGAGCGGCCAGCCCGCGGCGAGGACCGCGTTGCGGGCGATGTTCGCCCCTTGATCGGCGACCTGGGCGACGCATCCGACGACCACGTCGTCGACCGTCGCAGGATCGAGCCCGTTGCGCCCGGCGAGAGCGTCGAGGGTCTGGGCGAAAAGCTCCTGGGGGTGAATGTGGGAAAGGGCACCCTTGCCCGCCTTGCCGCGGCCGCGGGGGGTACGCACGGTATCGAGAACGTAGGCATGCGCCATGAAAGGCCTCCTTCAGGTAGAGAACGAACGATCGTGCGGTTTTCCTCAGGCCCATCGTGTGACATGTCCGCGCTCCTGCGACAAGGATCGGACGTCAGGGCCGGCAGGACGCGAGGAGGCGCTCGAAGAGGTTGCGGGCGCGCTCTTCGGCGCGGGGATCGCGCAGCAGCCGGTTGGAGTCGTGATAGCCGAGGGTGATGGCGTAGAAGTCGAACGCGAACTGCTCGGGATCGAAATCGGCGCGGAAGTGGCCGGCCTCGACCGCGATGCGAGCCGCCTTGGCGAGGGCGGCGACGCGCGCCCGGTGCGACTGCACCAGGAAGTCGCGCTGCGGGCCGGGCCGGTCGTCGAGCTCCACGGAGGCGGCGATGAGGATGCATCCGCCGGGGGAGTCCAGCGCGTTGACCCAGGTCAGCCAGCGCTCGAACAGCGCCCGGATGCGCGGCTCGCCGCGGGGTGCCGCGAGCGCCGGGCGGATGACCTCGACCTCGAACCGCTCGACCGCCGCCTGGAGCACCTGGAGCTGCAGCTCGTCTTTCGAGCCGAAATGGGAGAAGAGCCCGCTCTTCGACAGCCCCAGCTCGGCCGACAGCGTGCCGATGGTCAGCCCTTCCAGGCCATCCCGGCTCGCCAGACGAACCGCCTGGTCGAGAATGCGCTCGCGGGTCTCAGCTCCCTTGCCCATACGCCGCCTATGATACGAACGGTCGTACTATTTTGCAAGCCCTAGGGCTGCGCAGGGGGCGGAGGCGCGGCCGGTGCCGCCGTGCCGTCGAGGGGGCGGACCCCGGTGACGAAGTAGCCGGTCTCGCCGAAGCAGTCGGTCGGGATGCCCTTGTGCTCCTCATAGGAGAGGGCGACCCGCTGCCCGAGGCTCTGATTGACCTGGGCGGCCACGGCGTCGTCGCGCACCGTGAAGGCGAAGACCTCGGGCATGGCCCCCGGCAGGTTGACCATGGCGAGCTCGCCCTCCCACGTCTTGCAGATCCATCCCTTGCGGGAGAACTTCTGGACATACCCGGCGCGGTCCCCCGCCGAGTAGCTGATGTGGAGGGCGGCCCACGCATAGAGCGCGCACACGCCGATCGCGGCGACGATCAGCACGAAGAAGCCCAACAGGATCTTGCGGCCGGCGGACCGGCGGGCGGGGGGAGGGGCGGTCTGGGTGGGGATCATGAGGTCACAATATACCCCGGTCCGGGCGTCGGTGTTCAGCCGATCGAGGCCAGCTCGTAGAGGTAGTCGACGTAGGAGCGCACGGCGCCATCCCAGCCCATGACCTTGGGATTCGACGATTCGATCACGAAGTATTCGTCGGGTGCGTGGGCGCCGCTGCCATGGCCGAGGCCGAAGTGGCCCGCGGGCAGCCGGAGCGGCTCGCCGGTGAACACGTAGCCCGGATAGGAGCCCGCGTTGCGCGGCCAGAGGATCGGATCGAGCCCGGCGCGTCGGTAGACGGCGAGCTGCGCGCGGATCACGGCGGCGTCCGCCGACGTGCTGGTCGGATCGTAGCCTCCGCTGGGATTGACCTCGATGTCGCCGAAGCCCCGCTTGGCCAGGTGCGCCCGCAGGGACGCAATGGCGCCGTCGTACGTCATGTCGGGCACCAGGCGGAGGTCGAGCTTGGCCACGGCGCGGTGCGGGAGCACGGTCTTGCCGCCCTGCCCCGTATAGCCGGCGACGAGCCCTTCGATGTTGACGGTGGGGGTGAAGAGGAAGCGCTCCAGCGAGGCGCGCCAGGACAGGTCGTGCGCCCAGCGGTCCGCCGACAGCAGCCGTTTCGCGGTGGCTTCCTGGAGGCGCGTGGCCGCGGCATCGAGCAGGGCCTTCTGCTCGGCGGAGGCCGCCCGTGCGGCGTCGGCGAAGCCGTCGATGGCGGGATCGCCATCCGGGGTCACCAGCGTGGCCAGCGCCTGCACGAGGTGAAACGCCGGACTGTCGAGCCGGGCGCGGTTGCTGGAGTGGACGTCCTTCTTGGGACCCCGGCCCCATTTCTCGCCACTCGCCACCAGCTCCAGCTCCACGACGCCCTTGGCGCCGAGAGACACCAGCACGGTACCGTCCGGATCCTGCGCCGCAGAAGGCATGAAGATCCCCGTGCAGCGTTCGAGGGCGGCGCTCACCTCGGGACGCCGTACGGCCTGGCGGAAGTGCGGCGAGCCGATCTCCTCTTCTCCCTCCGCGATGAGCACGAGGTTGACGGGCAGTTTCCTGCCCGTCCCCTGAATCGCATGCAAAGCCGCCAGGAAAGCGGCCTGCGGTCCCTTCTGGTTCACGGCACCGCGGCCCATCAGGACCTTGCCGAAGCCCGGCTTGTCGACCAGCGCGGCCTCCCACGGCGGCGAGGACCATTCGGCGGGATCGACCTGCTTGACGTCATACATGAAGTACAGCCCGACCGTCTTCGCGGCTCCGGCATCCAGCGTGGCGAACACGCTGGGCTGCCCGTCGGTCGGTATGCGGTTGACGCTCTGAAAGCCGGCCTCCCGCGCCAGGCGCATCATGAGCTCGCACCCTTCGGCCATCCCCCGGTCCTCGGCGGCGATCGAAGGCTGCCGCACCCATTCCTGGAGACGTTGCACGCCTTCGGCATGGCGCTTCGCGATCTCCGCCTGGATGGCGTCGAGGTTGTCATCGGCAAAGAGCGTCCGGGGGAAGGCGAGCACAGCCGCCGACGCGGCCGTCGCCCCGAGGAAGTCGCGGCGGGTGAAGGGATTCATGGGGCGGAGTTTAGCGCAAGCCTCCCGGGGTCAAGCCAACAGCCGTTACAATTCCCGAAGGAACGGCCATTGTCAATTGTTTCCGCCGGAGCTACCCGCGGACTGAGGTGTCGGCATGTCCTGGATTCCTGCTCTCGAGATCCTTGCGCTTCTCCTGCTCGCGGGCTCGCTCCTGTATCTCTGGCGAGCCGCGCGAGCCCGCTCCAAGGTACGGGTGGCCGAGGAGATCGCCTGGTTCGAAGGTCGCGTCCGGGAGCTCCGTCGGCGGCAGGATTCCCTCCACGCGCGCTTCGGGAGCGCTCTTGCGCTGTTCAATCATTATCTGGCTCAACGGGGGTCTCTGGGCCATCAGATTGGCAGGCTTGGTTATGAGTACGGGCCCTCGGAGACAAGCCTCGCCGCGTTGGTCGAGACGACCGTTCAGCATCGAATGCTGGGCCTCGCGGATGCGCGCCATCAATTGCCGTACCTCTTGAGCCTGGTCCAGCACGAGTCGAGCAACCTCGAGGCCGAGAGGCGTTTCGTCGCGGACGAAGCGGAGGAGCTCCAACGCCTGCTGAAGGTCAAGCCCCGTCTGAAGGCTGCCCTTGAAGGCGAAGAGATAGGAGAGCATCTCCGGCTGGACGGCCTTGCTGAGTTGCGGGAGGCGGTTCAGCGCGAGCTGAAATCCCTGCCTGATGCGGAGGAGAATTGGAGCCGTCTGCAGCAACACTCGCTGGAGCTCGAGCTGCGGCTGGTACGGGAACAGAGGAAAGGGCCTGCTGCCTTCGCGGCGCAGCCGGAAGGAGAGCTTGCGCCACACCGGCTCCAAGAGCTCGCCGAGACCACGGACCGCCTCCGTCGCTTGGCGGAGGGACTGGAACGCGAGATCGTGCCCCACCTGACAGAGAGACTGGAGCACGAGATTATGCCCCGCTTGGCGGATAGGCTGGAATACGAAATCGGGTCCCACCTGGTGGAGAAGATCAGGGAGCGATGGTTGGAGAAGCTAGAGGGCGAACGGAAACAGATGGAGGAGCGGCTGGCGGCCCTCGAAGCGGAGCGCCCGTCGCGGCATACCATTCTTCTCCAGAGTCTCTGGCCGCGGCGGGTCCGGCCCGCGGAATGGCAGACCCTGCTGGTCTATCTCGCCGTTAGTCCCGCCGGCCTCGCCGAAGCCGAAGCAGACGCTCGGCGCCGCCTCCGCGTTCCCATGAACACGTATGCCGTGAGCGCCGCCGCATCCCGCCGGCCGATTCAGCAGGGAACCCTCGTCACCGTGGTTCCCGAGCTGCCGTCCTTCCGCTTCAATCCTCCGTTCGCCACCCTCCTCTGGCTGGAGGACTGGCAGTGCGTCGAGATTCGCATGCAGGCCCTGCCCGAAGCCGAGCCGGGAAAGACGTTCGAGGGCCGGGTCGCCTTTTTCGTCGGGCCGCTCTTGTTCGGCGAGAACGATCTTGAGGTCGAGGTTGCGGACGGCGCGGAGGACGCCATCGACCCGCATTGGCAGGAGCGGGCGAGGCGGACGCCGCTTCCAGGACGGAGTCTCGCGGCAGCCTACCGGTCGATCTTCGTCTCCTACTCCCATGCGGACTCCGAGATCGTTGATCGCCTGCAGGCCGCCTATCGGGCCCTCGGGGACTCCTACTTACGCGATGTCGAGATCCTGCGCAGCGGGGAGACGTGGAGCCCGGCACTGCTGGCGAAGATCCGCGAAGCGGATGTCTTCCAGCTCTGTTGGTCGGAGTCTGCTCGCGCTTCGCACTTCGTCGAACAGGAGTGGCGCCACGCGCTCGACCTGGAGAAGGAAAGTTTCGTCCGGCCCATGTACTGGCGAAAGCCCCTTCCCGACCCGCCGGCCGAGCTCGCCAACCTGCACTTCACCTATGTGGAGATGGACCCTTCGACGGCGCGTTGAAGAGGAGGATTGGATTGGCGCCCCGCCTCACGACAACAACAGCGCCAGATCCTCCGGGCTCAGCGTCGCAATCACGCTCTGGTCGGCCCGGACGATGGCGTCGGCGAGGACGCAGTCTATTGTAACTTTCTGAAAGGGTGCTCCGCCTGAAACTCCGAACGCGGAACAATCATTCCTTCGGAAGGAGCGTCAAGCGATGTCACCCAAAAGCACTCTGCCCAAGCTCACTCTCGTTCTGCTCATCACCCTGTTGACCATGAGCCTCGCGGCGACCGCCGGGGCTCAGGCGAAACCCTGGACCACCGTCGGCTCGGCAGTTGGCTCCGCCTGCTTTGGAGCCAGCCTGGATTTCTTGGACAACGCCTATTTCATGGACGTCGAGATCAGCAAGACCAAGCCCAATGGCACGCCGGCGCTCGCGATGATCAAGCTGGATCTGGGGATCTGCTAGCGAGGCCCTTCACGACAACAACAGCGCAAGATCCTCCGGGCTCAGCGTCGCGATCACGCTCTGGTCGGCCTGGACGATGGCGTCGGCCAGGGCGCGTTTGCCGGCTTGCAGCTCGAGGATCTTTTCTTCCACCGTGTCGCGGGCGACCAGGCGGTAGGCGAAGACGGTCCGGGTCTGGCCGATGCGGTGGGCGCGGTCGACGGCCTGGGCTTCGGCGGCGGGATTCCACCAGGGATCGAGCAGGTAGACGTAGTCGGCGGCGGTCAGGTTGAGGCCGAGGCCGCCGGCTTTCAGGCTGATCAGGAAGAGCTGGCTCCCCGGGTTGGTTTGAAAGGTTTCGACCAGCTCCTTGCGGTTGCGGGTCTTGCCGTCCAGATAAAGGTAGGAGATGCCCGCGGCGTCGAGGCGTTGGCGCAGGAGGCCGAGGAAGCTGGTGAATTGCGAGAAGACCAGCGCCTTGTGCCCCTCTTCGAGCACCTCGCCGAGCTGGGGCAGGAGGAGGTCGAGCTTGGCGCAGGGATCGTCTTCCCGCCCGCGGTCGAGCAGGGCGGGATGGCAGGCGGCCTGGCGCAGGCGCAGCAGGGCTTCGAGCACCAGGAGCTTGGAGCCGCCGAGCCCGCGGGCGTCGATGCGCTGGTCGAGGACGCCGCGGTAGTAGTCCCGCAACTCGTCATAGAGCTTGCGCTGTTTGGGTGGCAGCTCGCAGACGAGGGTCTGCTCGACCCGCGCGGGAAGCTCCGGAGCCACCTGGTCCTTGGTGCGGCGCAGGATGAGCGGACGCAGCGCGCGGGCCAGGACGTCACGGGCCTCGGCACCCGGATCGCGCAGCTCGACCGCGCGGGTGCGGAAGGTCGAGGCGCCGAGGAAGCCGGGGTTCAAGAATTCGAGCAGGCTCCAGAGCTCGCCCAGGTGGTTCTCGACCGGCGTGCCGGTGAGCGCCAGGCGGTGGCGGCCGCGCAGCAGGCGGGCCGCCTTGGCGGTCTGGCTGGCGGCGTTCTTGATCGCCTGCGCCTCGTCGAGGATGACGTAGTCGAGCGCCGTCTCCTTGAGCGCCGCGACGTCCCGGCGCAAGGTGCCGTAGGTGACGAGCACCACGTCGTAGTCCGCGAACGACTCGACGGCTTGCGCGCGGCCGGCGCCGGTATGGTCGAGGATCTTGAGCGCCGGAGCGAACTGCGCCGCCTCGGCCAGCCAGTTGAACACGAGAGAGCGAGGGACCACCACCAGCGAAGGGGGAAGACCCTCGGCGGCGCGCCGTTCCCTCCGTGTTTCGAGGAGGGCCAGCACCTGCACGGTCTTGCCCAGGCCCATGTCGTCCGCGAGGCAGCCGCCCAGGCCGAACTCGCGGAGGAAGTGGAGCCAGCCGAGGCCGAGCTGCTGATAGGGGCGCAGCGCGCCCCGGAACCCGGCCGGCGCCTCGGCGGGCACGATCCCGGAGAAGTGGCGGAGGCGCTCGCGGGCCTGGGCGAACGTCTCGTCGCAGCTCACGGCGGGCTCGTCGGCCAGCCAGGCGTCGAGCAGCACCGCCTGCGGCAGCTCGAACCGCAGGTGATCCCCTTCGGTCTTGCCGAGCACGGCGAGCGGCTCCCAACGCTTCAGCCACTCCTCGGGGAGCAGGCCGAAGCTGCCATCCCCCAGGGGGACGAACCCGTCGCCACGGCGCAGGGCGGCGAGGAGCCGGGGCAGGCCGATGGTCTCGCCTTCGAACTCCACGTCGCCATGGAGCTCGAACCAGTCGATGCCGGAGGCGACGCGGACCTGGAAGCGGCCCGCCGTACGGTAGAGCTTGCCCTGGGCCTCGACGGACCATCCCTCGGCGAGGAGGGTACGCACCGCGGCCGGCACCCGGCTCGGCGGGATGCGCAGCGTGGGCTCCCCGGCCGGACCGGCCGGACCGGTGCGGAACCCGAGAGTCGTGAGGCGGGCGACGGCCCGCTCCTCCGCCTCCCGGTCGCGGAGGAAGTAGCGGTGCTCCTTCTTGCGGTACATCCCGCGGCGCCCGGCGCCGGCCGCCACCTCGAGGCCGTCATAGAGGAAGAAGACGTGCGCCAGGGGCCAGTCGTTGGCCGGCGAGGCGAGGCTCGCCGGGGGAGAGAGGCGGAGGCGGCACTGCGGCGCCTCGGTGACCTCCTCGAAACGGAGCGAAGGGGGCAGATCGAGGCGGGGGAGCACCGGCGCGGCCAGGAGCATGTCGAGGAAGTCCTCGCGCTCCCCGGCGGGCACGCGCAGCGAGCCGGCGCGGCGGAGCAGTGGGAGCCAGGCCGCGCCGCCGCCGGTGTCGACCGGCATCACCCGGTCCGGCCTGAGCAGCAGGCCCGCCTGGTCGAGGATCGACAGCTCGCGGGCATCCCGGTGGACGCCGTCGCCGCGCAGCTCCGGAATCATCTCGCAGCCGCCGCTCTTCGTCTCGCGCACCGTGAGCCACAGCTCCCACGGCGGACCATCGCTCCAGGCCAGCGGCGTCTCGCCGATCTCCTGGCCTTTGTCGCGGAGATGGCAGCGGCCGGTGGCGCAGAGGCGCCGGGCCACGTCCTGCGCCAGCTCGTCCGGCACCCACACCTGCCGCGGAAGCTCCTGGTAGAGGGCGAACGACCGGCTCGACCACGCATTACCCTCCATCGCGCCGAAGAGCTGCGAGAGGATCGCGCGGTCGAGAGGGTCACGGCGCTGCGCCGCGTTGCCGCGGGTGATCCGGATCGGGCGCGGAGCTCCGGGTGTGCCGTCCTGCTTGCGCCGCAGGGCCTGGATGTCCAGGATGAGCCCCTGCCGGAGCAGGCTCGCGGGAAGGTCGATCACATAGAGGATCTCGTCCTCATGG
>Ga0062379_10000128_pt1 | contig 13916 bp, 12 predicted proteins | sample DOMMetBare2Fresh_2_FD_59484 | JGI IMG/M metagenome (GOLD analysis project Ga0062379, IMG submission 59484) | Wetland sediment microbial communities from St. Louis River estuary, USA, under dissolved organic matter induced mercury methylation -... | ecosystem: Environmental > Aquatic >...
GGGCCTGCCGCGGTCCGCCTGGAAGCGGCCTGGCACCTGCCGCGCGATTTCTTCCGGGGTTTCACCTTCCGCCGTCTGCCCGACGAGCCGGCACCGCGCACGGCGACCGGTTGGGACCCGGAGACGAACGTCCTCTCTCTCGACGCCCCCCTTTCCGGGGAGGGCTCGGCAGGTATGGCCTGCGAGCTGCGGTCGCCGGAGGAGGCGCCGGTCCTCGCCGCGCGCCTGGTGACCGGCGTGCCGCCGGGCTCGCCTCTGCCGGAGATCGCCGTGCGCCTCGCCACGACGCGCGGCACCAATGCCCTGCTGGAACGGAAGGGAGCGGCCACGGCTCTCTTCATCACCCGCGGGTTCGCCGATCTCCTGCGCATCGGCACGCAGCAACGCCCCGAGCTGTTCGCGCTCGCCATCGTGCGGCCCGAGCCACTCTACGAAGCGGTGGTCGAGGTTCCCGAGCGGCTGGCCGGTGACGGCTCGGTGCTCGCGGCCCTCGACGTAGAGGCCTTGCGGCCGGAGGCCGAGCGGCTCCTCGCGGCCGGATTCGGCTGCGCGGCCGTGGCGCTGTTGCACAGTTACCGCAATCCGCTCCACGAGGAGCAGCTCGGCGCGTTCCTCCGCGAGCTCGGTTTCCGGCACGTGGCGCTTTCGGCCCGCCTCGCACCTCTGATCAAGCTGGTGCCGCGCGCCGAGACCGCCGTGGTCGACGCCTATCTGTCGCCGATCCTGGAGGCGTACCTCGCGGGTGTGTCGCGCGCCGTGCCGCGCGGCTCGCTGCATGTGATGACGAGCGCCGGAGGCCTGGTGCGCGCGGACGCCTTTCGCGCCAAGGACGCCCTGCTCTCCGGCCCGGCCGGGGGAGTGGTCGGCGCGGCGCTGTCGGGCCGGCGTTCGGGGCTCTCCCGCGTCATCGCCTTCGACATGGGGGGGACGAGCACGGACGTGGCGCGGTACGACGGAGACTACGAATATCTGTTCGAGCACCGGGTGGGGGATGCGCACCTGGTGGCACCGGCTTTGGCGATCGAGAGCGTGGCGGCCGGCGGCGGCTCGGCCTGTGCCTTCGACGGCATCCAGCTCCGCGTCGGTCCGGAGAGCGCCGGCGCCTGGCCCGGCCCGGCCTGCTATGGAGCCGGCGGCCCGTTGACGCTCACCGACGTCAATCTGATCCTCGGCCGGCTCGATCCCCTCCGTTTCGAAATCCCGCTCGATGCCGCGGCGGCGGAACAGGCGTTCGCCGGCTTGCTGGCGCAGGTCGCCGGGCGGGAAAAGGGTGGCTCCCCGCCGCGTGAGGAGATCCTCGCCGGCCTCCTGGAGATCGCGGATGAGCGGATGGCCGAGGCGATCCGCGACATCTCGTTGCGGCGCGGCTACGATCCTGCCGAGTACGCGCTCGTCGCGTTCGGCGGGGCCGGCGGCCAGCATGCCTGCGCGGTCGCCGAGCTGCTGGGGATCACGCGCATCGTCGTGCCGCGGGATGCCGGTCTTCTCTCGGCGCTCGGTCTGGGAGCCGCCGTGGTGGAGCGCTTCGCTCAGCGGCAGGTGCTGCAGCCGCTCTCCGCCGTGAAGGAACGGCTCCCGGCCTGGCTCGGTGAGCTGGCGGCCGAGGCGTTGCAGTCGGTCGTAGCGGAGGGCATCTCCACCGCGGAGGCACAGGTGCGGCGCCGGTTGCTCCATCTGCGCTTCGCCGGTCAGGAAGAGGCGCTGGCGGTCGAGATGCGGGATGGCGAGCCTCCGGAAGAGGCGTTTGCCGCGGCCTACCGGGAGGTCTATGGATATGTCCCCGAGGGGCGGGGGATCGAGCTCGAGTCGATCCGTGTGGTGGCTTCGTCCGCCGCGGAAGCGCTGCCCCTGGACGATGTCCCCGAGGAGCCGCGCAATGCCCTTTCCGCCGGCACACGGCGCGCCTGGACGGGTGGGCAGTGGGTGGAGGTGCCGGTCTTCGACCGTGCAGCTCTCCGGGCCGGTGACCGGTTCACCGGGCCGGCGCTGGTCTTCGAGAGCCACAGCGCGACGCGGGTGGGGGAGGGGTGGGAGGGACGGCTCGACGGCGCGGGAAATCTCGTCCTGACCGCCGGGGCCACGGGTTAGACTCCGCGGAAAGGAGACGCGAGGTGTTCCAGACCGAGCCGAATGAGCAGGAGAAGCGGATCGCGGAGCGCATTCAGCCGCTGCGCAGGATTTGTGGCGTGCTGGCGGGCCTCGTCGGAGTCTCCGCGGTGACGGCCTGGATGCTCGTGGAAGGGCGCGGCTTCCGCTGGAATCAGGGCGTCCCCGACGCCGTCCCGCTGAGCCTGACCGTCTGCGCCATGATCATGATCCTCCTCTCCTCGCGCCTGCGATCGACCTTGCTGCGCCGCGCCTTCCCGCGGACCCCGGGTCTGGAGATCCAGTTGGAAACCCTGCTGGACGCATACCAGCAGGCGACGCTGGTGAGCTTCGCGGTGCTGAGCGTGGCGTCGATCCTGGCCGTGCTGGTCGCCCTCTTCTCGGGCACCGCCTTCTACGGGATCTTTCTCTGCCTCGCCGCCGCCTTCGCCATGTTCACCCGCTGGCCGAACGTCCACGACGCCGACCGCCTGGCGCGCGGCAGGCGCTCGCCGTAAAGGGCTCAGCAGGGGCCGAAGTAGAAGTCGTTGACCTGCGGATCGAGAGCGATGCGGATGGAGTCGAGGAGCCCGGAGTAGCCGAGGAAGACTTGGCGCGGAGGCCAATCGGGACAGACGAAGAAAGCGCCCTCCGTCCAGAGAGATTCCCCTTCCTGGGCGATCAAGGTGAATGCGACGCGGACGATATGCCCCCGCTGGATCCCGATCCGGGTGCTGAGGATGGCCGGCTCTCCTTCCTCGGTACGGATTCCCGCTTCCCTGGCGAGGTCAGCGGAGAGAACGGACCATGCCGCCCCTGTGTCGACCTGTGCATAGACCGTCTGGATAAGCCCCGCGAGCTTGATGCCTACGAAGATCTTCGCCGTGTTTTCACGGTGCCAGAGGGCATGATCGAGAAACTTCGAGCGGCCTGTCGTGAACAACCCTCGGTGGTATCTGAGCACGGGAATCTAATCTTCGATGTACTGGAGAAGAGCTGGGATGTCAGGAGCCTTTGCGCGAAGGAGCTTCATCAGGTCCCGGAGCTCTGGTGAAGACCCCAAGAGCTCGTCTCCCATCAGAGCCACCCACTTTCCACGGTGCTTCCTCGCATGCTCCTTCAGCCACTGAACTTCGGCACTCCGGTCGAGACCATCGGCTGGAGTGAGCTTGTAGGTTGGTGGAGCCACCAGCTTTTCAAGCATCGCAAGCTCTGGCTCCGCCGAGCCATGCTCCCGGGCTTCGGCGAGGAGGTCTCTCGCGCCGCGAAAGTCTGCGCTGTGCAGAAGAGCTCGAATTCGCGGCACGTACAGCGCGCTCTCGTCGGTTCGCGCGATTTGGAAGGCTTTGCCCATGTTTCTGGCTCCCGTCGCTCTCGCAGAGATGATACCGCAGCCGGCCAGCCGGCGTCACTCCTATAATCGCTCCATCGTGAGCCGTCCTTCTTCCACCCGCCCCGAAGCCGTTCAGCTCGAGCTGTTCACGCACCGCTTCGCCGCGGTGGCGCGGCAGATGGGGGAGATGCTGCGGCGTACGGCGGTCTCCACCAACGTCAAGGAGCGGCTCGATTTTTCGTGCGCGCTGCTCGACGCGGGGGGGGAGCTGGTGGTCAACGCGCCGCACATCCCGGTCCATCTGGGGGCTCTCGGGCTCTGTGTGCGGCGGCTGCGGGAGACGATTGCGATGGGACCGGGGGACGTGACCGTCACCAACCATCCGGCGTTCGGCGGCTCCCACCTTCCGGATGTCACGGTGGTGACTCCGGTCCATGAGGGAGAGGCCCTCCTGGGCTACGTGGCGAGCCGGGCTCATCATGCCGAGATCGGGGGGATTCGCCCCGGTTCCATGCCGCCCGGTGCGCGCCGGCTGGTGGAGGAAGGGGTGGTCCTCCCTCCGCTGCATCTGGCCCGCGGCGGCGTCTTCGCCTGGGAAGAGCTGCGGGGGCGGCTCCTGGCGCCTCCCTATCCGACCCGGGCGGTCGAGGAGAACCTGGCGGATCTGCGGGCGGCGGTGGCGGCGAATCACCGCGGCGTCGAGGCGCTGCGCAGCCTGGCGGGCGAGCACGGCCGGGAGGCCGTCGCCCGCTACATGGCCGCTCTCAAGGAGCGCGCCGAGGAGCGGCTGCGCGCGGCTCTGGCCCGGTTGCCCCCGGGGCGGGCGACGGCGCTCGAACGATTGGATGACGGCTCGCCCATCGCCGTCGCCCTGGAGGTCTCGCCGTCCGGCGCCCTGGTCGACTTCACCGGCTCGGCCGGCGTGCATCCGGGCAACCTCAACGCGCCGCCGGCGGTCGTGCGGAGCGCCGTGCTCTACGCCCTGCGCCTCCTCATCGCCGAGCCGCTGCCGCTCAACGAGGGGATCCTGCGGCCGGTCGAGATCCGCGTTCCTCCGGGAATGCTCAACCCGCCGTTTCCGGACGATCCGGCGGAGGCTCCGGCGGTGGTCGGCGGCAATGTCGAGACCAGCCAGCGGATCGTCGACACCCTCCTCGCCGCCCTCGGCCTCGCCGCGTGCAGCCAGGGGACGATGAACAACGTCCTGTTCGGCAACGGCCGGTTCGGCTACTACGAGACGGTCTGCGGCGGGAGTGGCGCCGGGCCGGGGTTCGTGGGGGCGAGCGCGGTGCACACGCACATGACGAACACGCGGATCACCGATCCGGAGATCCTGGAGCACCGCTATCCGGTTCGCCTCGAGCGCTTCGCCATCCGCCGTGGCTCGGGAGGCGCCGGCTGGTGGCCGGGCGGCGACGGTGCGGTCCGTGAGCTGACGTTCCTGGAGCCCGTCTCGCTGTCGCTGTTGACCCAGCATCGCGTGGAGCGTCCCTATGGCGTCGCGGGTGGCTCTCCCGGCCTCCCCGGACGGCAGCGTCTCGTGCGTGCCTCGGGAGAGATCGTCGAGCTGGCGCCGGTCGATGGCTGCGAAGCCGGCCCCGGCGACCGGCTGGTGCTGGAGACGCCGGGGGGTGGAGGGTGGGGGCTCGGTGAGCCGGATCAGCCGGGACCGAAATAGAAGTCGTTGGCCTGTGGATCGAGGGCGATGCGGATCGAATCGAGGAGGCCGGAGTAACCCAGAAAGCTCAACCCCTCCGGCCAGTCGGGAGAAACGAAGAAGATCCCTTCCGTGGCGAGCTCTTCCCCTTCATCCGCCAAAAAAGTGAATGGAACTCGAACGAGAGATCCCACCTTCCGGCCAAGCCAGGTATTCATGATGGCCTGATTCTCCGGATCGGCAGGCAGGGCCAGCTTCCGCGCGATGTCAGGGGATAGGACAGACCACGCAGCGCCTGTGTCGAGCTGGGCAAAGACAGCTTCATCCATTCCGGAAAAGGCGATCTTGACGTGCACCTTGGCCGTTCGGTTGGCCGGCTCCCGGCCGTGGTCGAGAAACCGCGAGCGGCCCGTGGTGAAGGCGAGTGAGCGAAGCCTGAGCACCGGCGATCAGTGAATGCGGTGAAGGAGAGGGCGGGCCTTCGGAGGGGCCGCCGCCAGCTTGGCGGTGACTTCGTCCAGGGTCTTCGCATGGGCCAGCAGCTCATGGCCGAGGAGGGCCACCCATTGCCCCCGATACTCTGCGGCGTGCTGCTCCAGCCAGTGAAACTCGGGGGTTCGATCGAAATCGCTGGCCGGCCGCAACTCCTGCCTGGGAGGAGCCAGCAGCTTCACCAGCTTCTCGAGACCGGGTTCCGCCGAGCCATGCCGCCGGGCTTCGGCAAGAAGATCTCGCGCGCCGCGAAAATCAGCGTCGAGGAGGAGAGCGCGGATGCGCGGCACATAGGGCTCGCTCTCGTCGGTGTGCGCTATTTTCAGTGCGTTGCCCATGGTCTCGATGGCTCCGATAGTTCTCGTAGAGAGAATACCGCAACGCGCCGCCGAGCTCAAACTTCCCGACTCCGCCGCTGCCGCAGCACCTCATACACCGCCAGCGCCACCGACGTCGAGAGATTGAGCGAGCGGAGGGCCGGATCGAGCATGGGGATGGCGACCAGCCGGTCGCTCCAGCGCTCGCGGATCTCCCGCGGCAGCCCGACGCTCTCGCGGCCGAACACCAGGACGGCGCGCGGTGGATAGCGTACGTCCCAGAAGGTCCGTGGCGCTTCGGAGGTGAAGAAGAACGGCTCGCCCAGCTCCGGGAGCCGTTCTTCGCAGGCGTTCCAGGACGGCCAGAGGCGCGGATCGACCCGCGGCCAGTAGTCGAGCCCGGCGCGCCGCACCTCCCGCTCGGCGAGGGAAAATCCCAGCGGCTCCACCAGGTGGAGGCGCGCGCCGGCCGCCAGGCAGGTCCGCCCCGCGTTGCCGGTGTTCCAGTGGATCTCCGGCTCGACGAGGACGACGTGGAGGTCGGGCGCGCTCACCCGCGCATCGTATAGGGACGCGGCCCGGATCACTGCGTCAGATGGATGTCGATCTGGCCGACGCCGCAGTCGGCCTCGACGCGGGCCTTGCCGGTCCCCTTGTTCCAGCGGATCTCCCGCGCCACCAGCCCCGCGCTCTCGTAACGCCGGCCGGCCGCCACCAGCTTGGCCTCGCCGATGCCGGTATCCGCGTTCACCGAGCCGACGGCGGAGGCCGGCAGGGTGATGTCGAGCTCGCCGACGCCCAGGTCGGCGCTGACGTTGGTCGCCAGGCCCGAGATCGACAGCTTGCCGACGCCCAAATCGGCGCGGAGGTCGAGCTGGCGGGGCATCAGCACGCGCACGTGCGCCTCCAGCCCCTTGTTGCGGCTCTTGGGCCATTCCTTCACACGCAGTGTCAGGGCGTTGCCGTCGTGGCTGAACACCACCTTGACGCGCTTCGCCAGGTCCTCACAGGCGCCGCCGCGGTCGTCGCACTCCAGGTTCACCTCGAGCTCGACCTGCGCGGCGCTCGATCCTTCGATGATCACCTCGCCCACCGGGACGTCGACGAGGATGCGCTCCAGGCCGCTCGCCGGGAACTGTTTGACAAAATGGCGCACGACCACGTCGTGGTCGGCGCGCGCGGGGATGGTCCAGAGCAGGGCGGCGACGGCCAAGGTCCATGCGGTCTTGTTCATGATCTCCCTCCGTTGGGAGCCCGCCGGCGGGCTCTTCTGTCCCATACGATGAAAACCGCCAGGAGGTTCCAGCTCAGGCGGGCGGTGGGGGGCATACAGGGATCGCGCGCCCGTTCACCCGGCCCACCGGCAGGACGCCGATCAGGCTGTTGGTGAGGAAGACGGCGCGCGCCTGTTCGAGGTCTTCCGGCCCCAGGGAGCGCTCGGTGACGGCCCCACGGTCGAGGAGCCGGCGGCGGACGGTCCCCGGCAGGCAGCCGTCGTCCAGGGGAGGAGTGACGATCCCCTCGTCCAGGGCGATCAGCAGATTGCTCCGTGCCCCTTCGGCGAGACGCCCGCGCTCGTTCAGGAGGATCGCCTCGAAGGCCCCGGCCCGTTCGGCGCGGAGGAGGGCGAGCCGGTTCGCCTGCCAGCAGAGGCTCTTCAGGCCGGCGAGCGGACCCCGGGAGTCGATCCGCAGTTCGGGGACGACGAGGACCGCCACGCCCTCCCGGGCTTGCGAGGCGCTCGGCGGCTCGTAGGGGGCGGCCGTGACGAGCCGGGTCGGGCTCCCACCGGTCCCCCGTGTCACGGTGATCCGCAGGCGGGCCCAGGGGCGCGGCGCCGCGGCGGCGACCTCGGCGACCGCCGTCTCCAGGGCGGCGCGATCCTCGGGGATCTCGATCTCCACCCGCCGCAGGCCGGCGAGGAGCCGGTCGAGATGCGGTCCGGCGTGCCCGGCCGTTCCCGCCTCCACGCGGAGGGTCTCGAACAGGCCGTCGCCGTGGAGGAAGCCGGCGTCACCGGGATCGATCCGGACGGCGTCCGCCGGCACGGCGCGGCCGTTCCACCAGGAGAGGCTCATCCGCTCTCCGCGGCGCCGAGGGCGGTGAGGAAGGCGCGGGCCTTGACCACGCTCTCCGCGTATTCCGCCTCGGGGTCCGAATCGGCGACGATGCCGCAGCCGGCGTGGTAAGCGACCCGTCCGCGCGCCGCCGCGGCGGTGCGGATCGCCACGGCGAGCTCGAGATCGCCGTCCAGGGAGATCCAGCCGAAGGCTCCCATGGCGGGACCGCGCCGCACCTCCTCTTCGCGCGCCGCCACGGTCATCGCCTGGATCTTCGGCGCTCCGGTGATCGAGGCGGGGGGGAAGGCGGCGCGCAGGAGATCGACCGCCCGTTCGGGGCCTTCGCCCTGCAGCCGCCCGCGCACGGTCGAGACGGTGTGATGGAGCGTCGGCAGGGTGATCAGCTCGGCATGATGGATGACTTCGACCGAGCCGGTCTCGCAGACGCGTCCCAGGTCGTTGCGGGCGACGTCGACGATCATGGTCAGCTCGGCGCGGTCCTTGACGCTCGCCAGGAGCTCGCGGGCGAGGGCCCGGTCCTCGCGCGGTTCCTGCCCGCGCGGGCGCGTCCCCTTGATCGGCCGTGTCTCCGCATTCCGGCCGCGGACGGAAAGGAAGAGCTCCGGGCTCACCGAGAGGAGCGCCCGGCCGCGGCCCAGGTCGAGGAACGCCCCATGATCGGCCGGGCTCGCCGCGCGCAGCCGCCGGTAGAGATCGGGGATGCGGTCCGCCGGCAGGGCCGTCTCGATCCGCCGGCAGAGGTTCACCTGGAAGATCTCGCCGGTCCCGATCCGCTCTACGGCCCGCAGGACCCCCGCCTCGAAGCCGCCGCGGCGGGGCCGGCTGGTCACCGGACCCGCCGCCAGGCGGCCGGGCGGGATCTCGGGAATCGTCAGGCTTTGCGCCGCCGCCAGCACCTCTTCGGCGGCGCGTACCGGGTCCTCACCGGCACCGGGGCCGGGCCAGGCGGAGCTGCTCTCCAGGGTCCAGGCATGGCCATCCCAACGGAGGCCGGCGGTGTAGAGCGCCAGATGGAGGTCGGGGAGGCGGAGGTCGTCGATCAATCCGGCGGGCGAGGGTTGGAGCCTCTCGATCTCGGCGCCCAGCTCGTAGCCCAGGAACCCCACCAGCAGGGCGCGCGCCGGGCCTCCCCACGCCGCGAGGGCCGCCTCCAGCAGATCGAACCCTCCCGCGGAGAGATTCCGCGTTCCGCCTGGACCGGTCACCTTTGCCCGGCCGTGCCGTGTGGTGAGAACGGCCAGCGGCTCGGCGAAGAGGAGATGCCCGCCCGGTCCGCCGTCGAGCCAGGAAAAGCCCGGCCGGTGCCGCAGCACCTCGGCGACCTGCTCCGGCCGCGGGGGGGCTCCGCGGCGGAGGCGCAGCGGCGTGACGGCACCGCGCCCGGCCGAAGCCGGCAGCACCGTGCGCAGCCGCTCCACCAGCCGGCGGCGGCGGGCCGTGGAGAGCCGGTCGTGCCACATGCGATTTACCAGGTCTGCGAGCGGTAGAGGAAGTTGAACAGCATGTCGTTGCCGGCGGGCGTGAGGAAGGACGCGGGATGGATCTGCACTCCTTCGACGCCCAGCCCCGACAGGCGGAGCCCCAGGATGGCGCCGTCCTTTTCCGACCAGGCGCTGAACTCCAGGAAGGGCGGCTCCTCGCCGCCCTCGACGGACACGTCCGTATAGTAGTGTCCCGCCACGATCGGCGAGGGGAGTGTCGCGAAGATCCCCTGGCCGTCGTGGCGCAACCGCATCGGCGGCCCGGCGAGCACGTTGCTGCGCCGGCGTCCCTTTCCCGTCTTCTTCGCGGGCAGCAGGCGGGCGTCGGCGACGAGGGCGATGATCTGCATCCCCAGGCAGAGGCCGAGGACCGGGATCTGCCCCGCCAGCTCCTGCACCACCCGCCGGCCGATCTTGCACTCCTCGGCCGCCAGGGGACCCGGCGTCAGCACGATCCGCCGCGGCTTCAGCGCCAGAAGCTGGTCGAAGGTGATCTCTCCGGCCGGCCGGATCTCGCACTCGGCCTCCAGCTCTTTCAGGATTCCGGCCAGAATGGGAGTGGACAGATCTCCATGGTCGAGCAAAAGCACGCGCATGCGGGGGATCTTACATCTCCAGACGATCGGCGCGCTCGTCGCCTCCTTGCAGGACGGCTTCGGAGTCCGCCATCTCGTCGGTCGGGCAGCCGTCGAGCTGGAGGGCGACGGAGCTCTGGTAGGCGTCGTCGAGGAGGCCGTTTTTTTGCAGCCAGAGGGCATAGCGCGAGCCCCGACTCCGGCCGGCGGCGGTCGCCGCGTCCAGCTTGCGCCAATCGTCCGCCACGGCCTTGACCTCGCAGAGGACGCGGCCGGAGCTGCGGAAGACGAAGGTGAGATTCTGGGGACGCGGGGCCACCGGCGTATTGGAGCGTTGGGCCACCACGGCCACGAGACCCTGGCCCGGCAACGTCGAGAGATCCAGCAGCGCCGGCTGTGGATCCTCGGCGGCGAACCGCGAGACCTCGATCCGGTCCGCATCCCCGACCCGGGCCAGGAGGGTGCTCCAGCGGGCGCTGTCCGGCTTGGGCTCGGCTGGCGGCGCGAGCAGGGGCTTCTCCCCGGCATAGGCATAGTTGACCGGCAGGACGAAGCCGAGCCCTTCCGTGCGGTCGAGCTTGCCGGCGAGGATCCCGACGACCCGTCCCTGGCCGTCGAGAAGGGGAGCGCCGCTGGTTCCCGCGTTGACGTTGCCGTCGATCTGCAGGAACGCGAGGCCGAAGAGGCTCCGCGCCGTATTGCTCACGATCGCCTGATGGACCATGAATTCCGGACCCTCGGGGGTCGCGAGGAAGACCACCCGGTCGCCGTTGCGCAGGCTCATCGCATCCCCCAGGGGGAGCGGAGCAGCTCCCGCGCCCGGGACCCGCACCAGGGCGAGGTCGAGCCAGTCGTCGCGCTGCACCGTCTGGGCCGTGGCCGTGCGGCCATCCGGGAAGACGGCGCGCAGCGGCTCGCCGGCCGGGCAGAGCAGGTGCGCGTGGGTCAACACCAGGTCGGGAGCCACGAAGAAGCCGGAGCCCAGGGAGGAGGCGCAGCGGAGCCGCACCGTCGCCGGAGTGGCGCGGTCGCCGATGACCCGGACGTCCAGGGCGGGCGCCACCGCCACGGTGCGGGCGTCCGGCAAGCTGATCTCGGTCGGTGCGTTGCGGATCTGCCAGCGCCAGGCCCAGGCCGCCAGGGCGACCAGGGCGAGCAGGATGACGGTGGACCCGAAGCGGGAGCCGCCGGCCGGTGCCGGCTCCTCGGCCACCCGTTCCGCCACGTGGGGGGTGGTCGTGGCGCGGCCGCCATGCTCCCGGACCACCTCGATCAGCGCGCGGGCCGTCTCGCGGGTCCTCCCTTCCATCAGAACCGCGTGGGGGATGCTCAGGGCCTGCTGGGCCGCCGAGAAGGTCGGGGCCGGTGCCGGCAGGCTCGACAGGGCCTTGGCCAGTTGATAGCGCTTGCGCGGATCGGACGGCGCGGTGTCGACCACCACGTCCACCAGCAAGCTCCCCTTGCAGTGCGGACAGACACGAGCCGCGAGGGGCGCGGGCTCGCCGCAGCGAGGGCACCGCCCCCGCTCGGTGACGTCGGACATTTGCGGCAGATTCTAACCCAGTTTTCGGCTCACAGATAACCCAGCGACCGCAGCAGGTCTTCCGTCTCCTTGCTGACCGCCCGCTCGCCGCCGCAGGTGCCCCCCTGTGCGTCCACCTCGACGTCGACCCGCGGCGCGCGGTCCCACTTCCAGAGCTCGCGCTCCAGCCGCTCCCCGTCCTGGCGGAACTGGTCGAAGACGTTCTTCGTCTCGCCGGGGTCGTTCTCCAGGTCGAAGAGGACGAAGCGCACCCCCTCGCCGCCGATGAACCGCTGCTCGGGGCGGGTCTGGGCGAAGATCAGCTTGAACCGGCCGTCGCGCGCCACCTTCTGCCACTTGTTGTTGGTCTCCCAGCCGGCCTCGGAGAACGCGACGCCGGGCGAGGGAGCCGGAGCCGTTCCGGCCTTCGCCTCCTCCGCGCCGCGCGGCGGAGGCTCCTTCTCGCCGCGCAGGCGGGCGGTGAGCGTGTGCCCCTGCATCCAGGTCCCCCCCGTGAGCTTCGCTCCGGCCGCCTCCAGGAGCGTCGGCGCGAGGTGGATCAGCTCGACCGGCTCCTTGTCCACCCGCGGCGCGAGGACGCCGGGGTAGTGGAGGATCAGAGGAACGTGCAGGCAGGTCTGGAAGCTGAAGCGGCCATGGTCGAAGTAGTAGCCGTGATCGCCCAGCGACTCGCCGTGGTCGGCGGTGAAGGCGGTCAGCGTCTTCTGGAGCAGGCCGCGCGTCTTCATCTCGGCGAGCAGGCGTCCGATCTGCCCGTCCGTATAGGCGATCTCGGCGTCATAGCGCGCCACGTAGAAGGCGAGCTCGTCGCGGCCGTCGAGCATCCGCTCCTTGCCGATCCCGAACATCTGCTGCTTCGGCTTGTCCGACAGCGGGATGCGCACCGAGGCGTCGAAGTGCGCGTCGTTCTGGAAGCGGTCTCGGTACGGCGGCGGCGGCTCGTATGGCGCATGCGGATCGAGATAGTGGACCCAGAGGAAGTAGGGCTTGCCGCTCGCCTTCAGCCGGTCGAGCTGGCCGATGGCGAGGTTGGTCACCGCCTCGGCGCGGTTGGGATCGGCCCCCTTCTGGCTCTCGTGGAGCTTCCAGGTCTCGATGAACTCGTCGAACCCCTGGTCGAAGTAGAAGTCGCTCCCCACGGCGGCGTTGGCGACCACCGCGGCCGTGGCATACCCCCGGCGCTTCAGCTCCTCGGCGAGCATCGAGAACTTGCACGACACCGGCTGGCCGGCGGTGCGGACGATCTGGTTGTCCTTGGGGTAGCTCGCCGTGAAGATCGACGCGAACGACGGCGTCGTCTTCGGCCACTGCACCTGCGCCTGGTCGAAGCGCACCCCCTCGGCGGCCAGCTTGTCGACCACCGGCGACGTGGGGCGCACGTAGCCATAGCTCGACAGGTGGTCGGCGCGTAGCGTATCCACCGTGATCAGGAGGATGTTGCTGCCGGCCGGCAGCGGAGCGGGCCCCGCCACCTCCGGCTCGTGCCGCGTGCAGGCGGCGGTGCCGGCCAGGGCGGCGGCCAGGAGGATCGGGAGAAGCACGCGCACGGGTGGCGTGCGGAGAGGGATGAAGAGGGTCTGGGGCATCGAAGGGGGCTTCCGGTGGTTTCGTGGTCTCGAAGTGGACTCTGCTTCTACGGTCCGGGCGCGCGAAGCGTCCGCCGGACCGGGAGCGCCGGCCGGATATCTTAGCCCCAATGCCGTTCGGAGAGGACAGGGGCCGGCGCGGAGAGCCAAGGGGACGCGCCGGAAAATCCGGTCGCGAGGCCGTCTAACTGCCCGAGAGGCGAACCATGAGAGTCCACCCGGCGATCCGACAAGCGTGCTACTCTTCAAGGCAAACACCCAACGCCGTTCTCACTGGCGCGCTGGAAGGCACCTGGCTGAATGCGTTCCCCGGTATCGATGCGATGACCTCACGGCCGGCCTTGATCTTGTCGTCGGGCGCGCTCTGTGCCGTCGCCCTGGGCTTCGCCCTCGCAGGCCGCCAGCCCGGTCCTGAAGTTGACACGACGTCAGAGGGTCGAAGGGCGCTGGTCCAATCTCTCGAATCTCGGCGTTGTATCGAAGGACGCCTGACCGGTGGTTTTCGTCACGGGCGTATTGAGCGGCATGGGGGCTCATGCTCGGCGGGACTGCGCCTCTTCGAGGCGAGCAAGGGAACAACTCCGGAGAGAATGGCCGACCAGGGCGTCACGGAGCTGCTTGATCAAAGATGGCATCAGGCGGTGATTCATCTCGAAGAAGCGTCCGCGCGCAGCGCAGACAATCCTCGGATCGCTGCAGATCTTGCCGCCGCCTATCTGGAACGAAGCGATCGGTCAAGTCGGGCGCTCGACAATTTTCTGGCCTT
>Ga0062379_10000130_pt1 | contig 13782 bp, 4 predicted proteins | sample DOMMetBare2Fresh_2_FD_59484 | JGI IMG/M metagenome (GOLD analysis project Ga0062379, IMG submission 59484) | Wetland sediment microbial communities from St. Louis River estuary, USA, under dissolved organic matter induced mercury methylation -... | ecosystem: Environmental > Aquatic > Freshwater...
AGTCGAGCGTCCGGGTTCATGACGGACGCGGACGGGTTGACGAAGGACGCGGACAGGCTCAACCCGGACGTGGATGTCTTAGCAAGTCGAGCGTCCGGGTTCATGACGGACGCGGTCGGGTTGACGAAGGACGCGGACAGGCTCGACCCGGACGCGCGCCGGGGAGGGTCCTCGTTGCTCACCTCCGCAGCAGGAGCACCGGCTCCACCGCGGCGGCCTTGCGCACCGGCCACCAGCTCGCGGCGAGGGCAGGGTTGGGCGACTCAGTCACAGATGCTCAGCTTCTCCCGCCTGGCGAGCCCCCGCTCGACTGCTGGGCTCAGTGGCTCGAGTTTCGCAAGGCCGCCAGCCAACCTCAGAGCCCATCTGTGGCGCTGCCGAGGTCGACAGGCGTGCGCGGAGCCGCGAGACGAACCTGCAGGCTAGTCCGGGACGCAGACGGGACAGCATTGGCCTGGGGGTACTTCGGTGTGCTCGCCCGGCTCGCAAGCGGGGGGAGGGCAGGACACGAACCGGCAGTCGAGCTTGGCCTCGGCCGGCACCGCCATCGCGGACGCCAAGGCCAGCAGCGCGGCAGTCAGGCTCAAGAGCATGCACCGGGTCCTCGTCTTCTTGCTCATGGGAACCTCCTCTTTGCGGTGGTCTGAAGAGACCACCATGCATTCATGCTCTCACAGAACGGGCCTGCACTTGAAGGCGCGAGGGGGCGCCAGCTCCAGGGCCTTGGGAAGGCGGCCCGCGCATCCAGGGTGGACAACACGTCTTCGACGGACAGCTTTGCGCCCATGCGGCGGAATGCCTCCGATCTGCGGCAAACAGGGTCCAGGCGGCCGTCAGACCTCGTTGCTCACCTCCGCAGCAGGAGCACCGGCTCCACCGCGGCTGCCTTCCGCACCGGCCACCAGCTCGCGGCGAGCGCGGCGGCGGTGAGGAGGAGGGCGGTGGCGACGAGGGCGGTGGGGTCTCCGGCATCAATGCCATAGAGCAGGCCCGCCAGGGAGCGCGACAGAGCATAGGCACCCGCGAGGCCGATCGCCAGGCCGCATGCGAAGACCACCAGGACCTCCCGCAGGAAGAGCGCCACGACCTGACCGCGGCGCGCGCCCAAAGCCATGCGGAGGCCGATCTCCTTGACCCGCTGGCTCACCGAAAAGGCCACGAGGCCGGCGAGGCCGACCAGGGTGAGGAGGAGCGCCGCGCCTCCGAAGAAGGCCAGCAGCACCGCTCCCAGGCGCGGCAGCGCGAGCTGCCGGCCGAGCACCTGGGGGAACGTCGAGGGACGCAGGAGCGGCACGCCCGGAGCGAGCGTGCGGAGCGTCCGGAGGACCGGTTCGAGCACCAGCTCGGGGCGGCCGGTGGTGCGGACGTGCAGGGTCAGCCGCGCCGCCCAGCTCTGCGCCAGCGGACGGTAGACGTAGAGCGGCGTCTCCTCGCCCAGAGAGTTGACCTTCGCATCGCGCGCCACACCGGCGACCTCCACCACCTCGTTCTCGGGCAGGAAGGTCATCCGGCGGCCGACCGGGCTCTCGCCGGGCCAGAGCTTCTCCGCCATGGTGCGGTTGACCACCACCACGGCGCGCCCACCCTGCCGGTCCTCCTCCGTGAACGCGCGGCCCGCCAGAACCGGTATCCCCAGGGTGTCGAAATAGCCCATCCCCACGGTGTTCATCTGGACGATCGGGCTCTCCTCGACGGTCTTCCCCCCTCCCTCCAGGACGGCGGTGCGCATCAGCCGGGGCGCATCCGGATCGAGCGGCAGGCTCGCCGCCACGGCCGCGGAGCGCACGCCGGGGAGGGCCTCCACCCGTTCGACGATCCGGCGTACGAGCTGCCGCCCTTCCTCGGGGCCGAGCCCCTGGCCGTCGAGATCGAAGGTGACGGCCAGGAGGTCGTCCGTGGTGAAGCCCGGATCGATCTTGAGCGCGTTGTGCAGGCTCCACAGGAACAGCGCGGTGCCCACGAGGCAGACCGTCGAGAGGGCGACCTGCCCGGCCACCAGGACGCTCCGCAGCCCGAAGCGCCGGAAGCCCGCCGCCGCCGCGTCGAAGTCACCGCGGAGCGCCGCGATCGGGGCGGAGCGCGACGCCTGGAGCGCCGGGGCAAGCCCGAAGACGAACGCGGCCAGCAGGGAGACGCCGAAGGCGAACAGGAGGACACGGACGTCGAGAGGAACCTCCAAGGTCGCGGGAAGGATCGGATTCTCGAAACCGAGCAGCGCCCGGCGCGCCCAGACGGCGAGCAGCACCCCCACGCCGCCCGCCACCAGGGCGAGCACCAGGCTCTCGGCGAGGAGCTGGCGGACGAGCCGCCCGCGCGTCGCCCCCACGGCGAGCCGCACCGCCATCTCGCGGCGCCGCCCGGAAGCCCGCGCGAGCTGCATGCCGGCGACGTTGGCGCAGGCGATCAGGAGCACCAGGGCGACGAGGGCGAGGAGAAGGGACCCGGCGGCCAGGAAAGGCCCCTGCTCGTTGGCGGAGATCGTCGCCCGGTCCAGGGGGATGAGGGCGAGCGACCGGCCACGGTTGGCATCGGGAAAATCGCGCGCGAGCCGCGCGGCGAGAGCGCCCATCTCCGCCTGCGCCCGCTCCAGGCTCACCCCCTCCTTGAGCCGGCCGACCGGCAGGAAGAGGAGCGGGCGGCGCAACGTGAAGAATGGGCGGTAGATGCTGGGGAGGATCTGGCCATGCGCCGACAAGGGGACCCAGAGCTTCTGGCTCTCCAGACGGCCGACACCGGTGAAGGCGGCCGGGGCCACCCCGATCACGGTGAAACCGAGGCCGTTGATGAGGAGAGTCTTCCCGATCTCTCCTGGATCGGCGCCGAACCGGCTCCGCCAGAGCGCATCGCTCAGCACCACCACCGGCGGTCCGCTCTCCGTCCGGCTCTCCTCGGGAGAAAACGTGCGGCCGAGCGCAGCCTCGACGCCCAGGACGTCGAAGAAATTGCCCGAAACGAGCCCCGCATCGACCTGAACGGGCTCCCCGCCACCCGCCAGGCTCACCGCGACCGGCTGATAGGCGGCGAGCCCGGACCAGACGGAGCTGCCGTCCCGGTAGTCCTCATAGTTCGGGAAGGAGACCGGAAAGTAGCCCGGCCCCTGCGTGGACACCGTATGCACCAGCACCAGCCGTCCCGGATCCGCGACCGCGACAGGCCGCAGGAACAGGGCGTTCATCAACGCGAACACCGTCACATTGGCGCCGATGCCGAGCGCCAGCGACAGGACCGCGACCACGGCGAAGCCGGGAGATCGCACGAACAGGCGCAGGCCATAGGCCATGTCGCGGATGAGCTGCTCCACCGGTGCCTCCTCTCGGGGCTCGCCCCTCACCGGCACTGCTCCAGCACGTAGATCTTCATCGTCTCCGGCAGGCTGTCGCGGGTGATCTCCACGTCCGGGCCACCCACCCGGACCACCGACTCGACAGGATACCGCCCGGTGAAGGCGGTGACGGGGAGGATGGTCTTCAGGCGGCCTCGCGGGTTGTGGTAGTGCATGGGGATGACGATCCGGGGGCGGATCTGGCGGATCACTTCGTCGAGGTCGTCCAGCTCGATGTTGTGGACGCCTCCGGTGATCGCGAAGAGGACGTCGATGGTCCCCGCCAGCTCTTCCACCACCTCGGGGGCGAAGGGGCCTCCCATGTCGCCGCCGTGGAGGAGGCGCAGGCCTTCGCCGGGGAAGGAGAGGGTGTACATGGCGTAGCGGCGCGGCAGGCGGCCGAGGAGGAGGGGGAGCCAGCGGATGCGTTCCCAGGCGGGATAGCCCTCGAGCTCCAGGCCCCGGAAGCGCTGCCCGTCCCTGGGGATGCGCAGGGCGTCGATCACCTGGGGATTCCCGTGCACGTGGCTGGGATCGTTGTGGAAGGCGTCGCTCGCCGAGCTGCGGATCACCAGGTCGGCGGGCTCGTGGATGGGTTCGAAGAACGAGCCCCGCTTGCCGGGCCGGTAGGGATCGGTGACCACACGGACGCCGTCCCCTTCCAGGAGAAAGCTGGCGTGGGCGTAGAAACGGATCTTCATCGAGATCTCCTCGCGGACGACAGAAAGGTGAGCCAGACGTCGAGCAGGCCGGCGGCGGGCGGGCAGACCACGGCGGTGCCGGCGAGGCCTTCGCGGGTGTTGCGGTCGTCGAACCGGAAGCTCCCCGCGAAGGGGGTCTCGCCGCTCTCCGCCGCGAAGAGCGGCCAGAAGGGGGCCATGGGGTGCCCGTCCGGATTCTCGCGGACCGACCGGCGCAGCTCGTCGAGCCAGGCGGCGAGCGAGAGCTCGCGCAGGGCGTGGCCTCGTTCCCGGGCACGGGCGAAGACGTCCGTCCACGGAACGGGGTGGGGGTTGAACAGGTGGAAAGCCTTGCCCGCGCTCTCCGGGCGGCGCGAGAGGGTCACGATGGCGCGGCTCACCCAGTCGACGGGTGCGGCCTCGAAGGGGGCGTCGAGGGCGGGCGCGGCTCCCAGGTGCAGGCATTCTTCGAGGAAGGCCCAGATCAGGTCCTTCGGATTGCCGCGGCCGGTTGCGCTGTCGCCGCCGATCGCTCCGGGGCGGTAGATGGTGGTGGCGAGCCCCCGCTCCCGTGCCGCCACGGCGAGCTTCTCGGCCACCCATTTGCTCTGGCCGTAGCCGCCGAAGAGCCCGGCGGTGGCCTCCAGCGGGACGTCCTCGCGGCCGATCCCGCCGGGCGTGAAGGAACCGGGGGCGAAGGCCGCGATGGTCGAGACGAGGTGCAGCGGCTTCACCTGCCCGGTGGCGGCGAGGCGGAGGGCCTCGTGGGTCCCCTGGACGTTGACCGGAGCGAGAGCGGCGTAGGGGTAGGTGAAGCTCACCCGGGCACCGGCGTGGTAGATGGCCCCGACGCTCTCGCCGAGAGCCTCGAACGCCGCCGCGGAGAGCCCCCAGAGCGGTTGCCCCAGGTCTCCCGGCACGGCCACGATGCGCTCTTCGAAGCCCGCCTCCCACAGGCCGTAGGAGACGAGGTTGCGGCAGATGCGCTCCATCGCCTCTCCGGCGCCTCCGGCGCGGGCCAGGCAGAGGACGGTGGCAGGGGTCTCGCGCAGGAGGTCGCGCAGCAGGAAGGCGCCCAGGAAGCCGGTGGCTCCGGTGAGCAGGACGGCTTCCGGGTCGTCCGTAGCGAGTCCGGCGTCTGTAGCGCGGATGGCGGGATCGAGCACGGCTTCGCGCAGGAGGTCCGGCTCGCCGCCGTCCAGCGCCTCGCCCCCCTCACGGAGCCTCTCCACGGTCGCGGCGACCTCGGCGATGGTGGGGCGTTCGAGCAGAGCGCGCAGCGGCAGCTCGACGCCGGTCGCCTGCTCCAGGCGGAGGACGACCTGCGAGGCGAGGAGCGAATGCCCTCCCAGGTGGAAGAAGCTGTCGTGGACTCCGATCGATTCGAGGCGCAGAGCGTCGCGCCAGATCCCGGCCACGGTCTCCTCCAGCGCGGTGCGCGGGGCCACCCAGAGGCTGGGGAGGGCGGGGCGCGGATGGAGCGCCGCGGGCCCGGGCTCCTGGGCCGCCGCAGCCACAGCCGGCGCTCCGGCGCGTTCGATCCGGTACGGCCGGCGCTCGAAGGGGTAGGTGGGAAGGCGGACCTTGCGCCGCTTCGCTCCCGCATGGAGGCGCGGCCAGCTCACCGCGACGCCCGCGGTCCACAGGCGGCCGAGGGAGGTGAGGAAGAAGGCCAGGTCGTCCTGCGTTTCGTAGCCGGCGCGGAGCGAGGGCACGGCGAGGCGGTCCTCGGGGCCGGCGGCGAGCTGGAGGGCCAGCGTGGTGAGCCCCTGTCCGGGTCCGATCTCCAGGAACGCGAGTGCCGGGTCCTCCCCCAGGGTGGCCACTCCCTGGGCGAAGCGCACGGTCTGGCGCAGGTGGCGCACCCAATGCTCGGGCGCGGTGGCCTCCTCGGGGGTGATCCAGGAGCCGGTGACGCCGGTGACCAGCGGCACCGTGGGCGGGCGCAGCGGGACGCCTTCGAGGAGCCGCGCCCAAGGGGCGAGAAGCGGCTCCATCTCGGCCGAGTGGAGCGCGTGCGCGACCGGCAGGCGGCGGCTGGGCAGGCCGCGCTCCCGCAGGCGCTCCTCCAGCGCCGCGATCGGTGCCGCCGCGCCGGAGAGCACCGAGACGCCGGGGCCGTTGATCGCGGCGAGGGAGAGCCCATCCCCCAGGAGGCCGGCGGCCTCCTCCTCTCCCAGGGGGACGGCGAGCATCGCTCCGGCGGGCAGCGTCTCCAGCAGGCGGGCGCGCTCCACGACGAGCCGCAGGGCGTCGTCCAGGGAGAAGATCCCGGCCAGGCAGGCGGCGGTCAGCTCTCCCAGGCTGTAGCCGAGGAGGGCGCGAGGCCGCACGCCCAGCCCCTCCCACAGCTTCGCCAGAGCGTATTCGAGGACGAAGACGGCCGGATGCAGGAGCCCGGTGCGATCGAGCGGCGAGGCACCCGCCGCGGCGGTTGACCGGCCGAGCATCCGCCGGAGGTCGGGACCGGGCGAGGGCTCCAGGGGAGCTGCTTCCGCACCGAGGAGCTGCCGCAGGTCCTCACCGAGGAGCGGGCGCAGGATCTCCGCGCAGCGGTCGATCTCGCGGCGATAGCCCGCGTGGTGCCGGTAGAGCCCGGCGCCCATGCCCGGGTAGTGGTCGCCGAGGCCGGAGAACAGGAAGGCGACCGGACGCTCGGCGCGGGCGATTCCATGCAGGAGGCGCCGAGGATCGCGGTCCAGCAGGGCTGCCGCGGCGTCCTCGCGGCCGCGGCAGGCCAAGGCGCTCCGGTACGGGAACGCCTGGCGCCCGGTCTGCGTGGTCCAGGCGGCGTCGGAGAGGCACTGCTCCGGGTGCTCCGCGAGGTGCGCACCCAGGCGCCCGGCCGCCGCGTCCAGGGCGGTGGGCGTGGCGGCGGAGAGGACGAGGAGCGACCAGGGCGGCTCGGGACCGGACGGCTCGGCCGTGGGTGCCTCCTCCAGGACGGCGTGGGCGTTCGTGCCGCCGATCCCGAACGAGCTCACCCCGGCGCGGCGCGGCCCGCCCCGGCCGTCCCACGGACGGAGCGCGGCGTTGACGTAGAACGGGCCCGCATCGATCTCCAGCTCCGGGTGCGGCGTTTTGAAATGCAGGCTGGGCGGCAGCAGGCGGTGCTCCAGGGCGAGGACGGTCTTGATCAGCCCGGCGATCCCCGCCGCGGCGTCGAGATGGCCGATGTTGGTCTTGACCGAGCCGACCGCGCAGTGCTTCTCCCCGGCCGGCCCGAAGGCCCGGTTGAGCGCCCGGATCTCCACGGAGTCGCCGAGCGGGGTGCCGCTGCCGTGCGTTTCGACATAGGTGACGGTGGCGGGATCGACGCCGGCCAGGGCCTGGGCCTCGGTGACCACCTCGGCCTGCCCGGAGACGCCGGGCGCGGTGAAGCCCACCTTGAGGCCGCCGTCGTTGTTGATCGCCGAGCCGCGGACGACGGCGCGGATGGTGTCGCCGGCCGCGAGGGCGTCGTCGAGGCGCTTCAAAACCACGACGCCGACTCCCTCGCCTCCCACGGTGCCGGTGGCCTCTGCATCGAAGGCGCGGCAATGCCCATCCACCGAGGTGATCCCGCCGCGCTGCCAGAGATAGCCGGAGCGCTGGGGGAACTGGACCGAGACGCCGCCGGCGAGCGCGGCGTCGCACTCGCGGTTGAGCAGGCTCTGGCAGGCGAGGTGGACGGCCACCAGGGACGTCGAGCAGGCGGTGGCGACGTTGACGCTCGGCCCGCGCAGGTTCAGGCGGTAGGAGACCGCGGTCGCCAGGAAGTCGCGGTCGTTGCCGATGCGCAGCTCCAGGGCGCCGGCTGCGGCCACCGCGGGGTTCCCCAGGAGGTTCGACAGTAGATAGCTGCTCAGGCTGGAGCCGGCGAAGACGCCGACCGCTCCCGCGAAGCGCGACGGATCGAGGCCGGCATCCTCCAGCGCCTCCCAGGCGTGCTCCAGGAAGAGCCGCTGCTGCGGATCGGTGATCTCCGCCTCGCGCGGGCTCAGGTTGAAGAACGGCGCGTCGAGCCACTCGGCGCGGTCGAGGACCGCCTTGGCCGGCACGTAGTCGGGATGCTCCGCGAGGGCGCGGTCGACGCCGTCCGCGGCGAGCTCCTCCCGGGTGAAGCGGGAGACGGATTCGATCCCGTCGCGCAGGTTCTCCCAGAACCGCTCCAGTCCGGCCGCCCCGGGGAAGCGTCCGGCCATGCCGACGATGGCGACCGCTCCCAGGTCCTCCCCGTGATCGTCCTGCTCAGGCTCCATCGCTCGCCTCCTCGTCCTCGTCGTTCTCGGCCGTCTTGCGCCGCGGCGCGCCGCGGTGGCGCCGGTGGAGCACGTCGCGGCGGGCGGCGGCCCGGCCGCGGCTCTCGCCGAGGCGCGCATCGTCCACCTCCCCGCCGGCCACCGGGGCGGCGAGCGCGGCGGCGAGCCGGGCCACGGTGGAGTGCTCGAAGATCTCCAGCACGGAGACCTTCCGCCCCAGGACCTCCTGCAGGCGGCCGGCGGCGCGGACGGCGAGCAGCGAATGCCCGCCGATCTCGAAGAAGCTCTCGTGGATGCCCACGGCCTCGCGCTCCAGCACCTCGCACCAGACCGCGGCGACGGCGCGCTCGGCGCCGTCGCGCGGTGGCTCCAGGGCGGCGCCTCCCGGCGCTCCGGCCTCCGGGTCGGGCAGGGCGCGGCGGTCCACCTTGCCGTTCGGTGAGAGCGGGAGGCGGTCGAGGGAGACGAACGCCGCCGGCACCAGAGGGGCGGGGAGGCGCTTCGCGAGGAAGGAGCGCAGCTCTGCGCTCAGCTCGATCGCTTCCTCCGCGGCGGTCTCCGGCACCACCCAGGCGATCAGGCGTTGGCCGAGCCCTCCGCTCGTGCGCGCCGCCACCGCGGCCTCGCGCACCCGCGGATGCTCCGCGAGCACGGCCTCGATCTCCCCGGGCTCGATGCGGAAGCCGCGGATCTTCACCTGGAAGTCGATCCGCCCCAGCAGCTCCAGCGAGCCGTCCGGCCGCCAGCGGGCGCGGTCGCCGGTGCGGTAGAGGCGGGAGCCGGGCGGGCCGAAGGGATCGGGGACGAAGCGCTCGGCGCTCAGCTCCGGGCGGCCGAGATAGCCGCGGGCGAGACCGGCGCCGGCCAGGCAGAGCTCCCCGGGAAGGCCGGCAGGCAGGAGCCGGAGGTCCGGGCCGAGGAGATACGCCCGCGTGCCGCGCACCGGCCGGCCGATGGAAGGGGCCTCGGGCCGGCCGGGCTCCACCCGCGCGAAGGTCGAGTAGGTGGTGTCCTCGGAGGGACCGTACAGGTTGAGGATCCGTTCCACCTGGGCCTTCCGGCCGATGTCGTCCACCAGGGTGCGGTGGAGCGGCTCGCCCGCCAGGTTGACCGTCCGCACGCTCGCGGGGAGGCCACCGGCGCGCACCAGCTCCGCGGCCACCGAGGGGACGGTGTTGACGAGGGTCGGCGCAAGGCCGGGCGGGAGCTCGAGGAGGTGCAGGCCGTCGCGCAGCAAGATCACCCGGCCGCCCGTGGCGAGCGGCGCGAACAGCTCGAAGACCGAGAGATCGAAGCAGAGCGAGGTGCCGGCCGCGACGCCCGCCAGCTCCGCGGGAGAGAAGACCTCCCGCGCCCAGGCCAGGAAGGCCACGGCGCTGCCGTGGGTGATCGCCACCCCCTTGGGACGGCCGGTCGAGCCCGAGGTGTAGATCACGTAGGCGAGCTGGGCCGGATCGACCCGGCACGGCTCATCCTCGTCCGCGGAGACCGCCTCGATCGCGCCCCCGGCCGGGACGAGGACCGGCGGCTCCGGCAGCGCCGGCAGCGCCGCGCAGGCGCCGCGGAGGCGTTCCTCGGTGGTGTCGTCCACCAGAACGAGCGGCGCCCGCGCGTCGGCGAGCAGGAAGGCCAGGCGCTCGCCGGGCCAAGCCGGATCGAGCGGGAGGTACGCGGCGCCGGACTGGAGGACCGCGAGGAGGGCGGCCACCATCTCGGGGCCGCGCTCCAGGAGCACCCCCACGGCGACCTCGGGGCCGGCACCCAGCCCACGCAGGTGGCCGGCGAGGCGGCAGGCGCGCGCGGCGAGATCGCCGTAGGTCATCGCGCGGCCGTCCGGCGTCTCCACCGCCACGCGTTCGGGCGTGCGCCGCGCCTGCGCCAGGACCAAGCCGTGAAGCCCCTGCTCCACGGGCCGCGCCGGCTCCGCCGCGCCGCTCCATTCGGCGCGGAGCTGGTGCGCCTCGGCCGCCTCCAGCAGGGGGAGCTCTTCGAGCGGCGCCTCCGGCCGCGCCACGGCTCCGGCGAGCAGCGTGCGGAGGTGGCCGAGCATGCGGTCGATCGTCGCGGGATCGAAGAGATCGGTGTTGTGCTCGGCCGAGAGCTGCCACGCGCCCGCGCTCTCCCCCACCGACAGGGTCAGCTCGAAGCGGGCCGTCCCGGTCTGCATCTCCAGCGGCGCGAGCGCCAGCTCCGGCAGCTCGAGGGCCGGGAGCGGCGCGTTCTGGAGGATGAGCATGACCTGGAACAGCGGCGACCGGCTGAGGTCGCGCGGCGGGCGCAGCTCCTCCACCAGCTTCTCGAACGGCAGGTCCTGGTGCATCTGCGCGTCGAGGACCGCGGGCGCGGTGCGCGCGAGGAGATCGCGGAAGCCGGCGCTCCCCTCGCAGCGCACGCGCAGGGCGAGGGTGTTGACGAAGAACCCGATGAGCCCTTCGATCTCCCGCCGGGTCCGCCCCGCCGTGGGTGTGCCGACGACGGAGTCGCCCGTGCCGCCATAGCGAAGGAGGAGGGCCGCGAAGCCGCTCAGCAGGGTCATGAAGAGGGTCGCGCCGCTCTGCCGGCCGAGCCCCTTCAGCGCCTCGACCAGGGGAGGCGGCAGCGGCTGGAGACGGATCGCGCCGCGGAACGTCTGGACCGGCGGATGCGGGCGGTCGTAGGGGAGCGCCACCCCGGCGGGCGCCGCCGCCAGGTGCTCCCGCCAGAAGGCGAGCAATGCCTGGAGGGCCGCGCCCTGGAGCCAGCCGCGCTGCCAGAGGGCGAAGTCGGCGTACTGGACCGGCAGCGGCGGGAGCGGCGAGGGCTCGCCGCGGACGAACGCCGCGTAGAGCGCGCCCACCTCGCGCAGGAGGACGCCGATCGACCAGCCGTCCGAGGCGATGTGGTGCTGGGTGAGGAGGAGGACGTGCTCCTCCTCGTCCAGCCGCAGGAGGGCCGTGCGCAGCATGTGCGGAGAGGTGAGCCGGAACGGGCGCCGCGCCTCGGCCGCGGCGAGGCGGCGGACCTCGGCCTCCCGCGCCGCGGGCGGCAGGGCGGCGAGATCGGCGAGCGGCAGATCGACCGCGTACGGCGGCTCGACCCGCTGCACGGGGAGCCCGCCGGTCTCGGGGAAGCGGGTGCGCAGCGCCTCGTGGCGCCGCACGACCGCGCCGAACACGGCGGCGAGCACCCGCGGACGCAGCCGGCCGCGCAGGTGGAGGGCGGCCGGCAGGTTGTAGAACGGGCTCTCCGGCTGCAACCGGTCGAGGAACCAGAGGCGCTGCTGCGCGAAGGAGAGCGGGAGATCGCCGCCGTGCGGAGCCGGGACGAGGGGCGGCAGGGCCACCGCGCCGCCCTGCCGCGCCTGCTCGGCGGCGGCCTCCACGGCCACGGCCAGATCGGCGAGCACCGGCGCCTCGAAGAGCTGGCGGAGCGGGATCTCCACGCCGAACGTCTCGCGCAGGCGCGAGGCGACGCGGAGAGCGAGGAGCGAGTGCCCGCCCAGCGCGAAGAAGTCGTCGCCGGCACCGATCCCGGGGACCTCCAGGACCTCCTCCCAGATCCCGGCGAGCACTTCCGCGGTCGAGGAGAGAGCGCCGGCCGCCGTCCCGGCGGAGCCGCGCGGCGCGGCCGGCTCGGGGAGGCGGCGCCGGTCCACCTTGCCGTTGGGAGTGAGAGGGAGGGCCGCGACGGTCACGAACGCCGACGGCACCAGCGCCTCGGGGAGGCTCCGGGCGAGCGCGGCGCGCAGGTCCGCGGCGGCGAGATCCGCCCCCTCCTCCCGCGGCACGACCCAGGCGACCAGCCGCTTCTCTTCGACCCCGCGGCGGTCTACGCGGAAATCCACCACGGCCTCGCGGACCCCGGGGAGGCGGCCGAGCGCGGCCTCGATCTCCCCCGGCTCGACGCGGATGCCGCGGATCTTGACCTGGCGGTCGAGGCGGCCGAGGAACTCCAGGGAGCCATCGGCCAGGCGCCGCGCCAGGTCGCCGGTGCGGTAGAGGCGCGCGCCGCTGTCCGCGGAGAAGGGATCGGGGATGAGCTTCTCCGCGGTCCGGTCCGGACGCCCCAGATAGCCGCGCGCCACCCCTTCGCCGCCGGTGCACAGCTCCCCGGCGGCGCCGAGCGGGACCAGGCGCCAGCCCGCGTCGAGCAGGTGGATGGTGGTGTTGGCGAGCGGGCGGCCGATCGGGACCGGATGGCCCGGCCGCACCTCCTCCACCGGATGGATGCAGGTGCCGGTCGTGTTCTCGGTGGGGCCGTAGCCGTTGAACAGCCGGCAGCCCGGCAACAGGCGCCGCGCCTTCGCTACGTGCGGCGCCGAGAGGACGTCGCCGCCCGCCAGCAGCCGGCGCACGCCGCGCAGCCGGTCCAATGGCCCGCCCACCATCTGATCCACCATCTGGTGGAAGAGCCCCGCGGTGAGCCAGAGGGTGGTGACGCCATGGCGCTCGATCGCCGCGGCCAGCTCCTCCACCGCCGGGACCTCCGGCAGCACCGCGGTGCGCCCGCCGTTCAGGAGCGGTGCCCAGATCTCGAACGTGGTGCCGTCGAAGGAGATCGGAGCGAGCTGGAGGAAGACCTCCTCGGGCGTCCCCTCGATCAGGGCCGTGCCGCGCACGAAGCGCACCACGTTGGCGTGGCTCACCCCCACCGGCTTGGGCTCCCCGGTGGAGCCCGAGGTGTACATCACGTAGGCCAGATTGGAGGATGTGGCACCACTCTCCGGAGACACCTCCTCCTGCCGGGCGATCCAGTCCGCATCGCGGTCGAGGCAGAGGCTGCGCAGGCCGGCCGGCAGCACGTGCAGAAGCGTCTCGCGGGTGAGCACCACCTCCACCCCGGCATCCCGGACCATCCAGGCGAGGCGTTCCGCGGGAACGTCCGGGGCGAGCGGCACGTAGGTGCCCCCCGCCCGGGTGATCGCCAGGGTCGCCACGACCATCTCGGCCGAACGCTCGATGCAGAGCCCCACGGGCGATTCCGCATCGACCCCCAGGGCGCGCAGGGCGTGCGCCAGCCGGTTGGCGCGGCGGTCGAGCTCTCCGTAGGTCAGCTCCGTGGTGCCACAGGAGACCGCCACGCGGTCGGGCGCGCGGCGCGCCACCTCGGCGGAGAGCGCGCCGATCGTCCGGCCGCGCGGGATCCGCGACGCGGTGTCGTTCCACTCGACCGCGATCTGGTGGCGCTCCGCCTCGCCCAGGAGGTCGAGGTCTCCCAGGGCGCGCTCCGGCGCCGCGGCGATCCCCGCCAGCAGGGCGGTGTACTGCCCGGCCAGCCGGGCCATGGTGGTGGCGTCGAAGAGGGAGGCGTCGTAGTGGAGCGCGAGCGTCACCCCGTCCGCCGCTTCGAACAGCATGGCGGTCAGCTCGAAGGTGGCGGTCTCGGCGCTGCGCCGCGCCGGGGCGAGCGAGAGCCCCCGCCAGCCCCCGGCCGGGGCCGCGGGCGCGGTGTAGAGGCCGAAGAGCACCTCGAACAGCGGATTGCGGCCGGGGCGGTTCTCCAGCCGGCGCTCCAGCCGCAGCTCCTCGACGAGGCGCTCGAACGGCAGGTCCTGGTGGGC
>Ga0062379_10000131_pt1 | contig 13735 bp, 8 predicted proteins | sample DOMMetBare2Fresh_2_FD_59484 | JGI IMG/M metagenome (GOLD analysis project Ga0062379, IMG submission 59484) | Wetland sediment microbial communities from St. Louis River estuary, USA, under dissolved organic matter induced mercury methylation -... | ecosystem: Environmental > Aquatic > Freshwater...
AGCCGGCGCAGCGCGTGCACGGCCAGGAGAGCGATCCCCAGCAGGCCGAGCGCCCCGATCAGCGGGCCGTGAAACCTGCCCGAAAGGAGCGAGGAGAGCCCGTGCCAGAGGACATGAAGGTGCGAGCCGCCCCCCCGCCGTAATCCTTTCCATTGGTAGTCGCGCAGGGTGCGGCTGAAGTCGTGGAGGTAGAAGCCCGGGTCGAGGGCGAGAAAGGGCGTGAACAGGAAGAACACGGCGACAGCCGCCACGCCGGCCAGAACCAGCCGTCCCCAGGAGCGCCGGTCGCGCCAGCCGCGCCCGGCGAGCGCCGCGACGAGGAGAGGGATGGCGGCAGGCGCCGCGTTGAATTTGGCGGCCAGGGCGAGGCCGATGGCGCTCCCGGCCTGCAGGAATCCGCGCGCCGCCGGACGCGCCGCGGCCGCCAGGCTCCGGTCGAACGCGAACAGCGAGGTCAGCACGAGGAGGACGTCCGGCTTGAAGATCGCCGACTGGCGCAGGTGCCAGGGGACCGCCGCCAGCAACAGCGCGCCGAGCAGCCCGACTCCCGGCGAGAACAGTCCGCGGCCGATGCGCCAGGTGAGATAGATCGAAAGCGTGCCCGCGAGAGCCTGGAGGAAGCGGCAGAGGAGATATCCCAAGGGCGTCAGGTTTCCGTCCGCATCGACGACGGCCAGATCCGGCCGGCCGGTCCAGCGGTGCAGCGCCTCGGCCGCCCCGCACAGCGCGGCGTGCGGGAGATAGGAGAGACCCGGATGGAATCCGTTGGCCGGGTGCAGATGCCGCGCGGCGATCAATTCCTGGACGTTCTCGACGCCGAAGCGCTCGTCCCAGAACCGGCCTGCGGTGGGATCGGGCGTGCCCAGCCAGACCCGGAGCGCGCAGCTCCAGAGGAGGAGTACGGCGAGGAGCAGGGACCGGCGGCTCGGCGTCACCGCATCCACCGCCGGAGATATCCGTCAATACTCCGGCCCGCAGGAAGCGGATGGCCGAGCTCCAGGACGATCGGGGCCGCCGCCGGGAAGCGTTGGGTGAAGAAACAGCGGCGGCGGCCCTCCCGGCCGATCACGTCCCACGAGACCGTCTGGCCGGCGACGAGGATCCGCCGGACCAGAGCCGGCGACCGGCCCGTCCGCAGCACCATCTCCACCGAAACGATCTCACCCGGTTGCACGCCATCCGGCAGCCGGCCTTCCCAGCGTTTCCGGCCGGGCCCGGGCGACAAACGAAGAGGGATCGGCGCACCCACGGGGCTCCAGGCATGGAGGACGACCAACACCTCGGGGCCACGAGCGCGGAAGAGAGCCGGCGCGAAACGCAAGGTCACGGAGCGGTCCGCGGCGAGGCGGCCGAGATAGAACGGGCGGCTCTCGTCCTCCAGGCGTGCGGCGGGAAAAAGCTCGGCGTCCGCCAGAGCCAGGCGCGCCGGACCGAGGAGGTCCAGACGCTCGACGGGCTGGAGGAGCAACCCGCCCCGCCCCGGCCGGCTCCACGGGGGCGCATCGCCGCGCTCGAAGACCACGGCGCGCCCCGGCTCCGCAGGGAGCCGCGCCAGGAGAGACCGGCGCGCCAGCTCGTGCGTGACCGGCACGGCGGCGCCATAGGTGAAGAGAGTCACCGGCGCGGCGAGGAGAAGCGCCACCGCTCCTGCCGCCGCCACCCCGGCCGCACGGTGCCGCAAGAGCGGGAGACGCGCCGACAGCTCCTGCCAGAGGCGGACGAGGACCCAGGCGGCGGCCAGGGAGGTGAACGGCGCCAGCGGCAACCAGTTGTTTCCCTTCGGAAACGGCGTCGCGATGCTGTAGAGCAGGACGAAGGCCAGGACGAAGGCCACCGCCATCACCGGACCGAGACGCTCGCTCCGCGGAACCGCCTCGGCGCCACGGGAGCGGGGCCAGAACGCCCGTACCCCCCAGACCGCGAGCCCGAGCAAGGCCAGCGACCCCAGCAACGGCCCGTGATAACCCGCCGAGAGGGGTGCTCCCAAACCCACCCAGAAGGTGCCGAGATGCGAGTTGCCGCGGGACACCGCGCTCTGCGCATAGCTCCGCACGGTGTTGCCGTTCTGTTGGAGGTAGAAGTCGAAGTCGAGGACGGCAAATGGTGTGAGGAGGACGAACGCGGCGATCGACACTCCGCCGGCCGCGATCAGCCGGCCCCAGGAGCGCCGGTCGCGCCAGCCACCGCCGCTGAGCGCGGCGACGATCAGGGGGACGGCGATGGGGCCCGCGCTGAGCTTGGCGGCCAGCGCCAGCCCGACCGCGGCTCCGGCTTTCGTGAAACGGCGCCAATCCTGGCGATCGGCCGCGGCCAGGCTCAGCTCGAAGGCCAGCAGGCACGCCGCGGTCAGGACGATGTCCGGCTTGAAGATCACCGACTGCCGCAGATGCCACGGCACGCCCGCCAGGAGCAGCGCGGCCAGCAGACCCACGCCGGGAGAGAAAAGACGCCGCCCGATCCGGAACGTGAGATACAGGGAGAGCGTCCCGGCCAAGGCCTGCAGAAACCGGCAAAGAAAATAGCCCGTGGGGGTCATTCCCCCCGCGGCGTCGAAGACGGCGAAGACGCTCCGTCCCGTCCACCGGTGCAACAGCTCGGCCCCCGCCAGCGGCACCGCCTGTGGCAAGTAGGACAACCCCGGGTAGAACCCCTTCACCGGGTGGAGCTCGCCGTCCCGCAGCAGAGCCCGCAGGTTCATGACCCCATACCGCTCGTCCCAGAAGCGGCCCCCGGTCAAACCGGGAGTCACCAGCCAGACCCGGAGCGCCAAGCTCCAGGCGAGGAGGAGGAGCAGCGGCAGCAACCATCGACGCGAGGGATCGGACATAGAGGGAGGGCAACTTAGCCCTCCTTTTAGCATAGCACTTTAGATCTACTTGATCATAAGCCGTGACTCACGCCCCCCCTCGCAGCGCCCGCAGCGCTGGATCCCCGTCGACCTTCTTCAGCACGACCACCGACCGGCCCTCCACCCGGACCTCCTCACCGCAGTCGTAGGCCCTCCGCTCCTCCGCCCCGCCCTCCTCCGGCCCTTCGTCCCGCACGTGGGGTGTGGACGTGTCGATCACCTGCACCCAGCGCCCACCCCAGTCCGGACGGTCCGGCGCCAGGCGGAAGGACAGGGGGTCCCAATGGGCGTTGAACAGAAGGTAGAAGCTGTCATCGACCACCCGCTCGCCCCGCTCGCCGGGGCTCGGGATGCCCTGGCCGTTCAAGAAGACCGCGAGGGAGCGGACAGAGGCGTCCAGCCAGTCCCGATCGCTCATCGGCTGTCCGTCGGGCCGGATCCAGGCGATGTCCCGCCCTTCGTTGCCGCGGACGGGCACACCCTGGAACCAGCGGCGGCGCCGGAAGACCGGATGGCGGTGCCGGAAATGGATCAGGTCCGCGACGAAGCGCAGGAGCGGCCGGTCGATGGCCTGCCAATCGAACCAGGAGATCTCGTTGTCCTGGCAATAGGCATTGTTGTTCCCCCGCTGCGTGCGCCCGATCTCGTCGCCGCCGAGGAGCATGGGAATTCCTTGTGCGAGGAGGAGGGTGGTCAGGAAATTGCGCTTCTGCCGGTCGCGCAGCGCGCGGACCGCCGGATCGTCCGCCGGCCCTTCGGCACCGCAGTTCCAGGAGCGGTTGTAGCCCTCGCCGTCGCGATTGTTTTCGCCGTTCGCCTCGTTGTGCTTCTCGTTGTAGGAGACCAGGTCCTCCAGCGTGAAACCGTCGTGCGCCGTGACGAAGTTGACGCTGGCCGAGGGGCTCCGGCCGTCGCTCTCGTAGAGGTCCGAGCTGCCGGTGAACCGGTAGGCGAATTCGTCGAGCGTTCCCTCCGTGCTGCGACAGAAGTCACGGACCTCGTCACGGTATTTGCCATTCCATTCGTGCCAGAGCGGCGGGAAATTGCCCACCTGATAACCGCCCTCCCCCACGTCCCACGGCTCGGCGATCAGCTTGACCTGACGGATCACCGGGTCCTGCTGGATGATGTCGAAGAACGACGAGAGGCGGTCCACGTCGTGCAGCTCGCGGGCGAGAGCCGCCGCGAGATCGAAGCGGAAACCGTCCACGTGCATCTCCTGCACCCAGTAGCGCAGCGAATCCATGATGAGCTGCAGGACCGACGGGTGGCGCATGTTCAGGCTGTTGCCGGTGCCCGTGGTGTCCATGTAATACCGGCGGTCCTCGGGCATGAGGCGGTAATAGGCGGCGTTGTCGATCCCCTTGAGGCTCAGGAGGGGGCCGAGATGATTTCCCTCCGCCGTGTGGTTGTAGACCACGTCGAGCAGGACCTCGATCCCTTCGGCATGAAGGGTCTTCACCATCTGTTTGAATTCCTGCACCTGCTGTCCGATGCCCGCCGCCGCGTAGCCGTCGTGCGGCGCCAGATAACCGATCGAGTTGTAGCCCCAATAGTTGCGCAGCCCGCGGGCGGCGAGGGTGCCGTCGTGGATGAAGTGATGCACCGGCATCAGCTCGACGGCCGTGATGCCCAGCTTCTTGAGATGGCGGATCGCCGCCGGGTGCGCCAGGGCGGCATACGTGCCGCGCAGCTCCTCCGGAATGTCCGGATTGCGCTGCGTGAAGCCCTTGACGTGGACTTCATAGATCACGCTCTGGTGGGCCGGGATGGCCGGGTGCCGGTCGCTCCCCCAATCGAAATAGGGATCGACGACCACGCACTTCGGCATGAAGGCGGCGCTGTCCAGCTCGTTCCGCGGCCCGTCCGGCTGGCCGAAATGGTACGGAAAGACCGCCTCGTTCCAGGTAACCTCCCCTTCGATCGCCTTGGCATAGGGATCGATCAGCAGCTTGGCCGGATTGCAGCGGTGCCCCGCGGCGGGATTCCAGGGGCCATGCACCCGGTAGCCATAGAGCTGCCCCGGTCCGACGTGCGGCAGATGGCCATGCCGGCAGAACGCCGTCACCTCGGGCAGCTCGACGCGCGTTTCCCGGCCCGCCTCGTCGAACAGGCAGAGCTCGACCTTCTCGGCGACTTCCGTGAACAGCGAGAAATTGGTCCCGGCTCCGTCATAGGTCGCCCCCAAAGGGTACGGGGCGCCCGGGTGGATGGTCATTCCATCTCCGCATCCAGCCGCAGCACCGTCTCCAGCACCAGCCCGGCGGCAAAGTCGAGGGTTTTCGGATCGATCTTGTCGAGAGTGTCTTCGGGGGTATGGATGATCTTCAGGGTGCGCGGCTTCCATCCTTCCGGCAGACCCGACTCCTCGCCTCCGTTCAGGTAGAGCCAGAGCTGGTGGGCTTCGAGGCGCGGCAGGAAGCCGAGCGAGATCACGGGAATGCCCGCCTTGCGGAAGCTGCGGTCGTCGCCGGGTGGGAACCTGGGGAATTCCAGGCATTCGAGGCGCCGCCCGGCGCAGATCGTTTCCAGCGCCACCTGGAGCCGCGCGTCTCTCTCGGTCGGGCCGAGCCCGTAGACGACCGCGTCGCCATAGCCGGCGATGTCGACGTTGACCGCGGCGGCGAATTCCTCCGCTTTCCGGCCTTCCACATAGGCTTTCGATCCGGCCAGGCCGGCCTCCTCCTTGTCGAAGAAGAGGACCCGTACACGATGGCGCAGCGGCCGGCTCTCGAGCGCCTCGGCCACGCGCAGCAGGACGATCGCGCCGGCGCCGTTGTCCACCATCCCCTGGGAGATCTTGCCGCTCTCCTTCCACTCGATGGCATCGTAGTGGGCGCCCACCGTGATCTCGCGGCCCCCCGGGCCGAACGTCATCACCACGTTCGTCCCGGTCTTCCGGCCCAGCGGCGTCTCCGCGGATTCGAACGTCTGCAGCTCGAAGGGCAGGCCGCGTGCGCGAAGGAGCGCCTGCACGGCCTCCAGGCGGGCCGGATTGGATTCCTGCCGCAAGCTGCCCAGATCGCGCAGCGGGTCCGGCGCCGCGGGCTCGGCCGCCCGGAGCCCACAGGCACAGAGGAAGAGAAGACAGGGAGCGAGGGACCATCGGTGCGTCATTGAGCCGTTCTTCCTTTCGCGGGGATTCAGCGACCCTCGGCGATCGCCTTCTGCGCGATCCGGTCGATGAGAGACGGTGCGAGGAGCTTGAGCCAGAGGCCGATCTTGCCGCGCAGCGAGGGGATCAGCTCGCGGTCGCGGCGGGCGGCGCTCGCAAGGATCAAGCGGGCGCAGGTTGCCGCGGTCATCACTTTCGTTTCCTGGACGGGGCTCGTACCGAGCGGTTTCCCGTCGGCGCCGAACGCACGTTCGCGGATTTCCGTGGCCACGAAATCCGGGCAGGTCACGGTGACGCTGACGCCGCTCCCGGCCAGCTCGATGCGCAGCGTGTCGAAAAACCCCACCATGGCGTGCTTGCTCGCGGCATACCCGCTGCGGGTCGGCACGCCGGTCTTGCCCGTCAGGCTCGCCACCGCCACCAGGCGGCCGCGGGTCTTTTTCAAATACGGCAGGGCGTGCCAGGTGCACCAGACGCTGCCGAGATAATTGATCCGCATGATCGTCTCGAACACCGAGAGATCGGTCACCTCGTCGAACAGCGCCCACATGCTGATCCCCGCATTGTTGATCAGCGTGTCGATGCGTCCATAGGTCTCGACCGTCTTCCGGATGAGCGCCGCGCACTGCGGCTCCTCCGCCACGTCGGCCGGAATCGCAACGGCCTGCCCCCCGCGGGCCCGGCAGAGCTCCGCCACCTCTTCGAGAGCCGCCGCATCGCGGGCCGAGAGGGCCAGGAGGGCACCCTGCCCGGCGAGCTGGAGCGCCAGCTCGCGGCCGATGCCGCGCGAGGCGCCGGTGAGCACGACCACGTTGTCCCGGAATGCGTTCATCGTCTCCTCTCCCGGAAGGCCCGGGCTCCGGCTTCGGGCTGGCCGTCTGTGCCAGGGCTGCTCATCGGGCTGGCCGATCCTAGCACCGCGCGGCCGTCAACGGCGGGGGGCTCCCATCGACCGGGAGCTGTTCGCCGGGAGTAGAAGGGGCGCGTGATCACCTCCACCGGAGCCGCCCGGGCTCCAATTTCTCGGCCGAAACAGGCCCCCCGTCTCCCGGGAAGACCTGAGGCCCTGGAGGAGAGACGGTTGGCGGCAAAAGATCGGGGGAGCCGTTCCCCTCGTCATTTCGCCGCCGAATGATGAGGGGAACCGTTCCCCCGATCATTTCGCCGCTGAATGATGAGGGGGAATCGTTCCCCCAATCATTTCGCCGTGGAATGACGAGGGGAATCGTTCCCCCGATCATTTCGAGCGGAAAATGATGAGGGGAACCGTTCCCCTCGTCTTTCCACGGCGTGAACGGCTCCCCGGCGGTGGGACCGGCGCCCCGGCGGCGGTACCGGCTCCCCGGCGGATTTTTCCGGAATCTCACCGCCAAGGCGGCCCCGCGAAGAGCCGGATTTCCAAGGACCGAGTGTAGCCCGCCGGGAGCGCCCCTCGCCGGCAGGAGAGAGGAGGGCGCCCCGGAACCTTCGTCCCGGAGCGCGGAGGTCCTACGTGTCCAGCGGGTGGCAGCCCGTCGCGCAGGCCACGTAGGCGTAGCAGTCGTTGGAGTAGATGTTGCCGTCGCTGCAGACGACCGGATTCCAGACGTCGAGGCAGTAGATCCCCCGGCGGGGACACGGCGTGCCGATCGCACCGGCGGTCGATGCATAGGCCAGGATGACCAGGACCAGCATCAGCGACAGAAGGACGAGCTTCCTCATGAGTTCCCTCCTTCGGGCTTTCGTCGCGAAGACGAAGAGGTCCCGCCCGCCTTACATGCTATGGAGCGCTCCTCTCCCCGCCCACACCCGAAGGGGTGGGGACCGCGGGAGAGAGGAGCTCTGGAACCGCGGCCTCGGAGCGCGGCAGGACTCAGCCCTCACTCGAAGAGCCACCACGCCGAAGGGCGCTCCAACCGCAGAATGGCGCGCACGTAGTCCCACCACTCCGTCACGAGAACAAGGTAGCGATACGCATCCTCAGCCGTGGTCTTGTACACCCAGTCAAGAGTCTCCCGCACCACCTGGCCTTTCTCATCACGGAGAACCGGATTCTCCACCCAGTCTGCCAACAGCTCGTCGCCATAGGCCTGCCGAGATTCTCGCCAGAGCCTCGAGACCCGTTCCCCCTGCTTGCGCGCTTCTTTCTCGAACTTTTCCAGCAGTTCCTGCTTGTCGCAGGGCCCTGGTATCGCGCGGTCGAAGAGCTCGTGTCCATCGTCAGTCGGTTCATGCCGCCGGATTTGCCCCCGCACGGCACGAGCGACCACTTCAGCCAGAACGCCTGCTTCCCCGTTTTCGGTGACGATCAACGCATGCATCAGGCAACCGCGGAAGAGGCGGTCGAAGTAGGTGTGCCGTGCCCAGTCACGATCACCATCCCGTTTCTGAAGAAACCGCGCCTCTGGCAAGGCTTCCGGCTCGATATGGCCGATGTGGTTCAGGGACTCATGAAGGCGGCGCTTGAGATGGTCATCGATCCAGACCACCATGTAAGGGGTTCTGAGGAATGGTGGGAGCTCCAGGATGCAGCAGAACGACATCACCAGGCCGGCGCCCGAAATGGCCTGCGGGGACCGCCGGGGTTGAGCCGCCCCCGCGAGGCGTTCTCCTTCCTCGCTGCGGGGAATCCCCGATGCACCCGCTGGCAGGAATCCCCATTCGGTTTTAGGATCGAGCGTCAGTTGCGTCGCGCCTACGACGCCGAGATCCCCAAGAAACCGGTTGCACCCATCTCTATCGGAGAGCCAGTGGGTTCGCACCGCATGCTGGTTGACCGGGTCCGGGACCTGGATGTCTTCCCCGCGGTACCCTCCGGAAAAAAAGAAATACTTCGTCCCCTGGCGCAATTCTTCCTGTGCCTTGGACAGCATTGCGTCGATAGACTGCGGATTGGGGAGCACGTCCCCATCCATTCTGAGAATCGGCTGCCGGCACAGACTCGGGTCGACCCCGCGAGCCAGGCGAATGACGGCCTCGATGAACTTGGGAGAGTCGTAGGTGAACAAACCAGCCGAACCGGCGATGGGCTTGACCAGCAGAGGATCGATGTCGATCAACGCCGTCAGAAGGCTGGCCAGATTGCTGAGCCCGACATACTCGAACTGCAAGCTGGCGGCCGCAACCAGGCGGCGTGCCCGCGACTCTGCTACTCGTAGAGACCCGATAACGAAGTTTTCGAGGGCCGCAGTCCCTCCACCGATCGTGAAGCTCTTGCCACCCTCATCGATTTTCAAGCTCCGCAGGCCGAGATCGACATAGATATACACGAGGCGCAGATTTGCGCACTGCAAACAGGCGGCCAGGAACGGTACGTGATCGGCGCTGAATTGATGGGCTGCGTCCTGACTCCGGGCGATCGAGTCCGCTTGACCGGGCTTCATGGCGACATGGGTGAAGACGACACCCTTGGGCAGATCGTGCGGCTGATTCTCGACCATCGAATTCCCCTTCTGAAGAGTGAGGGTTCGGCAGTCCTTAGGAGACTTCGCGCGGATTATACCACGCCTATTGACTTACGCCCAACTGACGCCTAATCTCAGCATGTGAAGACCGCCGCCCGGCCCCTTCCCTACGCCGAGCTCCATGCGGCCTCCGCCTTCTCGTTCCTCCAGGGCGCCTCGCCACCGGAGGACCTGGTCGAGCAGGCGGTGGAGCTGGGGCTTCCTGCCCTGGCGCTGGCGGACGTCAACGGCGTCTATGGGGCGCCGCGCCTGCATGCGGCGGCGCGCAAGGCCGGTTTGCGGGCGCTCATCGGTGCCGAGCTGGTGCTCGCCGACGAGCCGCTCCTCCCTCCGGGCCGGCGCGGTCCGCTGGGGATCGTCCCCCCTCCTGCACCGGCGGCCCCGAGCTCCTCTCCGTCCAAGGACGCGGACCTGCCGCCGGACGGTGCGCGCATCACCGTCCTCGTCGAGAGCGCGGCCGGTTACCGCAACCTCTGCCGGATGCTGACCACCGCGGCGCTCGGCCGTCCCAAGGGGTATGCCCGCGTCTCCTGGGACCTGCTGGCCGAGCATGCCGGCGGCCTGCGCTGCCTGACCGGTGACGCGAACGGCCTGGCAGCCCGCGAGCTCACCGTGGGCGGACCGGACGCGGCGCGGCGGGCGCTGGAGCGCCTCACGGTCTGGTTCGGCGGCCGGGTCCACGTCGAGCTGCAACGCCACCGCGTCCGCGAGGAAGAGCACCGCAACCGTGCCCTGGTCGACCTCGCCAGGAAGCTCCGCCTCCCCCTGGTCGCCACCAACGGCGTGCGCTACGCCCGGAGCGAGGACAAGCCGCTCCACGACATCCTCACCTCCATCCGCCACCATACGACGCTCGACACGGCCGGCGCCCTTCTCGGGAGCCACCGCGAGCGGCACTTGAAGAGCGCCGCCGAAATGACCCGCCTCTTCGCCGACCTGCCCGAAGCCGTGACCGGCGCGGCCGAGCTGGCCGAGCGGCTCGACTTCACCCTGGCGAACCTCGGCTACCGGTTTCCGGATTATCCGCTTCCCCCCGGAGAAACACCGTCCTCCTTCCTTCGGCACATCACCTGGAACGGCGCCCGCGCCCGCTTCCGGCCGTTCACCGCGCGGTCCCAGGCGCAGATCCAGAAAGAGCTCGACCTGATCGAAAAGCTCGAGCTGGACGGCTATTTCCTGATCGTCTGGGACGTCATCCAGTTCTGCCACCGCGAGAACATCCTCGCCCAGGGCCGGGGCTCGGCGGCCAACAGCGCCGTCTGCTACGCCCTTTCCATCACCGCCGTCGATCCGGTCAAGATGGAGCTGCTGTTCGAGCGCTTCCTCTCCGAAGAGCGCGGCGAGTGGCCGGACATCGACCTCGACCTGCCGTCCGGCGCCCAGCGCGAAAAAGTGATCCAATACGTCTACCAGCGCTATGGCGAGCGCGGCGCGGCGATGACCGCGAACGTGATCACCTACCGCGACCGCTCGGCGACCCGCGAGGTGGCGAAGGTCTTCGGCTACTCCCCCGAGCAGGTGGACAAGCTCGCCAAGCAGCTCGGCCATTTTTCGTACGACACAGACCGCGGCGATCCGAAATCATTCGCCGCCGAGGTGACCGCCGCCGGCTTCGATCCCGACGATCCGCGCATGCAGCTCTTCGCCCGGGAGTGGCCGCGCATCCACAACCTGCCGCGCCATCTGGGGCAGCACACCGGCGGCATGGTGATCGCCGCCGGCCGCCTCGACGAGGTCGTCCCTCTGGAGCCCGCCGCCATGCCCGGCCGCGTCGTCGTGCAATGGGACAAGGACGATTGCGCCGACCTCGGGATCATCAAGGTCGACCTCCTCGGCCTGGGGATGCTCAACGCGCTCGAAGAGATGGTGCCGACCATCCGCACTCATGAAGGAGTGAACGTCGACCTCTCGCATCTGCCGCCGGACGATCCGAAGGTCTACAGGATGTTGCAGAAAGCCGACACGGTGGGCGTCTTCCAGGTGGAAAGCCGGGCGCAGATGGCCTCCTTGCCGCGCAACCATCCGGAGCGGTTCTACGACCTGGTGATCCAGGTGGGCATCATCCGCCCCGGCCCCATCGCCGGCAACCTGGCGAGCCCTTATTTCGAGCGGCGCAACCGCCGGCAGCCGGTGACCTACGCCCATCCGAGCCTGGAGCCGATCCTCAAGCGGACCCTGGGCATCCCGATCTTCCAGGAGCAGCTCCTGCGCGTCGCCATGGTGGCGGCCGGTTTCAGCGGCGGCGAAGCCGAGGAGCTGCGCCGCGCCATGGGTTCGAAACGCTCCGTCGAAAGGATGCGGAAAATCGTCGAACGGCTCCGCCAGGGGATGACCGAACGGGGGATCACCGGCAAGCCGCAGGACGAGATCGTCCAGGGCATCACCTCCTTCGCCCTCTACGGCTTTCCCGAATCGCACGCCGCGAGCTTCGCGCTCATCGCCTACGCCAGCGCCTGGCTCAAGGCGCACCACCCGACCGCCTTCTATCTCGGCCTGCTGAACGCCTGGCCCATGGGCTTCTACCATCCGGCCACCCTGGTCAAGGATGCGCAACGCCGCGGCGTCGAGATCCGCCCGGTGGACGTGCAGATCTCCGGCGTCCGCTGCCATTGGGAAGACCGCGAGATGCCGGACGGAGCGCGCGACCGGAGGACCGGCGAAGCACCTCCGGTGGGAGCGATCCGCCTCGGCTTCCGCTTCGTCAAAAGACTTCGCCGCATCGCCGCGCACGCCATCGAACGCGAGCGACGGATCGCCCCCTTCGAGAGCGTGGACGACCTCGTCCGCCGCACGCATCTGCACGCCCCCGAGATCGCCGTCCTGGCGGAGATCGGCGCCCTCGCCTCCTTCGGCCTGACCCGCCGCGCCGCCCTCTGGCAGGTGGCGCGCACCGCCCGTCCCGCCGGCCCGCTCCTCGACCATCTGGAAGATCCGGAGCCCTCACCGCTTCCGGAGATGACACCCGCCGAAGAGACCGTGGCCGATTACACCGGAGCCCAGCTCACCCTGGGACCGCACCCCGTCTCCTACTACCGGCCCCAGCTCGCCGCCAAGGGAGTGACCACGGCCGCCGAGCTCGACAACGTACCGGCGGGACGGCGCGTCCGCACCGCCGGCTCGGTCATCGTGCGGCAGCGCCCCGGCACCGCCAAAGGCATCCTCTTCCTCACCCTGGAAGACGAGACCGGCATGTCCCAGGCCATCGTGTCCAAGGAGCTCCTGCTGGAGCACCGCAAGCTGATCGTCGGCTCCCCCGGTCTCGTCGTCGAGGGCACCCTCCAGAAGAAAGACGGCACCTGCTCGGTCAAAGGCGAGCGCTTCTGGTCGCTCAAGAAGCTCGTCGAAGTGCCGAGCCACGATTGGCGGTGAGGGGGGGAGCTGCTCCGGAGAACAGCTCCGAAAGGGCGAGATGCTGCCGCCGCCTCAGCAGGCGGAGCAAGTCCCCAGGCACTGCTCGAGCTGGCTTTCGCAGGGTGGAAAATACGGGCCCCACCTGTCGATACAGGACTGGTAGACGTCCCAACAGCTATCGCAACACATGACCGCCTCCGCCGACTGGCCGGCCGGCGTCGCGAGGACTCCCACCAGGACTCCCAGAAGCAGTACCAGAGACAACAGCCGGGCCCTCGTCCGCTTGCTCATCTGATCTCCTTTCTCGCAGATCCTGCTTTACGAAAGCGCAGGGAGTGTAGCGGAAGAGGAGGAGCGGCGAAAGGGGCGGAAGCGGCTCAGCCCCTCAGTGGTACAAATTCTTCCGCTCCCCCGCCGGCAGGCCCGGCGCCTCGAAGGTGCCGTGGGTGCGGGCCCAGGCCAGGCGGTCGCGGAGACCACCGTGCCAGAGGATCTGGAGGCGGGTGCCGGAGGCTCCGGCGGAGCGTTCTTCGAGGAGGTCTTCTCCGGGATCGGCCAGCCAGTAGACCTCGGCGCCCTGCCTCTTGAAATGAAGCCCCACCTTGCCGGTGCCCGGGCGCTGGAGCAGGGCTTCGAGCTCGGCCGCGGCGGTGGGGGTGGCGAGCTCACCGCGCTCGGTGACGGCGTAGCCCGGTGGCGGCCCCAGGAGCACTCCGGCCGGCTCGCTGCTCCGTCCGGAGCCGGTCGAGAGCTGGGAGACGAAGAACCAGCCGAAGGCGGCGAGCGCTCCGGCGATACCGGCGGTGTAGAGGAGCCCCTTGAGCCACTTCATGGCGGCCAGGATACGCCAATCTGGACGGCCCGAGTCGCGATAGTCTTCCACCGTGCCGACCCCACGCACCGCTCCCCCACTCTCCCCGTGCGTCCTGGTGATCAAGACGCCGGTCGCCTCGCGCAAGCGGGTGGTGGACCGGCTGG